>JGI994J12354_10001515_pt1 | contig 23449 bp, 24 predicted proteins | sample IntmicLarv3ML3BL_FD_12354 | JGI IMG/M metagenome (IMG submission 12354) | reverse complement strand
GGCGGCCTGTGAGCATAACTCCGCTCACAGGTCATGAGCAGCACGCTGTTGGCCGCTGCGCCCAGCGCCTGATAGTCGTGCCCTTCGTGAAGCAAGCCGGATTGACTGTCGCTGCTTTTCGGGACAAGAGCCACCGTAACCGGAACGCCGAATGGATTGAACGTGCTGGTGAGACGGCGGATGAAGTCGGCATAGCGGCGGGCATCTTCCGGGTAGACGTATTCAAAGTTCACAGCGATGCTGCGATATCCTTTGTGGTAGAGTGTTTGACCAATTTGGGCGATGAGCCTGCTTTGCAGGCTCTCGTCGGCGAGAATCAGCGCTGCCCAGTCACTTTGAAAACGCCCCTGTTCGTCGGAAGTAGACAGGTGGAGCACAGTGGAAACAGCCAACTCGTCTGCCATGGTCAGCAGAGTCTCGACGGCAGGAGAAATCAACTCCCCCTCTCCCGTCACCCGATGGGTAAATGGCGCAAGGCAGGTCAGGTAGGGCAGGACGCTACGCAAGAAGCCAGGGGCAATGTGAGGGTAAGCGTAGCCTAGCACCGCCAGAGAGGCGGAGGGCTCGGTTTCAAAGCAGACTGTGAGCATCTGGCCGGTTGTCAGGGTATCCTCACCGGCCAAAATCGGGTTTTTCACCAGTAACTCCCGCAGAGAGAGGCCGGTTTTTCTGGCAATGGCACGGAGCGTATCGCCGGGGCGAACCGTATAGGTTTCCATCGGAAAGCGGACGACAAGGGTCTGCCCCACCACCAGCTCGTTGGCGGCGGCGATGCCGTTGTCAAGCACGAGCTGTTCAAGGGGCACCCCGTAATGGAGCGCAATGGAAAACAGGCTCTCGCCTGCTGCGGCCACGTGAATTTTCATGCCCTCCCCTCCTCACAGCAGCGTGATGTATGCGCCGGAGGCGAAACCCCGATAACTGCCGAACTCCACTACATACCAGCCCATCCATTCGTTGAGCACAGTCAACCTTGCGCCATCATAAGCTTGAGCCAGAATTCGGGCATCCAGAGCAGGAAGGGATCGGATGTTTAATGCGCTCCCGTCTGTATCCACCACACCGCTGCGAGCAGGCACAACCGGCAGGAAGGGCAGGCCGAAGTAGTCAGTCACTCCAGCGGAAATCGCCTCGGCAATGGGAGTGAGATTCGCTGTAATCCAGTTGGCATCTTCCACATTATCATGGTAGGCAATCTCCACAAAGGCGGCCACCGCCCGCACTTTGGCCACCTCACCGATTTCCGTTGTAGCTCGCACCTGCACCAGCTCGGGCAGGGGATAAATTTGACGAATGCGTCCGGCGATGGCACCAGCAGCAGCGGCTCCTTGGGCGCTGCCGGGATAGTAAAAAACGATGCTGCCTCTGGTTTGCCCATAGCTAGCAGGTGGCGAAGCGTTAGAGTGGAGACCCAGATGGAGGGCGTAATTGCCCGCATTGGAGGCAGCAATGGAGCTGGCGGCCGTCATGTCCGGCGTGTTGCGGGTGAACATGATGCCATTGCTGCGTAGCAGCGGCTCCATTCGGTCAGCAATCTGATTCATGTAAAACTCCTCGTTGCCGCCGGTGACGTACTCGTTGTACTGCTGGGTAGACGGTGACAAAAAAATCCTCGGCATGGTTTTCTTCCCCCTTTGTACCAGTCTATGAAAAAAAGTTTTCGGCGTGCGGAACATTTTTTCCTTCACCTCGTCTGAATAGACAATTACTTCATTAAAGCGATGAAGTTTCAAAGGAAAGGACTGTTTCAATATGAAAAAGAAGTTCGCCGCACTCTTGCTTGCACTCTTGCTCACTATTTCCTGCGTTGCCTGCGGCAGTGCAGGCTCCCCTGTTCCTGCCTCCGTGGCACCTCAATATGAAACATCTGCCCAAGCGCCCACCGCACCCATGGCCACCCCCGCATCTGCTGTGGTGGAAAGCGCAATGGATACCAATGCCCCTCTTAACGCTCTGGCTGATCTAGGTCGAGCACAGGGTGCAACTGGCGGAGACAGCGGCAGTGTTTACACCAATCAGAATGCTAAGCTCATTCGTCGGGCCAGTCTGGTTTTGGAAACACTGGAGTTTGATTCAGCCTTGCAGGAGCTGGATAATCTGGTTCTTCACTGCGGGGGCTATTATGGCAACAGCGACGTCTACAGCGGCTACAATTCCTCCGTGCGCACTGGCTACTTTACCATTCGCATTCCCAAGGAGCGCTATGACTTATTCCTCAGCTCTGTGGGCGAGGTAGGTCAGGTCACCCGCCGAAGTGAGTCCACCGAGGATGTGGGTGAGCATTACTACAACACCGAGCTGCGGCTGGCCACGCTGAAAACCAAGCATGAGCGGGTGCTCTCCCTCTTGGAGCGAGCCACCGATATGGAAACCATTGTCGCCCTCGAAATGACTTTGGCGGATATTGAGTACGAGATCGACTATATGGGTTCTACCCTGCGCCGGTACGATAGTTTGATTGACTACTCGACCATTGATCTGGAGCTGTTCGAAAAAGTGAAGCTGTCGCCGGATACCGGTGAAAAGGACAGCTTCGCTAGTCGTTTCGGCAGAGCCTTTGCGGAAGGTCTTGCAGACTTTGGCTACGAGCTTCAGTGGTTTGCCATCGGTGTTGCCTATAACTTCATCGGCTTCATTGTATTCCTCGTTGTTGCGATTATTGCGCTGGTTGTGGTGCGACGCAAACTGCGCAGGAGAAAGGCTGCCAAGGTTACCCCGGTAGTAGGCGAGCCGGTTTCTGACGAAACGAAGGCCGACGAATAGGTGTCATTCATTTCACGATAAAACGATAAGAAACGCAGGCGGACAGCGTATGCTGTCCGCCTGCGTTTTTGTTGGGCTAGAATTCGTCTAGTTCATCTTCTTCTTCCAGCGTTTCCTCCTCCGGCTCTGCCTGCACATTGCTGGTGGTATAAAGAGAGTAAGCGGCAAAGAAGAGGGTCATACCCGAGGCCACCATGCTCATGGAATCATTGCTCAGAGCGAACATGCGGGAAATGCCTTCCCTAATATTGCTGATGTCCACACTCACATAGGGTGCAAGCCGTTGTCCAACTTTTTCCACTGCGCCGGAAATGATTGCAAGCACTGCATACAGCCCCAGATAATCCGGCAAAAAGCCGGTGCGAATTTTTTTGTACCCATCGACGAAGATGAACAACACATAGGAAATCATGCCGCCTACCAGGAAAAATTGCTCTCGATTTTGTAGGAAAAGATTGAAAAGGACTTGAGTGCCCGCCAACTGCTCTGCAAACATGAGCCAGAGAGAGCCGGGAATCAAGATGCAGGTGAGCGGATAGGACAGATAGACCAGCCACATGAATGCCACATACTCTAAAATCAGCCATGTGCGCACTAGAAAGTGCTTGCTGGCCTTTACAGCGGAAAAGCGCTGCTGAATCCGCTTAGAATTATAGAGCATGACTTTAGCCAGAATGTGGGCCGGCAACAAGGCAAGGGCGTAAAAAACAATCTCCCGGTCCGCCCTGCACCAGTGCAGGACGAAGAGGAAAATCGGCCCGTAGAAAAGCAGAATCGCCAGCAGATACAGGACAAACTGCCCCACCACATGAAGCTGCTGCATCCGGTTGGAGCGCAAGCGATAGAAGAGAATTTCGCCGAAAATAGATACGTACCTTGTAACGGCTTCTCTCATGGCAGCAACTCTCCTTCTCCGCTTTGCGGCTGTTTTGGACTTTCAAATAAACTGCATTTTTCTTTATTTTACAACATATTTCTGCCCTGCGCAACAGAAGATTTTTTCAAATATCCGGCCACTTGACCAGCGAAGAAAAAATACAAAGCCGCAGGCGTATACCTGCGACTTTGTGCGATTTATTGGGTTAATATACATTCCCGTTTTCTCGATAATCTCTCCAAACATTTTCGAAGAAATCATCATCCTCAGGAATGGGACGGGTAGTGCGCCAGCTAAAGTCGCAGCTTTCGCTCTGGTAGGCAACCTCCTGCACCAGATTGCCTCTACTACCGTCATCCAAAATGAAGGTGAAGATATCAGGCAGCTCAGCATAGGGCTTTCAGCCTGCGGCATCGCTGTATCCCCGGCTTTTGCCGCCCTGCTCCATGTAATTGATCATAGCGGAGAGGTAGACATACTGGCAAATCAGAATGTCCCACAAGCGAAAAACCTTGTACAAACTTTTGGGATGACTGATTTGCACGGTGGCATCAAAGCCGTCCAGCTCCTGCTTGATTTCTCCCAGTGCCTTGCAAATGCCCGCTTCACTGCAGATAGCGGCGCCGATGCGGCTCATGCGGGTGTCCACCTTGCTCCAAAGAGCAGAAATGTTATCCTCACTGCCAAGCACTTTGCTCCCAAGATTAAGAGTCGCAGCGATTTGCTTCCTGCTAATCTCTTCAAAGGTCGTGTCGTCTGCATTGCCACTACAAACGGAGGCGATGTACTGAGCACACAGAGCGATTTCCAGCGGCTCGGTGCGCAGGTCAACGCCTTTGTCGGTGTAAAAAATCTACTGCGGGTTCGTTCATGTGGAGCAGACGCTCAATGGGGGTGCCAAAGCAGGCGCCGGCACGCTCCAGATAGATGCGGGCTTCGTCAGAGAGACTGCTGTAGTCAATCTCTGCGTTAAGCGGATTTTGGCGAAAATCCAGAAATATGCGACGTCCCTTTTGGCTTTCCATATAGACCAGAATGTCGATGATGGAGGAGCCGTTGTCCACCTTGCGCACATCGAAGGGCCATTGGTAGCCCTTGAGAAACACTTTGGTCAGGGCATCTCCCTTGTTGTCGGTGAAAAAGTCGTAGAGAAACTCCTGCTCGTCTCCCCCGTTTTCATCTGTGGAGATGAATTTGGGCAGCACCTGCATGTAGGTTCCGCTTACGTTCCAGCGGGGGCGAACGGAAGCAAGGCCGTACTGCCACTCGGTTAGGTTTTTGCCCTGCACGCCAGCCTCAAAGGCCAGCCCTGTTGCGCCAAAGTGACCGTTTGGAAATACGCTGTCGGCGTACATACCCGCAGGGCCGCCAGTGGCAAAGACCACATTTTGCTAAATGCCGCATATTCTCCCGGCACATCCAGGCGCAGGCAGAGCAAACCATAGGCTCTCTCGCCGTCGCTGAGTACCCGTACCACCTGCATGTTGTCAAAAACTTTGATACCCTTTGCTTCTACCGAGGCCTGCAGGCACTCAGTCATGCACTTGGAGGTGTATGGGCCCACGCTGGTGGCTCGGCGACGGGGATCGTGGTCGGTTTTATAGCCGATGTACTCGCCATAGCGGTTTTTGGGAAAGGGCACGCCCAGCTCCACCAGCCGCCCCCCTCTGCGCTGATAGAGCCGCCTCGCACAGGGCAATGTCGCCGTCTACACACTGGCCCTCAAAAAGGGTTTCTGCCATTGTGCGCACACTGTCCGGGTCACCGCCAGAGAGAGTAAGTTTTCTGTCACCACTGCCTCGTCGGAAGTAATTCCAACCCGGGAATCTAACAGCGGATCCCGCTGGAGCACCAGAGGGACAGGCTTGTGGCCAACCGGTCTGGAGTAACGGCCAGAATGGGATTAGCTGCAGTATGTTGACAGGACGATGCTCGGCGCCGTTTTGCTTGGCAGCGGCAGCGTTTGTTTTTTTCAGCAGCGCCGTAAAAGAAGACAGATTTTTTTCTGTCAACATCATTTGCAACTCATTGGCTCGACCCTCTGGGGTCACAGCGCAGGCCTCCCACCAAAGTAGCCCTGCCCCACCGCTGGCAAAGCGCAGATAACGCCGCTCGACCAACTCGCACTACCATCTCGCTCTGAATCGCAGCCCTCCATGGGTAATACAACGATAGCATTGGGTACGGTGAGAGCTCCCACCTTGACCTGCCTGCGCAGTGGTGATAAATCAGTTTGCAGCGTAATATTTGCACCAAGCGCTTCAATTTGTGCTTGCACCTCTTCCAGGGATTTATAATGAAATTTTTCGTGTGCTGCCATTTGGTTCACCCGCTTTAATAATTGTATAATCGTTTATATAATTGTTTCGTTTTATGCTGAACCATGCCCGAAGGCAGTGTTCAGCATGAAAGACTATGAATCACTGCCTCGTGGATTTTCTAATAATCAACTCGGTGCTGAGCAGATCAATGTGAGGCGGCTTAAGCTCGCTGAACTTTTCTTTGTGGTTAATCTGCTCAATGAGCCGCTTGGCTGCCAGCACGCCGATGTCGTAGAGCGGCTGAGATACTGTGGTCAGCGGCGGCTCAATCAGGGCGCTGATTTCAACGTTATCAATACCCATGACAGAAATATCGTCGGGAATGGAGCAACCGTAGTCCAAAATTGCACGCATGGCAGCCAGAGCCTTGGCATCGCTGGTTGCCAGTACAGCGTCTATTTTTCTGCCGCTGTGCAGCATTTGGGTCGTCAGGGCATAGAAACTGGCGCTGCCATTGGTTTCGTACATAATAAGCGATTCATCAAAAACCAGCCCGCTCTCTTCCAGCGCTCTTTGATAACCCACCAGACGATCGGCATAGATGGATATTTCCTGCCGCCCCATGGCCAGCGCAATGGCCTGATGTCCGCTGCCAATGAGATAGCGGGTTGCATCATAGGCCGCCTGCACATTATCGATGGCAACAGCATCAATGCTGTCATCGTACACACGGCCAGTGAGCACGACTGGAAAGCCCTCGCTGCGCAGTTTGCGCACATGAGCGGAATCAGAGGTCATGGATGCGATGATAAAGCCGTCGGTGAGCCGGGTGCGCAGTTTTTCAATGTATTCCTTCTCAATTTCAATATCCTCGTCTGTGTTGCACAGCACCACAGTAAAGCCCGACTTACGGGCAAAATCCTCCACACCCTTTGTAATATCAGGAAAAATCTGGTTTTGGATACTGGGAATAATCAACGCAATGGTGTTGCTGCGGCCCAGCTTTAGGCTTTTTGCAAGCTGGTTGGGTCTGTAATCCAACTCGTCCACAGCCTCTAAGACTCGCTGACGGGTTTTATCACTGATGTAATTTTTGTTGGCCAGCACCCGGGAAACCGTACATGTGGAAACTCCCGCAAATTGAGCAACGTCATTTAATGTAGGCATACAACTCCCCCAGTATCTCTATCGTTTTCGCATTCCAGATTCAATCTTTTTTTAAGTACAACACAACACTATACCCATGTAAATCCGTCAACCCATGGGAGTGGGGATTTCATCCACCCAAATAGGCTTTTTTTACCGCATCAGAGGAGAGAAGCATCTCCCCTGTTCCGCAAACGTTCACCATGCTGTTTTCTAGTACGCAGGCCTTGTCGCAAATAGACAGAGCTTTGCGTGCGTTTTGCTCCACCAGAAAAATGGTGATGCCCGAGTTGTGAATTATCTGAATCAGCTCAAAAATTTGGTTGACGATGAGGGGAGCGAGACCCAGACTCGACTCGTCTAAAAGCATGATTTTCGGGCGGCTCATCAGGCTGCGGGTGATAGCCAGCATTTGCTGCTCGCCACCAGAGAGAGTGCCTGCAAACTGATCTTTTCGCTCACGCAAAATAGGGAACATTTTGTACTGTTCTTCGAGCTCATCCTCCAGATGCTACCCGGATAAAGGTAGGCACCGATGAGGAGATTGTCTCGAATCGCCAAACCGGAGAAAGTTTTTCTGCCCTCCGGCACATGAACAATGCCTTTTTCTACAATTCTACTCGGCTTGGTCGGCAGCTTTTCGCCCATGAATTCCACCGAGCCGGTCTGAGGCTTGACCAGACCTGAAATAGTGCGCAGCAGAGAGGTTTTTCCTGCGCCGTTTGAGCCGATAATGCAATAAATTTCGCCTTCATTCGCTTCAATGCTTACGTTTTTCAGCGCTGAAACATGCCCATAGCTGACAGAGAGGTTTTTTACTTCCAGCATTGCCATTATGTTTCCTCCTTGCCGAGATAAGCTTCGATGACTAGCGGATTACTCTGGATTTTTGCAGGCGTACCCACAGCGATGGTCTCACCGAAATTCTGCACATGGATGGTATTTGAAATGCTCATAATAAGCTCCAGCCGGTGCTCGATAACTAAAATAGTGAAGCCGATGTCCTTGGACAGCTTGACAATCAGCTCGGTCAGTTCACTTACCTCAACCGGATTAAGGCCTGCCGCCGGCTCATCCAGCAGCAGCACCTTGGGCTCGCAAGTCAAAGCTCTTGCAGTTTCCAGCCGCCGTTGCAGGCCATAAGCTAGATTTTCCGGCCGCTCCTCACGGTAATCTTGTAAGCCGACAGCCTCTAAGAAGTAGTCGCATATTTCCCGCCCTCGCTTCTCCTCGGCAAAGCGCTGGGGCAGCGGCAAGAGACCCCCGACAACGCCGTATTTCGACTTGGGGCCGAAGGCGCAAAGCACGTTTTCCAGCACGTTGAGCCCCTTAAACAAGCGGATGTTCTGAAAGGTACGACCCATTCCTTTTTGGGTAATTTGGTGCTGCTCCATGCGGGTGATGTCGATTCCGTCTAGAATCACCGAACCGGTATCTGACTGGTAAATGCCCGAAATAACATTGAAAATCGTTGTTTTCCCTGCACCGTTAGGGCCAATTATTCCGTGTATTTCACCTTTTTCCGCCTGAATGGAAAAGTTCTTTATCGCTTTTACACCGCCGAAATTTTTAGAAATACCGTTTACATCAAGCAATGGCATAACTCACTTGCCCTCCTTTTTATTTGCGGGCTTTCCTACGGATTTGCGGGAGAACAAAGCCTTGATATTCTTTGGCGACAGCTCCCATTCGCAGAATAGACCGGACGGCTTAAAGTTAATGACCAAAAGCACCAAAACAGCGTAGATAATGTTGCGATAATTTTGCAGGAAGCGAAGCACTTCCGGCATGCCGCTGAGTACAAAAGTGGAAAAAATCGAGCCTGTCAGGCTGTTTACACCGCCAAAGAACACCATAATGACCCACTCGGCGCTCTTGCACCAGCCGAAAAGGCTGGGGTCAACATAACGTCAAAAGTGTTATAACCGTTTTTCATAGCATACTTCGCCATGATTGCGCCCTGAGAAAGTGCGCTGGGCTGAATGCCGAACATATTCTTATAAGGATCGCCCGGCTCTCTTGCATGGCACTTGGGGTCAACGGCGATGTCAATAATCGGCACGTCATACTGCTCGGAAATGGGAGCCAGAGCCAGGCAGATGTTTGCGATGGGCCGCCCGATGATTGCACTGACGTTGTCCACGGTCACAGCACGAGTGTAGGCATTAATTGCTTCGTTTACATCGCCCTTGGCGTCGTAAGAAATCATTTGAATGGGCCGGCCGTCTATTCTGCCATTGCTGTTGATTTCGTCAATTGCCCACTTTGCCAAAGCTAGAGGTAGAGCCGGTAATATCTTGCAGACAGCCGATGACAATCGGCTCGGCCACGGGTGCAGGGGTCGCACTGTCTTCTACATTGGGCGCAGCAGGTGTTTCGGTTGCTGCAGGCGAGTTGCAAGCAGTCAGGGTAAGGAGCAGAAGCAGGATGAGGGCAATGAGTAGTACTTTTTTCATTTTTTATACCTCCGTTTTTTTGCTTGAATATCGTACAGGTGCTCTGCCACGTTCGCAGAGCGCCGTGATTGCTGGTGTATTTTCAAAATATATAATCGTTTATATAAAGTGCGAAAAAATTAAACTTCAAATAATAATGAACTTTTCCTCACTATGTACACGTTTATATTATAGTTTCGAGCGCTAAATATGCTTAATTATTAACGCTTTCTCTGCTAGAGCTAATATACTATACCCGCTGCAAACTGTCAAGCAGATTGCGACAGTTTATGTCACAGAAAACAATCCTTGTTTTTGCACACTATGCCCAAAAAATAACAAAGATAAAGAAGTATGGGACTGCTGGTGCAGCCCCACACTTCTTTATCCTTTTACTTTGCACCAATTGCCATTCTGAAAACAGCGTCTGCAAAACCAGCGTGTTTTCCGGTAAATCAACGCATCTCAGAAAAGCCGGTTTTTACTTTACCAATCCTGCACCGAAGGCCTTGCACTCATCACCTGCGGGCATCTCGTTGACAATCAAGCTCTCGCATACAAGCTCAGCACCGGCGTTCTTCACTCGTACGTCCCACTCCCGCATCCACTGGCCGTCCCCCCAGCCATAGGAGCCAAACAGGGCCAGTTTCTTGCCTTTCAGGCTGTCCTCGATGGAAATCATATAAGGCTCAAACTCGCTCTCTTCCAGCACTTCTGCCCCCATAGACGGACAGCCAAGACAGAGAACGTCGCAGTCTAAATCAGCAGCACTGGCCTGCGTAACAACCTTAATGGTTGCGCTTGCGCCCGCACTCTCGGCGCCTTCCTTAATAAAATCCGCCATGGCCTGTGTGTTTCCGGTACCGCTCCAAAAAATAATGTTGATTTGCATGTTTATCTTCTCCTTTTTTAGCTATCTGCGCAGGGCAGAAATATGCTTTATGTTAGCTTTCGCTAACTTTCAAAGAAAGAGAAAAGCCCTGCGATCTCTCCTACTCCCTTGAAGTTAGCTAATGCTAACATGAATGTACCATACTCTCGTGAAAAATGCAACAGGTTTCTTTCTGCGCAGAATGAAAAAAGCTCCGATGGAGAATCCACCGGAGCTTTTTTGGTTAAATGCCCAGATAAGCTTTTTTCACTTCTTCGTTTTCCAGTAGCTCTTGAGCTGCACCTTCCAAGACAATTTTTCCGGTTTCCAGCACATAGCCTCTGGTCGCCACAGAGAGAGCCTGCACCAGATTCTGCTCTACAATCAGAATCGACATGCCTTGCTTGGACACCTCGGAGATGATTTTAAACATGTCCTTCACAATAATCGGCGCAAGACCGAGGGACGGTTCGTCCAGAATCAAGAGCTTGGGCTCCATCATTAGAGCCCGGGCGATGGCCAGCATTTGCTGCTGCCCTCCGCTGAGGGAACCGGCAGCTTGGTTTTCTCTCTCCTTCAAGATAGGAAAGCGGTTAAGCAACCGCTCCACGTCCTGATTAAGTTTGTTTTTATCCTTCTCCCTTTTAGAGAAGGCACCCAAAATCAAGTTTTCCTTTACCGTGAGAGAATCCAAAATGCCTCTCCCCTGCGGAATGTGGGCAATGCCTGCGCCTGCACGCTCGGATTTTTTCAGTTTGGTTAAGTCCTTACCATCGTAAATTACCTTGCCTGCGGCAATGGGTACAAAGCCCGAAATGATATTCAAAATCGTTGTTTTACCTGCGCCGTTGGGTCCCACAAGAGACACGACCTCAGACTCCCGAATCTCGAGAGAAGCGCCAAAGAGCACCTTTAAATCACCATAACTGGCAGATACGTTTTCTAATGACAGCAGCATCTATTCATCCCCCCCGCCAATATACGCAGAGATTACGTCCTCTCGCACGAGCACTTCCTCCGGCACACCCTGTGCCAGAAATTTGCCTTCGTTGATAACAATACAGCGAGAGCAGATTTTAATAATCGCCTTCATTACGTGCTCGATGAACAGGAAGGTCACACCCAGATTCTTATTGATGTCAACGATCAGCTCCAGACTTTCCTCCATCTCAGAAGGGTTCAGACCTGCCATAACTTCATCGAGCATGACAAATTTGGGGTCGTTGGCCAAAATGCGGGCCAAATCCAGCCACTTGCGCTTTTCGATGGGCAGTTTGGAGCTCTGCATGTCAGCAAAACTCTCCAGTTTTGTCTCCTTGAGAATTTCCTCTGTCTTTTCGCGCGCAGCGACCTTGTTGCGCTTTTGCAAGGCAATGGTAAATACGTTGTCATAGACGGTCAGGGAACTAAATGGCTGAGGTGTCTGGAAGGTTCTGCCCATGCCCAGCTTTGCCCGGGCAGCAACGCCCATCTTCTTGGGAATTTCTTTTCCGTCAAAAATAATAGATCCGGAATCAAGAGCATATGCACCGGAAATCAGATTGACCACCGTAGATTTTCCCGATCCGTTTGGGCCGATGAGACCGAGGATTTCTCCCTCATGAATTTCAAAACTCAAATTCTGAACCGCCTTGATGCCGCCGAAGGAAATGGAGATGTTTTTTGTCTCAATGATATTTTTCATCTAACCGCCCTCCTTTGTGCTGGCTGGTTCTTCTTTTTTCTTCTTTTTCCCTAAATTCCGGAAAACTTGAATCAGGCCATCGGGCATAAACATAACAATCAGAATAATCCCCAGACCATAGAGCAGCTGGCTACCACCTCTGGCACCGAAAAGTACGCCTGCGAACTCAATAAGCGGAATAATAATAAATGCGCCCATAATCGGCCCCACAATGGTGCCGAGACCGCCGATAATAGCCACAAGACCAATCTTCACGGCAAGGTCGTTGCCTGCAACGCTGAACGGGTCAATAAAACCTAAGAAGGAACCATAAAATGCACCGATGACACTGGTAATCACAGCGCTGAGCTGGAAGGCAGTCAGCTTGACCTTAAACGTCTCAATGCCCAGAGATAGCGCCGCTGTTTCATTTTCCTTGATTGCCCGCAGGTATTTGCCTGTTTTTGTATTTTCAAAAACAGCTGAAATGACTACCACAAGCACGAGGAGGATAAGCATAATGTAGTAAAAAGGACGGTCGTTCTGGAACATCAGGTATTTGATGCCCTTTTCCAGACTGGGCGGAATATAAGTGCCCGCAGCGCCGCCGGTAAAACCCTTGAAGTAAAGCAGCAGAATTCTCAAAATTTCAGAAAAAGCCATGGTCGCCAGCGAAAAGTATGCGCCGGTGAGCTTGAAGGTGCCGTAGCCAATAAGGGTCGCCAGTATGTAGGACAAAATCACGCCGACAGGCAGAGAAGTCCACGGTGACATGCCCAGATAGCGGACACAAAGCACGGAGGAGTAAGCGCCGATAGCCAAAAATCCGGCGTGACTCCAGGATATTTGGCCGCCGTAGCCGCCGATGAGATTCCATGCGCTGCCAAGAGCAGCAAAGGCAAGGCAATAGACCAAAATAGAAATGACGTAGTTGCGCACGACAAACATGGGAACAATAAGCAGGACAATCAAGCCGAAGAGCAAAACAATGTTCTGCTTTTTCAAATTCTTTTTAATCATCAGATTGTCCGTCCCTTCTTGCCAAATAGACCCTGCGGCTTAAAGTAGACCACTAGCAGGAAGAAAATAAATACGGCCGCCGGTCCAAGATCTGGGGAGATAAAGGTGGCCACAAGCTGCTCTACAAGACCAACACACATTCCGCAGATGAAGGCACCCTTAATGCTGCCCACGCCACCGAGAACGACAATCATCAGCGCCGTGGATTTAAAAATAGCGCCTGCTGTGGGCTTAATATCATAAATTGGTGTCAGCAAGAGTCCTGCGACGCCTGCCAAGACAATACCAATAGTGAATGCAATCGTAAAGGTTTTTCGGGTATCGATGCCCAGCATTTCTGCCACAACCGGCTTTTCAGCGGTTGCACGCATCATTCGGCCGAGAGTAGTTTTATTCATCACCTCGCTGATGACATAAATCAGAATCAGCGCAACAATGAATGCAATGAGGCGAGGAACACTAATAGAATACTGGCCGACAAACAGGGTTCTCACGCCTGTGGGTGCGGGAACTGTGCGGAAGTTAGGCCCAAAAATCAACTGAGCCAGATTTTGAATCAAGAAGGACAGACCCACTGTCATCAAAATATAAGAGGTGTTATTCCTGCCGAGAATATTTTGTATCGTCAGCTTAAAGCAAACGATTGCGGTGAGAGCCATGGCCAAAATCACAAAAATTACCTGCATGTATGCATTGCCGCCGAACATGGAATATCCCAGGAAGGTCATATACATGCCCACCATCAGAAATTCTCCCATTGCGAAGTTCACCATTTTCATAACACCGAAAATGATGGTAACGCCGGTGGAAATCAATGCGTAGACCCCGCCCATAAGCAGTCCATTGATAATAGATTGCCCAACAATCCAACTCATAAGAGTCACCTTCCTTAAAGAGTGTCGCCGTAAAACAATTCACTGTGCTCTTTTCTCCCAGACAGTAATTGAGCTGTTTCATCTTTTGTGTCCCAGCGGTCGGCACGACATTTTTTGACAATGAAAATAGAAAGCATTCTAGCGCCGTTTTTAGAAACGGCGCTAGAATGGCCGGTTATTTCTTACTGCATACGCAGGTATTCACGGGTTGCATCTTCCCGGGGGTAAACGGTGACGGTTGCATAGGTGCCGTCTTCCATCTTCTGCCACTGGACAATAACGGGCACTGCATTGACGTTGTTACCCACTTCGTCAAACTGAACATTGCCTCTGGCCTGCGTGGTAGCAAGATTTGTCTCTCTCAGAGCAGCGTTGAGAGCAGGGCCGTCGGTGGTTCCGGCACGCTCAAGGGCGTCAGCAACGATCATGATGTTTGCATGGGCAGAGATTGCATGCTCACACATAAACACGCCGTACTGCTCCAGATATGCCTCGGGAATGGCCTTCAGCTCGGGGTTGTTTTGCACGTTGGCAGAGTCCCAGTTGCTCATGGTGACGGAGGTCAGACCAACCACGTCATCGCCCATTGCTGCAGCCATTTCGGGGAAGTTAAAGCCTGCACCGCCGCCAACGATGGCCGGGAAATAGTTGATGTCGCGCATGGCGTTGATGAGCATCTTAGTCTCTTGGGGGAAGCTAGAAATCAGAACAGCCTCTGCGCCCGAGTTCTTCATGTTTGCAGCCAGAGCCGAAGCATCGGTCATACCAACAGGATAAGACTCTTCATAAACGATTTCCATGTCATCATACTGCTCAATCATTGCCCTGTTGCTGTCAGCCAGAGAGATGCCGAACTCAGAATTTTCATAGACGATGGCAACCTTGTTACTGCTGTCGCCGTACTCTTCGTTGAGCCATTTGAGGAAATTAACGGGCATCTTGCCGAAAGTGCCGGCAGCGCCGCCATAAGCGGTGACACGGAAGATGTACTGATAGCCCTCGGTGGTGAGGTTAGCTGCGGTGCCCATAAGGACGTAAGGAATCTCGTTCTTCTCAAGGATGGGCATCTGGGGAACAGCATATGCGCTGCCGCCCACGCCAACTGCAGCAACAATGTCGCCGCTGGCGAGAATGCGCTCAGTCACTGCCTTTGCCTGAGATACGTCGGAGAGCAAGTCGCCATAGACGATTTCAAGCTTACGACCGCCCATGGAAGCGATGCCGCCGTTGGCGTTGATGTATTCAACAGCCAAGTCGGTGCCTTCCTTGTCTCTCAAGCCAGCATCAGCGTTGGCACCAGAGAGGCTGTAGAATGCTGCGATTTTAATGGTTTCCTGAGACTCATCGCCACTCTGCGCAGGGTCGTTCACACCTGCTGCAGGTGTGGGGGTTGCCTGCGGTGTGCCGCAAGCAGCGAGTGCCAACACGAGCGCAAGCACAAGCATCAAAGATACGAGTTTTTTCATTGTAGTTCCTCCATTTGTTTTTTTATCGGAAGAGGTATATTTACCTCTTTCAACAACTATTTCCCTACGTCTCTGCCAAAGGAAATTTCAAAAGCCGCCATGTTTTCAACACTGTGGGTCTTCTCATGAAAAATGGGCATTTGAGAAACCATACCGTCCTTCGTGTAGAAAACGTCATCCTTGTCAATGGGCAGGGTAACAGGTTGGCGAGTGGTTGCCGCCTTATAGATAGCAATAATCAGCTCCACTGCCTTTTTCCCCTCTGGCCCGTCAATCATGAGAGGCTTGTCGCCAAGGATGGCATGCAAGAAGTTTCCGATCATACCCGAGTGACCCTCTTTTTCTATTTCGGGAGCACCGTCATAGGCGGCTTGCAGCTCGCTCAGTGCCGCCTCGTTGGGCGAGGGGAAGCCGTTGGGCAGGGCTTGCGAGGCCGCCACTTCCCAGGGCACAGAGATTCTCCCCTTTTCGGTCTGGAACACCAGCTCCTGCTCCTCATCGTGGGTAACGATGTTGCTGGTGAACTGAACCAGTTTGTCCGGATACTCGAAGATGGCGACTGCGCTATCCTCGCACTCCGAGTTGGAGTGGGCTACGTTCTTCATCACTGCGGTGATCTTTTCTGGCATGCCCAGCATCCACTGGGCAATATCCAAATGGTGCACCGACTGGTTGGCCACCGAGCCGCCGCCCTCTTTTGCCCAAACGCCACGCCAGGCCATGTCGTGATAGTTTTCGCCTCTCCACCAGAGGGAGTTTATCATAGCGTGGTTCACCTGCCCTGCCACGCCACTATCCAGCATGGCCTTCACCTTCATGGTGGGAACTTTATATCTGTTCTGGGACACCACGGAGAGCATGCGGCCACTCTCTTTTTGCGCCGCAATCATGGCATCGCACTCCTCCAGCGAAGGAGCCATGGGCTTTTCCACCAGCACATGCTTGCCGGCCTTCAGGCTCTTCACTGCAATGTCGCAGTGGAGGCTAGGCGGCAGACAGATGGATACCAAGTCAATGTCTGCATTTGCCAGCATGTCCTCCACATCGACGTAAGCCGTTGCAGAGAGTCCCTTGCCGTCAATCGCCGCCTGTGCCTTTTCCAGAGAAATATCGCAGATAGCTCTAATCTCGCAAATGTCTGCATGGTCGAGGAAACTGTCAAGATGAATAGAACAAACAGCGCCTGCCCCAATAACCGCTACGCCTAGCATAGTCATCAAACTCCTTCTCAGATTACTGTATGGTATTAGCCTTGTCCCTCGCATGGATGGCAACTTCAATTGCCTTGAATGCGTGAGATTGACTCATGGCAAGCTCGGTTCTGTCTAGACAGTCCCGAATGAAGGCGCCGAAGAAGGGAAAACCGCAAGTTCCGGCGGATTTAAAGTGCTGCTCGCCATCCTTATTCACCAAGTATACGTGGTCGCCCTCCGGACTGTTGGCGATGTCAATGTACTTGCGGATTTCAATGTATCCCTCCGTGCCAACGATAATCGTTCTGCCATCGCCCCATGCGCCCAAGCCAGCAGGGGTGAACCAGTCTACCCGGAAGTAGCCCGCCACGCCGTTGTCACAGGTAAGGCTCACGTCGCCGTAGTCCTCAAAGTCTTTCTGTTCCTTGTTGGCATAATTAGCCACTCTACTATAATTAATGGTAGCATCGTTGGCACCGGCGTAGGTGAGTATCTGTTCAATCTGATGGCAGCCGATGTCCACCAGAATACCACCATACTGCTCTTTGTCAAAAAACCAGTCCGGTCTTGTAGAAGCGTTGAGCCGATGAGGGCCCCAGCCCATCACCTGCACCACCTTGCCGATGGCACCCTGCTCAATAAGCATGCCCGCATGAACCGCCGCCTCAACATGGAGCCGCTCACTGTAGTACACGCCAAACTTCTGCCCGGTCTCCTCCACTACTTTCCTCGCTTCAGCAAGCTGCGCCATGGTGGTCAGAGGAGGTTTGTCAGCAAAATAATCCTTACCGCTACGCAGTACTTCAAGACCAAGTGGCCCCCGCACGTTGGGAATTCCTGCCGAAGCTACCAGTTTGATGCGGTCGGAGGACAAAATCTCCTCCTTGCTGCCCGCCGCCGTGGCCTGCGGATATTTTTCCAAAAACTCGGTAAGCTTTGCTGCATCCTCGTCCCAAACGAGCTCAATGGTGCCGCCAGCTTCACAAAGTCCGTTACACATACCAAAAATATGTCCGTGATCTAATCCAATCACACCGATTGGAAATTCGCCTGCCTGGCATACAGGGGTCGCCTTGCCAACCGGAGCGTAATTTTGACCGTCTGCCTTTTTTTGCACGCTTTTTCTACCTCCTTGCACGCCTCTGGCCAACTTGTTCGTGTCATTTTCAAAATTGCCGAATCACTTTGCCTTTTCGTAAACGTTAACATTAACGTTAATTCTTCTGCAAGAATATCATAATCGCAGAACAGTGTCAACATTTTTCCTAATGCGAATAGTTGAACTTTGTTGTTTTTGTGCAAATTATACATTTTTTATGCGAATTTTTCTACATTTTACCATGATGATATTTAGCGGCGTTTACGTTATAATTAACGAAAAGCACGATTATTTCACAAAACACACGATGCAGTTCTGTTTGCTGTGTCCGTACTGCCTCACTAGAACGTCTTTTTTCTGTGGGTTATTATTGTGTAAATCATATAGAAAGTAGGGAATCAAAGTGCAAGCATTTATGAATCGAGAATTTCTGCTGAAGAACGAAGCCGCAAAAAAGCTATACTTCGAATACGCAGAAAATATGCCCGTGATTGACTATCACTGCCACATTGACCCGCAGGAAATCTATGAAAACAAGCAATTTTCTGATATGTCCGAGATTTGGCTGGCGGCTGACCATTATAAATGGAGGCTCATGCGCATCTGCGGCGTGGATGAACGATATATCACCGGCGATGCCACCGGCTGGGAGAAATTTCAGGCTTTTGCCACTGCTTTACCCCGGGCCATCGGTGCACCGGTCTTTCACTGGGCCTATCTGGAACTGCGCCGCTACTTCGGTTGCAACGCCATACTCAACAAGGATACGGCCAGAGATATCTGGGATTTCTGCAACGAAAAACTGAAAAGCGACCCGTTGCTGCGGGCACGGGGGATTCTGGAAAGCTCCAAAGTGGAAACCCTCGTCACCACCGACGACCCCATTGACAGTCTAGAGTGGCACGAAAAGCTCAAGGCGGACGAGAGTTTTCGCTGCAACGTGCTGCCAGCCTTCCGCCCAGACAGCGTAATTGGCATTGAGCAGGCTGACTTCGCAAAGTATATGTCAAAACTGGGAGCGGTGGCTCAGGTTGATATTCGCAGCTTTGCAGATTTGAAAACCGCCCTGATTCACCGCTTGGATTATTTCGACCAGTGCGGCTGTCGGGCTTCTGACCACAGTATGAGCAGCCTTGCCTATGCCCCTGCCACCGAAGAGGAGCTCGATGAAATTTTGCAACAGGCCCTCGACGGCAAAGCCCCTTGCAGCGAGGATGGGAAAAAGTACCTCTACGCTGTCATGCGCTTTCTGGGCGAGGAGTACAGCAAGCGGGGCTGGAGCATGGAGCTCCACTTCTCCGTGCTGCGCAATGTGAACAGCCGCTGTCATGAATCCATCGGCATCAATAGTGGCTTTGACATCATCAATCCCAATGGCACCGTAAGCGGACTGGAATCCTTCCTCAACGAGCTGGACAAAAGCGATGTGTTGCCGAAAACTCTGCTCTTCTCCCTCAATCCCAATGACAATGCGATGATTAACACCCTCGCCGGCAGCTTTTGCCAGGCCGACATCCCCAGCAAGGTGCAACAGGGCAGCGCATGGTGGTTTAACGACAACATCGTGGGCATGGTGCAGCAGATGACCAGCTTTGCAAACCTCAACGCATTGGGCAATTTCCTCGGCATGCTCACTGACTCTCGCTGCCTTTTGAGCTATGCACGACATGAATATTTCCGCCGTGTTCTCTGCAACCTGCTGGGTCAGTACGTGGAGGACGGCGAATACCCCGCCGACTACGAGGCATTGGGTGCTATTACAGAAGACGTGTGCTATAAAAACGTGGTCAACTTTTTTGGCTATTAATCTTCGATTCAGCGGATGAAAACAATGAAAACGCAGCGGAGCAAAGGCTCTCCGCTGCGTTTCTTTCATTTCTCAGGCGCAGTTCATAAATTCTGGTATTTCGGCGATAGTTCTCACGACTACTCGTCTTCCGAGAGGCTCATGAGGCGAGCAATGTTGTTGCGCTCGTTTTCGTTGATTTGCATGAGCACATAATGAATGGTCTCCTCAAAGTCCACGATGATGCGAAATTCCAGTGCATTCACTCGACGGCGGGTGCCTTGGATTTCCTCCGAGAGCAGTTGGCAGGCTTTTTCCTTCTCCGCAAGTTCAACCATGCGGGGCAGGATATGCCGTAACCTTATCGTGGCCAAATCCATATCACCGGAGGTGCTGCGAAAACTGTAGGGATAAAGTCTGTCTTTAGCATGAGCCTTTCCTCCTTCATCCTGCATGGTAAAAGCAGGCACACGCAGGTTGAGCAGCTTGCGGCTTTTTACATGCAGCCGCAAATCTGCCGCCTGATAAGAGAGATTGAGCAGCATTTTATCCTGTTCCACCATGGCAGCGGCGAACAAAAAGCTACTGTTGATTTTTTGCAGCTGGGTTTCCACTTCCCGGCGCAGGCTTCTGGTTTGCTCGGACAGGGCAATAAACCGCTGGGTCAACGCATCCTGTTTGTCCTTGAGCAGCTTGTGCCCCCGCTTGGCCACCGCCAGCTTTTCACGCAGGAGGGTGAGCTCCATGCGGTTTGGATTCACATTCAGCCTTGCCATGACTTTGCGGCCTCTCTATAATATTTTTCAATATATTTGGTTCGCACCCGCTTGAGCTCGCCCTTGGGCAACATGCCCAAAAGCTCCCAGCCTAGCTCCAGCGTGTCAATCACAGAGCGGTTTTGGTCAAAGCCCTGGGACAAGTACTGCTGCTCAAATCGTCCGGCAAAGCTCACATAGAGTCGGTCCATATCGGTCAGGGCACTCTCACCCAAAATGCCCATAAGCTCCTGCGCTGTTTTCCCTTGGGAATAGGCGGCAAAAAGCTGGTTCATCACGTCTGCGTGATCTTCCCGGGTTTTGTTCTGACCGATGCCCTTGTCCTTGAGGCGGGAAAGGCTGCTCATCACATCGATGGGTGGCGCAATGTTTCGCTTGTGCAAATCCTGCGAGAGGATAATCTGCCCCTCAGTGATGTAGCCGGTCAGGTCGGGAATGGGATGAGTTTTATCATTTTCCGGCATGGTGAGAATGGGAATCTGGGTGATAGAACCACGATGGCCGATGAGTTTACCTGCCCGCTCGTAAATGCTGGCCAAATCCGTATACAAGTAGCCCGGATAACCTCGCCGGCTGGGCACCTCCTTGCGGGACGCAGAGAGCTCCCGCAGCGCTTCGCAATAGTTGCGCATATCGGTAATAATCACCAGCACTTGCATATCGTGCTCAAAGGCTAGATACTCTGCGCAGGTGAGCGCCATACGAGGCGTGGAAATTCGCTCGATGGCAGGATCATCAGCCAGATTCAAAAACACCACGGAGCGTTCAATCGCACCGGTGCGGCGCAGTTCCTCCGTGAAGAAGGTGGCCTCCTCAAAGGTTATGCCGATGGCGCAGAACACCACAGAGAATTGACTACCGTCGTCAGTGAGCACCTTGGCCTGTCGGGCAATCTGAGTGGCAAGTTCCTTGTGGGGCAGGCCTGCGCCAGAAAAGATTGGCAACTTTTGTCCACGCACCAGCGTGTTGAGTCCATCAATGGCGGAGATCCCGGTTTGAATGAACTCAGAGGGATATTCCCTAGAAATGGGGTTGATGACCGTGCCATTGATGTCCATGCGCTTTTCCACAATCAGCGGCGGCGCATCGTCAATTACTTCGCCCATGCCGGAAAACACCCGCCCAATCATATCCAGCGAAACCCCCAGCGTCACCGGGCGCCCCTGAAAACGGACACGAGCGTCTTGCAGGTTAATACCCCGGGTGCTGCCGAATACCTGAATTACCGCACGATCCCGGTCAACTTCCAGCACCTTGCCGTAACGCACATCGCCCTCGGCCACCAGAATTTCCACCTGCTCGTCGTATTTCACATTGGAGACGCCCTCGACAACCATCAGCGGGCCAACGACCTCTCGCACAATCTTGTATTCAATCACAGGTCGTCACCTCCCTTGCGCATCAGCGCACGGAGCTGGTACTCCAGCGCTGCGGCGATGGCCACCGCCTGCTCACCGACTTTTTCTCCGGCAAACTTGAGGCGAGCAACGTCGGCAAAGGCCTTCACCTTCAAAATATCTTCTAAATATACCTCATGTTCGAGGCATTGGCTGCCCAACTCGTAAAACCGCAAGGTAACCTCCAACATGGCGGCCTGGAACTTGATAGGGGTATAAGTGTCCTCTGCGTGGAAGGCATTTTGCTGGAGAAAATCCTCTCGCAGAGACTTTGCCACCGCCAGCACCAGTTGCTCCTTGTCCGACAAGGTGTCCTTTCCCACGAGGCGCACAATCTCATTGAGCCGTGCCTCTTCTTTGAGCAGCAGCACCGCCTGCAGGCGATAACCGGCAAAGCCAGGGTGCACATGCTGGTTCATCCACTCGTCAATCTCGTTTTGATAGAGAGAATAACTGTTGAGCCAGCTGATGGCGGGAAAATGCCGTTCGTAGGCAAGTGATGAGGTGAGTCCCCAAAATACCTTGACAATGCCCAGCGTGGCCTGACTCACCGGCTCGGAAATGTCGCCGCCGGGGGGTGAAACTGCACCTATCATGGTCAGGCTCCCTCGCCGCTCCGGCGCACCAAGTGCGGACACATCTCCTGCACGCTCGTACACCTGCGCCAGCCGAGAGGCCAGATAGGCCGGATAACCATCGTCGCCGGGCATTTCCTTTAGTCGGCCGGACATTTCACGCAAAGCCTCTGCCCAACGGGAGGTGGAGTCAGCCATAAGGGCTACACTATAACCCATATCGCGAAAATATTCCGCCACAGTAATGCCGGTGTAGATAGAGGCCTCCCGGGCGGCCACCGGCATGTTAGAGGTGTTCGCAATCAGTAGGGTTTTTTGCATGATGGAAGCGCCGGAGCGAGGGTCGATGATTTCAGGGAACTCTCGCAGCACATCCGCCATCTCGTTGCCTCGCTCGCCGCAACCGATGTAGACCACCACGTCGCAATCCGACCATTTGGCCAGCTGATGCTGCACCACCGTCTTACCCGAGCCGAAGGGGCCGGGGATGCAGGCGGTGCCGCCCTTTGCCACGGGGAAAAAACTGTCAAGCACCCGCTGACCGGTAATCAGTGGTGCATTGGGCATATGCTTTTTTCTATAGGGCCTGCCCTCTCGAACAGGCCACTTTTGCATGAGAGTGAGCTCCTGCTCCTGGCCGTTGGCCAGGCGTACTCGACCAATTTCATCGGTGACCCGATACGTGCCGGAGGTCAGAGTACACAGGGTGCCGGAAATGCCCGGCGGCACCATTATCTTGTGGGCAAAGCCGCCGCTTTCCTGCACGTGACCAAGCACGTCTCCCGCAGAAACCTGCGTCTCCGGCGCAAGCACAGCTTCAAACTCCCACAGCTGTTCTCTGGAGAGGGCAGGCAAGCTCACGCCTCGCAGCAGGTATTGACCGATGGCCGCCTCCATAGCTTTGAGAGGACGCTGAATGCCGTCGCACATGGTGCCGAGCAGGCCGGGGCCAAGCTCCACACAGAGAGGCTCGTTTTCAGACTCCACCGGCTCGCCGGGGCCTATGCCAGAGGTTTCTTCATAAACCTGAATGGAGGCACAGTCGCCTCGCATTTCGATAATTTCGCCAATCAGGCGGCTGTTCGCTACCCGAACCATATCATATAATTTGGCTTCTGCCATGCCTTCGGCAATGACCAGAGGGCCAAGTACTTTGGTGATTGTTCCTGTCGCCAAATGTATCCCGCCTTTCTATTTGCGGCTGTTGCCGGAACCCCACAGCCCCTTTTCAATCAGTCCGTTTAAG
>JGI994J12354_10001514_pt1 | contig 23452 bp, 23 predicted proteins | sample IntmicLarv3ML3BL_FD_12354 | JGI IMG/M metagenome (IMG submission 12354) | reverse complement strand
GGCGTCGGGGCGGTATTTGAGTGTCCAAACCTCTTTCATTTTGATTCTTCCGATTAAATATTATGTCTATTTTTGCTTGATACCTTTATCTCACGTTTTTATTTAACGCTTTTTGTTTTTCAAATCTAATTATGGCTGCATGAAACAAATAAAAACAGAAGTAACTAAGGCGCATGAGTAAAAAAGCAACAGAAAGACAACAAAAAGCGAAAACAGAAAAAAAGAGAAAACACAAAAGATGAAAGTAAAAAAACAAAAAGCAAATGAATGATTTCATTTGCCTTGATAAATTTATTCCAACGCGCTATCTTCTGTGATTCCTCTTTTTGTCAGGATATATCTCAGAATCGAGGAATAAGCCGGTCTTGCAACTAAAACGCCGATGAAAACACCCGCAATTGTTGTAATTGCAAATCCTTTCAATGCGCCGAATTCGGTCAAAGACAAAAGCGGTGACATCGCAATAATCGTTGTTGCGGCGGCGCCGAAAATGATGACAAATGCTTTCGTAATGCGCGCCGAATAAACTTTGTCTGACGGCGTTTTTCCTTCATGGACGACTTCTTCTGTGATGATCACTAAATGGTCAATTCCCGTGCCTATCACGGCAATAATACCGGCGATAGCCGCCAAATCCAAATCCTGTTTAATGATGATTGAAAATCCTAACAGAATAATCACTTCACTAAACGATGTCATAACCATCGGAATTGCAATTTCGGGGCGTTTGTACCTGTTATATACAACAAGCGAGACGACCATCATTGAAATGATTCCGATGATAATTGCGCCTTTCAAGAATCCCTGGCCGAGAGTTGCTTCCACTTGTCCCGATCCGATGATTTCAACATTTATCGGCAAGGCACCTGATCGCAAGTGAACCTGAAGGTCCTTGGCGCCTTCGCGGGAATCAATACTGGCTTGCCACGAATACGTCGGGTAAGTGTTCAACTTCGCAGCAGCATCCGGACTGAGCGGCGCGCTGTAAACGGCATTACCATCCAAAATCATGATTAAATAATGCGCATTCGGATTTATGGTTGCACCGACACTGATTGCGGCCTGTTGAAGTGCTTTTGCTCCCTCTTCATTTAACGTAAAAGGAACATAATAAACTCCGGTGTTCGGGTCCTGTCCGACAATGCCGACACTTGAAATCGTATCCCCGTAAAGAACATGAACTGTTTCATTTCCGGTTGATTGAAAACGCATCTCAAATTTTCCGGGGGTTTTAACAAGGGCTCGCGCATCGTTTAATTCGGTTCCCGCAAAATCAATGTCAATATATTCATTGCCTATCGCCCTAATCGGAAGATCTTTTACGCCTAATCCGTTGCCGAGTTTCTTCGTCAGTACTTCAATAGTTCTCTCCATTGTATCTTTTGTCGCTCCATCACGATAAAGTGGATTTCCGGAAGAGTCTTTTAAAACGCTTCCTTTGACAGCTGTCATATACTTATTGAGTTCTTCATAAGTTGTCGCCGTGCGAATTTCATATTCGACTCCGGATTGTGAGGCGGACGGTAAAACTTCCGCATTGTAACTTTGTGTGAGATAGGATTGAATGAATCCGACTTTTGATGAAGTTATGTTAACTTCGGATACACCGCCTATCTGTCTGACTGAAATGTCGTTCGTTCCGAATATATATTCCAGCCGGGTTTTATTCACAGGGTCAATTGTTCGGAACATCACATACGCTGCTCCGTTTTCGTAAACGGAAGATCCTGTGATATCAATACCGCTTGGGAATTCCGCTTTTGTCATTTCCGCCACAATATCTCTCGGCGCGGCATCAACTTGCGCAACGGCACCGTTTAATTTTAGCTGAATCCAAGAACCGCCCTCGATATCTAAACCGTAATTTATGTTTGTGATACCTGTTTGGGGGTTTTCTGCCGAGGTCATCGGCCAAAACGGCCAAAATATACAAAATACAGAAATAAACAGCACAAGAGCAAGAATTATTATTTTGTAATCTTTATAAAGTTTGTATTCCTTTTTCTCTTCAATCATGCGTGCCTACCTCCTTTTTTTGATTTTGACGATCTTGTTTTTGAGCCGCTGATATACATTCGAAGAATGCCGACGTTTAAGAACCAGGTGTTAAAGATATCGGCCAGCAATCCGATTAAAACAATCAGTGAAATTTGGGATAAAAGCGGAATCGGTGGGACGCCGGGGATGATATAATGCAGATAAGTCGACACAATATACATTGATAAAAATGCAGCGACGGTTGTCGTTGTCATAAGCAATCCCGTGCGCATTGCGCCCGAAATTTTGTCACCCAAATTGCCGCTTCGTTTCAGTACTTTATTTGTCAGAAGGATATCACTGTCAACTGAATAACCGATAAGCATCAGCAGGGCTGCTAATGTTCCAAGTGACAATTCTATTCCGAAAATTCCCATAAATGCGGTAGGAATCAGAATGTCAGATGCAGCTGATAATATTACTGCCAGAGACGGCACAACTTTTCTGAACATTATAAAAACAACAGCGGCCATGCCGATAAATGAAATCGCCACCGCAAACAAAGCTTTTCCCTGAAGCTGCTGGCTGTATATCGGTGCCACAACCTTTTCATCAATATCTTTGAAATTCGAATTTCCAAAAATCATCGCTTCCAAAGATTCTAATTCGTCACTTCCAAGTTGACTGAACTGTAAAATAACGCGCGTTCCTGATATGCGGATATTATTGAGCGGGTAATCCGAAAACATATCTTCGAGCTGTTCCTCCGTTAGGGTGGTCGTGACTGTAAATTGTGTTCCGCCAACGAAGTCCATGCCGAGCGGAACAGGACTTCCTGTCGTGAATGTCATCACCGCGATAATAATTATTGCGACGGCCAAAAACGCTAACGGGATTGCAATTAATTTCTTATCGCTTGTTTTTTGAACAAACGGTTGAATGTAGTGATAAAGTTCAAATCCCATGTTTCAATCTCATTCGAATTTTGTTTAAAAATAAAGAATGGTAATACTTTTCAAGTAATTTATATATCTTTGTTTTCTTTTCTATTTATTATGTCTGAGAGACTTTCGGTGAATGAGTATTATATTGAAATTGCGTTGACGGTGGCTAAGCGCGCCACATGTGTTCGGAATAAAGTCGGCGCTGTTATTGTTCGTGACAATCATATTTTGACAACCGGCTACAACGGCGCGCCGCGCGGGCTTGCGCATTGTTTGGATATCGGCTGTCTTCGAAACGCTCAAAATATTCCGTCAGGAACCATGCATGAGAAATGCCGCGCCGTTCACGCCGAACAAAATGCGATTATTCAGGCCGCGCTTCACGGTCTTCAAACATCCGGCTCCACACTTTACTGCACCCATCAACCGTGCATTCTTTGTACAAAAATGATTATCAATGCCGGTATTAAACATGTCATCTATCTGAATGCCTATCCCGATCCGGATTCGATGGCCTTTTTCAAGGAAGCCGGCGTAACGGTTGAGCAATATATCCCGAAATAACGGATTACAATCAATATCGGGAAATCAGGAGGAATTTTTACGGGTGTCGCAATCGGTGATTTATTGGAGCGGGATACGCTTTCAAAAGGAGAATTAAACGGCAAAATCATTGCGTTTGACGCTTTTAACGTTATTTATCAATTCATCACAACCGTTCGCGGAAGTGACGGCAAGCCGCTGACGGATTCAAACGGCAACCCGACATCCCATTTGTCGGGTCTTTTATATCGAACCGCCGGCTTTGTCGAAGACGGCATTAAACCCGTTTTTGTTTTTGACGGTATTCCGCCCGAATTAAAAGCGGAAACGCTTGAAAAAAGACGCGAAATGCGCGATGAGGCGCATGAAAAATGGAAACTTGCAATTGAACGCGGCGACACAGCGGAAATTTTAAAATATTCACAGGCGGCCGTTAAAATTGATCCGCAGATTATTGATGAATCCAAAATGCTTTTGTCGATGTTGGGCATTCCCGTTGTGGAAGCACCGTCTGAAGGCGAAGCGCAGGCAACATTTATGGCTGAAAAAGGCGATGTCGATTACGTTTCCTCTCAAGACTACGATGCTTTTATTTTCGGCGCGGGAACTGTTATTCGAAATTTAACGATATCGGGAAAAAGAAAGCTTCCCGGTAAAAGCATTTACGTTGATGTTCTGCCCGAAAAAGTGCTTCTTAAAAACAACTTAGAGCGCTTGGGCTTAACGCAGGACCAGCTGATTGATATTGCACTTTGCATCGGCACCGACTTTAACAAAGGGATTGACCGCGTCGGCGCCAAAACGGCTCTGAAACTGATTAAAGAATACGGCAGCTTCGAAGCGGTTTTAAAATCCAAAGGAATGGAAGACCAAATCGAAAGATACACCGCCGCTCGTAATTTCTTTAAAAATCCGCCGGTTACATCGGAATATTCGCTTCAGCGCAGCCGTCCCGACAAGGAAAAAATGATTGACTTCTTATGCGGCAAGCGTGATTTTTCCGAAGCGCGCGTCACATCCGCTTGGGAAAAAATCAATACGGCTTTCGGAAAAAAAGCACAGCCGACATTAGATCAATGGTTTTAATGCGCTGTCTTTATTTCTATCAATTTCTTTTATTTATCATCTCTTTTATTTACCATCTCTTTATTTATCATTCGAGGAAAAAATGTCTAGAATTTTTGAAATTATTGAAAAAGATGCGGCCGGAAGAATCGGCCGATTAAAAACGCCTCACGGCATCGTTGAAACACCGACGGTCATGCCTGTGATTAATCCGAATCTTCGAATTATCGACCCGTCGGAAATGCGGGAATTCGGCGCCGAAATTCTCATCACGAATTCTTATATCATTTACAGCAAGCCTGAATTGAAAGAAAAAGCGCTTCAAAACGGACTTCACGAACTCATCGGCTTTGACGGACCGATTATGACGGACTCCGGCTCTTTTCAGCTTTCGGTTTACGGCGACGTGAATGTTGAAAATCATGAAATTATCGCGTTTGAGCAGGCGATTGGAACCGATATTGGTGTGCCGCTGGATATCCCGACCGGTCCGGATGTTCGATATGAACAGGCGGCTGACGAACTGAAAACAACAAATGAGCGGCTGACAGAAGCGCGCAGGTTAGTCGAAGAGCGCCGAAATAAAGCTGCGGGAAACGTTGCCGCCGGTCTTGAAAAAATTCGCGGCGATGATATGCTTTTAGCGGGACCAATTCAAGGCTCGACCCATTTGGATTTAAGAGCAAAAAGCGCGGCGTTTGTTTCAGGGTTGGATTTTGATGTCTGCCCGATCGGCGCAGTTGTTCCGCTGATGGAATCTTATCGTTATGAAGAGCTGGTGAATGTTATCGCCGCCGTTAAGAAGAATTTGGACCCGACCGTTCCGGTTCATCTGTTCGGTGCCGGTCATCCGATGATGTTTGCACTCGCCGTTGCGCTTGGCTGTGACTTATTCGATTCCGCCGCCTATGCGCTTTATGCAAAAGGCGGTCGCTACATTACGGAAAATGGGACCTATCAAGCCGATCGCCTCAAATATCTGCCCTGTACCTGCCCCGTTTGTTCCGTTAACACGGCGGAAAGCCTTCAAAAAGCGGCGAATAAAGAGGAGCTGCTTGCTCGTCACAATTTGTATGTTACATTCCAAGAAATCCGAAGAATTAAACAGGCGATTCATGACGGAAAATTGATGGAACTCGTGGAACTGCGCTGCCATTCTCATCCGCAAATGATGGGCGCGCTGTCTGCTTTATATCAACATTCGGAATGGCTGGAAACCTGCGACCCGGCCGTTAAATCCACATTCTTTGAGTGCAGCGCAGAATCCGGAAAACGTCCCGAAGTTCTCAGATATTCCAAACGATTGGAACGCTTGACGCTTTTTGGAAATGTTTTGATTCGTCCGCAGAAATATCATAAAAGCGGCTTAAAAGACAGTGATTTTGATTCCATCCTTTATTTCAAACCGCCTTTCGGCGCGTATCCTTCGGAAATGGATGAAAATTATCCGTTCAATGCGGAAATTCAAAATACGCCGTCTATCGGCTCTTTAGAAACGGCTCTCTCAAATACGATTGAGCTGATCCGTTTAAATCCGGATGCGAAATTTACGTTTGTAAAAGGGAAACGGGCCTTTGATTCTGTTGTCTTTTCCGAGCTTGAAAAAGTATGCGCTGTTATTTCCGGAAACGAAAAAACGGAATATGGAGACGCAGAAAATGAAAATGCGGAAAATGAAGTGCCGGGAAATGAAGAAGCAGATAATGAAAATGCGGAATTTTAATTTCGTATTTCCTTCTTTTTTTCATTTAATATTTTCATTAAACGATATGAATCAAATAGTTTTAAATGCTTTAAGTTTTTTTTGTTCACATTAAATAAAACTCAAAAACACATTTTATTTACATTGTCTTACATTTTAGACTTGCATTTTAAACTTACATTTTAAAGATTAAAAAACGATTTATCGGGGTATTTATTCGTTTTCGGCGGGCACTTTGCCGATTTTTNAAAAAGTGCCGTTACAGGTGATAATTTGTCAATTACAAGCAAACTGAAAGCTTATTTTATTATGCTTCGGCCGCCGATAATGTTTATGGATATAACGCTTCCGGCTGCCACAGTTATTCTGGCTTCCTATTTCGCAACCGGTGGATTGCCGTCTCTTTGGCTTTTCCTTTTAGCGACGCTTGGCGGGTTTGTTGCCATTACCAGTTCTTATGTTTTTAATGATTTAATGGATGTTGATATTGATTCCATCAATCTGCCATACCGTCCGCTTCCGTCCGGTGACGTGACGTGGCTTGAAGCTTTCATTTATGCGACTGTTTTGGCTTTAATTGCGGTTTTCATTTCCTATTTCTTAAATCCGGAATCTTTTGTCGTCTTGTTAATTGCGCTTGGCGTCATCACGCTTTATTCCGTTTTCTTCAAAAGAAAAACACCGTTTAGTTTTATTTTTGTCGGCATCGCTTACGGTATGGTTCCCATCGGCATTTGGCTGGCGTTTGACCCTGCCGGCATTTTAACGCCTGCGCTCAGTCCGTTTTTGCTGCCGCTTCCGGGTCTGCTTTTCGGACTGATGATTTGTATGACGGATTGGGGCTTTACATTGGCGGGCGTCTGCCGTGATGTTGAGGGCGACCGTGAAAAAGGTGCGCCGACACTTCCGGTAACTTACGGTATTCCGATGACGTCCAAATTCATTCTCGTTATTTGGATTGCGGGTCTTTTGATTTCACTGGCAATCGGTTATACGGCAAATCTCGGTCCGGTTTATTTCATTATCGCATTGCTTTCCGGCTTTTGGATGGTCGGACGGTGTTTCCGGTTCATTAAAAACCCCAAACCCGAACTCGGCGGAAAATTATTCGTCGAAGGATCTAATTATCGCGGCGTTATGTTTTCAGCTATGATTATTGATGTCATTTTGCTGATTTTTGTGAAAGGTTATCCGAGTTTGACAAACCTATTCGGTATCTTCTAAAAACGTAAAAATCAAAATTTCATAATAATCCATATCAACATAATCCATATCAACATAATNCATANCAACATAATCCATATCAACATAATTCATAATAATTCATATCAAAATAATTCATAAAAATCAAAAACAATTTTAAAAATTAAAAGGCGATAAATATGGCAGAAAAGACGGATATTGCAGTTATCGGGGCCTCTCCGGCCGGATTAATGGCTGCCAGATATGCAGCCCTCGGCGGCGCAAAAGTAAAACTGTTTGAAAAAAAAGAAGTTATCGGTGAGGATACTCATCCGGCCAATTCCGTATTTAAAGGAATGCTGAACATTACGGGGGAAAAGGCGGACCCTTCCTACATTGTTCATGACATTAAAGGCATGAAGCTTATCTCTCCCGCCGGCCGCAAAATCAAGGTCAAAACGCAGGGCTATGCGATTGACAAATCCAAATTCGATCAATTTTATGAAAAGAAAGCGATTTCTGCCGGCGCTGAAATTGCCACGGGGACTGAGGTTTTGAATGTCCGCCGAAACGAATCCGGTCTTTCTTTAAAAATCTCTTCCGGCGGAGAAAATACAGAACGGGTCAAAGCGAAAATTGTTATCGTTGCCGACGGTATTCTTTCTAAAAGTGCGCAAGCACTTGATTTTCACACCATGAAGCATCCCGAAGATATTGCCTGGGGAACGGAATTAACAATTCGGGCGCCCGGAATCGGTGAACCCGAATTCGCCGAATACTTTGTCGGCAGCCATGCGCCCGGCTGGAAATCCAGCTACCTCCCCCGCGGCGGCGACGAAGCGGCAATCGGCGTCTATGTTCGCCGTCACGGTCGGGACGTTTCCGAATATTTGAATACCTGGATTCACCGATTTAAAGATTTGAAAGGCATTTCCGATGACGAATTTGAAATTATCGATTCAAAAAGCGCAGGAGACCCGATTGTGACAATTCCCGGCAGGATTTACGGCCCGAATGTTATGATTGCCGGCGGCGCTGCCGGACAGTCCGGCATCGGTTATGCAATGCGTGCCGGTCAGCTTGCCGGTAAAGTCGGCGCTCTCGCTATTGCCAAAGGCGATTATTCCAAACGCATGCTGTCACAGTACAAATCCGGCTGGAACAAATCTTTGTATGCCGAGCATATGTTCGGCCGCATCGGGTTGGAAACGCTTCGAAAAATGGACGACCCTGAAATTGATGAGCTTTTTGAAGTTTTTGAAGACGAAGATGTTTCCTCTCTGATTCAAGGAAACGCTGTCAATCAAGGCCTTTCCGTTTTATCTCTGATGCTTCAGAAAAAACCGTCTTCCATTCTGAAGGCCGGCGCATATCTTAGAAACAGATAATTATCGATGACAGGAACAGGCGTTTTGATGAAATATCCGATTTACAAAAAACCTGCTTTTCAGGTAAATATCGAACCGGAAGACGGGCTGACAAAAGTTTCAGCAAGCGGGCTCCTTTCGGGTGTCTGTGAAAAGTTGGTCGTTCAGGAAATGTCTTTTTTTAACGGGCAGAAATACATCGCAGAGCTTGGCGAAGATTCGAACGACCCTGCTTTTTCAAGCTATTATGAAAAATACGGTCGCTCTCTTCTTTATTCTGCCTGGATGCCGCCGATTCCGTCTCCCGCATTTAAAAGAATGGTTTTCGGACGAACGCTGTCATCTTTCGGATTTTATCGCCCCGAACAGGTTACCATTTCGATTACGGAAGAATGTCCGAATCGATGTCTCCATTGCGCGCTTCCGAATAAAAATAACCATTCCAAATTGACCGTTGAAGAAACGAAAAACGCAATTGATCAGGCTGTTCGCGCCGGCGCGACAAACATCATTTTTGACGGCGGCGAACCCTTGGGTTACGCCGGTCTGGAAGAATTAATTTCTTACGTTGATCCGAAAAAGGCAATCGCTTGTATGTTTACTTCCGGCGTCGGACTGACGGCTGAAAAAGCCGTTTCTTTAAAGCAGGCAGGTCTTTATTCCGTCAGCGTCAGTATCGACAGCCCTTTCGAAGAAAAGCATGATGAAATGCGCGGCGTTCCCGGCGTTTTTCAAAAGGCGGCGGAAGGAATTCAAAATGCGCTTAAAGCCGGTCTTTTGGTAAATATGTACATTGTTCTGGCGCCGCATAATGTTCATGATTTGGATGAAATTTGGAATCTGGCAAAAAAAACAGGCGTTCACGAACTTTCTTTTTATGAAATTGTTCCGACGGGCCGGTGGATGGACCGCAATAATGATGTTTTAACAAAAGAACAGCATTTCCTGTTTGAAAATTTTGTTGAAGCCTGCGGCAAAGACGCATCCGGCCCCCGCATTTTTTCCGGTCCGCGCGTGATTCACGAATTCGGCTGCATGGCCGGCCGCTACTGGCTTCACATCACGCCGGAAGGCAATATCCTGCCCTGCTCCTGTGTTCCGATTCCGTACGGCAATGTGAAATCCGGAAACAGCGCCGTTCAAAAAGCCTGGAAAAAAATCCGTGCGGATCCGGCTTATCATAACGCTTCCGGCTGTTTAATGCGTGATCCGGTGTTTCGAAAAGAATATGAGGAAAAATTCCGCTGATTTATTTCATCTCCGCCGCAGGGTCCGGCTCAATCGGTCAGTCGGCGGTCAGATAAGCTAAATAAATGTAATTGACATAACAGTAATCCGGAAGGGAAAATTATGGAACCGTCTGAATTTTTAGACATCTTGGGCAACGAAAACCGGCGCAAAATCATTGCTTTACTTGCCGACCGCCCGTATTATGTCAGTGAAATCTCTACGCGTCTCAGTGTTGCGCCCAAGGCCGTTATCGGGCATTTATCACTTCTTGAGCAGTCCGGACTCATCGAAAGCAATACCGATGACCAGCGGCGCAAATATTACAGTATCTCCAAAAGTCTGCGTTTAGAAGTTTCAGTTTCTCCTTACTCTTATTCCGTTCATGTCAATAATATTAAATTGGAAATGCCGGAAGATCCTGTTTATTCGCTTTCTCTTTCTTTTGACGCGCCCCGGCCGAAGCGCAAAAATTCATTTCGGAATATGCCGACAGGACCCATTATCCAGTTGGCTTCGTCTTATTCGCCATACGAATCCTCAGACGAAGAAACGCAGGGCGGCGGATTTACAATCGAAATTGTCGGGCCGAATCATCCGTTTTACGGGCACACCGGTCTTCTGAAAGACAGAGCGCAAACGTATTTGGGATCCGCTCATGACGGCGATAACGCAAACTTCGGCGACGCAAAACCGGATGATGCAAATCCCGGCGGCGCAAAACCGAATGATGCAGATGCCGAAGGCGGCGATAATTTTGAAGGTCTGTCTTCCTATCGAAATGTTGAAAAAAACGTTGGAAAAAGCGTTAAAAATAACGTTGAAAAAGGTATTGGCGGAGATATCAATGACTCCGATTTGTCTGGAAATGGATCTTTTCAAAGCCGTCTTCAAAGCCGAGAGGGATATTTCTTGTCTCGAATTTTTCAGGTTCGGGACGAATTGGAAAGTTTATGGGATGAGCAGCAGGAATTATCTCGTCTTCAGGAAGAGCTGACTGTTCGCCAAAGTCGGCTGATGAATTCTTTTGTTCATTATGCAACGCAGCTGTCCGGTGATAAAATAAATTTGGATATCTTATTCCGTCTCTTAAAAAATGACATGGGTGCCGCCGAATTATGTTACGAAACAGGACATTCTCCGGCCGTAATCCTTCCGAGATTGAAATCTTTTGAAGACCAAAAAATCGTTGAAAAATATCTGCAAGGCGGAGATTTTATGTGGCGGTGAAAAACGGCAGTGATTTGTAATCGGGCGACTTTTTCAGCGCATTTTCTATTTTTCAATAAATAGGAATTTTAAAATGAAAATTTATGGGTGGAAATTCAATAGATGGAAATTTAATAAATGAAAAATTTAATAGATGGAAATTTAATNNATGNNAANTTTTGTTTTTAAAATCATTCGGGTTTTTTGTCTTTCGGGACCGTTGTAAATTTTCTGTCAAAGTCCGGAAAATTATCGTAATTTGTCATTAATTCGTCATATATTTTCTCATGGCGAGAACTTATGATTATGATATGTGCCGGAGGATGTATCTTTTTCAAGTTGCTGATTGCTGCTCCCGGCGGTGTTTCCAATTGAACAAGCGATGCCGAACAGCATTCATTTTTCAATGTTACGCTCATCACATTCATTAAAATTTGATCCGCGTATTTCGTGGCAATATTTTTCGGATTTTCACTGAATTGCATATGACCGTATGTTTCTAAATCATGTAATGCGATTTTGACTTTGTCGGGGTCATCTGCCCGAATTAAAGCGAACGATTTCATTTTTTCCACCATGTATTCCTCTGTTATTGTGTTAACCACAGCAGTTTTCAGACATTGCTCTTTAAATTATTTTATGTCTCTGCCTATTCATTTTTAAAACAGCTGTTGTTTTCCCCATCTTGTTTTTATGTTTTTATGTTTTTGTGTTTTTATTCGTTATTTTATACACAATTGACCATTCCATGCATAACACAGAAATGGCATTTTTATCTGATAATTATTTTTTAATTATAAATTATATAGATATAGGGTTAATCTAAATTTAAAGGTTTTTAAAAAATTTACTGACTAAATATTATTCTCAATGATTTTAAATCAAAATGGTTAATCATGGCAATCATCTGCCTGCTTTTATTATTAGATATGGCATCTTTATAAATTTTACCGTCAAAGATACTTTTTTCTGTTTTCATAAATTTTATCGCTGAAGATACTTTTCCTGTTTATTATCAGCGGTAACAAAAAGTATATTTAACGGAGTTTGGTTTTCATTAATTCATATATCTTATAGAATATTTTATATCGGAATGTTTGTTATGACTTTAATGCAGGAAAAAGCAGCAAAAGCAAAAGCGGCTTCGATTCTTTTGGCCAACGTTTCAACGGACGCGAAAAATAAAGCGCTTTCTGCTATGGCTCTCGCACTTGAAAAAAATAAAACCGTCATTTTTGAGGCCAATCAAAAAGATTTGGACATTGCCTCCGCCGCTGTTTCGAATCGGCAGATGTCTTCTTCTCTTTATGACCGCTTGAAGCTCAGCGATGCTAAATTTAAAGATATGGTTTCGGGCATCGAGGATGTTTCAAAGCTGGAAGACCTTGTCGGAAAAACACTTTCAACTTTGGTTTTGGATGACGGATTGACACTTTATCAGATCAGCTGCCCGATAGGCGTCATCGGCGTGATTTTTGAAGCGCGCCCCGATGTCGTTCCTCAAGTGATGTCACTGTGTCTGAAAAGCGGCAACGCGACAATTTTTAAAGGCGGCAGCGAAGCGATGAATTCCAACCGCGCTTTGTTTGATGTTTTAATTGAAGCCTTGAAAACAGTTCCCGAAATCCCGTCGGACGCTTTTCAATTAATCGAAAGCCGTGAAGACGTTGCGGAAATGCTCAAAGCGGACGAATACATTGATCTTTTGATTCCCCGCGGCTCGAATGATTTTGTTCGATATATTCAGGACAATACGCGTATTTCCGTTCTCGGCCACACCAGCGGTCTCTGTCACGCTTACGTTGCGGAATCCGCGGATTTGGAAACGGCTTACGCTGTCTGCCTGGATTCCAAAATCCAATATCCTGCCGCTTGCAATGCGATTGAAACGATGCTGGTTCACGAAAATGCCGCCGAAAAATTCCTGCCGAAAATGTCTGAAATTTACACGGCGAACGGGGTTGAACTGCGGTTTGACGAGATGTCTTACAAAATTGCGGAAAAAGCCGGCGGCATTCCTTTGAAAAATGCTTCAAAAGAGGATTGGGATACGGAATATAATGATCTGATCCTTTCCGTCAAAATTGTCAAATCCGTCGATGAAGCTGTTTCTCACATCAATAAGCACGGCTCTCATCACACCGATATCATTTTATCGACCGACCAAAAGGAAATTGACAAATTTGCAGGTCTTGTCGATTCTTCCAGCGTCATGATTAATGCGTCTTCCCGATTCGCTGACGGATTCCGTTACGGCAAAGGGGCGGAAGTCGGCATCAGCACAAACAAAATTCATTCCCGCGGTCCGGTCGGCATGGAAGGGTTAATGATTTACAAATACATTCTTTCCGGAAACGGACATCAAGTTAAGGATTATGTCGGTGCTGAAGGAAAATCGTATCTGCATAAAAAATCATCTGAAAAATATTGCAGACTCCAATAAGCATTCGTGAGATGCGATAAGCCGAATTATGAATTAAAAATGAACCAAAAAAAGAATAATGGTGAATGAATGCAAGATAAAATCTCGGTCAGCCGAAATGAATTGTTTTCCGGTCTCTCCCGTGTTGTTATTAAAATCGGGACGACTTCGATTATGGAAGGCGAATCCTCGGTGAATGTTTTGTTTTTGGACAGCATTGCCGCGCAGACGGCCGAACTTTTAAAGCAGGGCAAAGAAGTCATTATTGTGACGTCCGGCGCAATCGGTGTCGGTTTAAATCTTCTCGGCATTCCGACTAAGCCGAAAGAAATTCCGATTCGGCAAGCAGCAGCGGCAGTCGGCCAGGGTGAGCTGATGCGTTACTGGAGCGAAGCCTTTCAAAAATACGGCATCCGCTCGGCTCAAATCCTGCTGTCTTATGATTTTTATTCTGACCGCGTCAAATATCTTAATTTGAGAAACAGCATCGGGACACTTCTCAGTTACGGTGTCGTTCCGATCATCAATGAAAATGACAGCACATGCACGAATGAAATTGATACAGTTTTCGGCGACAATGACCGCTTATCTGCGATGGTCGCCAGCAAAATTGAAGCAGACCTGCTTATTATTTTGTCGGATATCGACGGGCTTTATGATAAAAATCCGAAATTGCATTCGGACGCCAAATTAATTCCGTTTGTTCCGGAGATCACGCCTGAAATTGAGGCGTACGGCGGCGACCCGACAAGCACGAAAGGTGTCGGCGGTATGCGCACCAAGCTGATTGCCGGTAAAATCGCGGAGCGGTCCGGCTGCCATATGATTATTGCCGACAGCCGCATCGAAAATATTATCATTAAACTGACAGCGGGCGATAATATCGGTACGCTGTTTTATGCAAACGGCGAACACACTGCCGATAACAAAAAACGCTGGATTCTGTTGGCCAAATCTTTAGGAACAATTACAGTTGACCGCGGTGCAATGAACGCGCTTGCAAAAACCGGCGGATTGCTCCCAAAAGGCATTACGGGCGTTTCCGGCGCATTTGAACGCGGCGACATTGTTTCAATTGAATGCGGCGGCGCCGTTTTTGCAAAAGGAATTACGGATTACGACTCGGAAGATGTTCAAAAAATAAAAGGCATTCATTCGGATGAACTCGAAAAAGTTCTCGGGCACAAGGATTACGACAATGTGATCCGAAAGGAGAATATTGCGCTTTTGGATTGAATGTGTGAGTTCCCATCGTATCGGGTTCCATATCCGTTTTATTTATTATTTATTTCTTAAAAATCATTCAAAAATAATCAAAAATTAAGAGAATCATTATGAAATTAAACGAACAAAAAATAGGGTTTTTGGGTGCCGGCAAAATGGCATCCGCCATCATTCGCGGACTTTTGAAATACGGCATTTCCGTCGATAACATTTCTGCCGGTGAAAAATATCCGCCGTCAGCTGAAACTGCCCGAAAGGAATTCGGTATTTATGTCACGGAAGACAACGGCGAAATCGTTAAGCGGTCCGACATTTTAATTATTGCCGTCAAGCCCAAGGACATTGAAGAAGCATTGTCGACGGCAGGCGATACGAAGGATAAGCTTTTCATTTCCATTGCCGCCGGCGTAACTATTGACAGTTTGGAAAAAATGGTCGGCAGCAAGGCGCGCGTCATTCGTGTCATGCCCAATATCTGCGCAACCGTTCTTCAAAGCGCGACCGGCATCAGCCGCGGGAAAAATACGACGGCAGACGATGCGGCATTGGCGATGGAAATCTTTTCCGCAATCGGTATCGCAATGGAAGTCAATGAAAGCCTTTTAAATGCCGTGACCGGTCTTTCCGGCAGCGGCCCCGCTTACATTTTCCCAATCATTGAAGCGTTGGCGGACGGCGGCGTTTACGCGGGTCTGGATCGCGCAACAGCGATGAAGCTTGCGGCTCAAACCGTAATCGGCGCAGCAACAATGGTTCTTGAAACCGGTCAGCATCCGGGCGAATTAAAAGACATGGTCTGCTCTCCTGCGGGAACAACAATAGAAGGCGTTGCCGTTTTGGAGCAAAGGGCAGTTCGCGCCGCTTTTATGGACGCCGTTATTGTCAGCGCTCAGAAATCCGAGCAGCTCGGACGGAAAAAAGAGTAAAAACAAAATACAAATAATAAATCCGAAAGGATTGAAAAAATAATAGAATAAATAAGAATTCGGTATGAATTCTTATTTCTTTTTTACAAAAGCAATATCTCCAAGCGTTGCACCGCCGGCTTGACGATGCTGGAATGTCTCGCTGCTATCGAAAGATTCTGTCAGTTTAATGTTCAATTCTTTTTCCAGCTTTTTCATCACAGATTCTTCCGGATGAATCTCTTTGCGCTCGATTTTTTTAATCAGTGTCGCTTTTTCTTTAATTTTCAGCGCCAAATCTTCCTGCGACAATCCTTTTGCTTCTCTTGCTTTTTTGATGACGGCATCGTAATCTTCAACGATTTCATTTTCAAGGCCGGCAAAATAGTTTTTAGGTTTTGCCTTGGGTGTGCTTCCGTATGCCGGCGCTCCGTATTTTATCGGCGCAGGCGTTCCGTACGCTTTGCCTGTTTGGGGCGGCGGTCTTTTTTCAATAACTGTCCCAAGTTTCACACATTCGGAACAAGCTTTAAATTCAGCGCCTTCTACCTTCACAGCTGTTGTCGGAAATTTCGTTTTTTTTCCGCAAATTTCACATTCATAGGTTTCCATAGGATAACTTCCATTTTTCATTATTTTGAATCTATAATTCTTTTATCAATTCTTCAATTGAAACAAAATCATTTATAATTTTTCGATAGAAACCTTATTTTTAATTTTTCGATAGAAACCTTATTTTTAATTTTTCGATAGAATCATTATTTTTAATTTTTCGATAGAATCATTATTTGTCATTCTTATTTCAGATAACTTCCAATAGATTCGCAATTTTAGAAAAGTAGTTATATTTCAAATGACAAAAACAAACGCATATTATCGTTTATAGATTTAAAAATTTTATTTCAACCAATAGCCTAAGTAATTGTTAATTGCGTTCGGCAATTCAAGAAGGCGTAAAAATGGAAAAAATGATGAACACTAAAGATAAGTTTGTTTATTCGGAAATGAATAAATGTGATTCTTCAACAGAAGACGTATCGTCTTCGACAGCAGATGCATCTTCGGAAAATCTCTGTCTTCAAAACGAGCTGAAAAAAGCCGAAACACTTTTAAAGAGGACAAAAACGATCTCCGCACAACGCTTTGAGGAGTTAAAAACTCTTAAATCTTCTTTTTCGGAAGAAAAGAAAAGACTGTTGAACGAAATCACGCAGACAGGAATTGTTTATGAATCTCTTTCAGCGGATTACAATAAATTGATTGAAGAAAAAACGGAAATTCAAAATGTTTATGAAAAATTGAAAACAGAATCTGCGGCCGTTACGAAAAGTCTTAACGAAACGCGCGGCGACCTTGTTAAAAGCCGCAAAGAGCTGATGCTTATGCGGGAAGAGGTCCTCATTTCTCAAGGAATCGTTCAGCAGCTGGAGTCTCAAAAAAAGGCGCTTGAATATGATAAAATTCATTTTGAAAGAGAAACAAAGCGTCTGCGCATTGAACTTGACAGAATGAAAACAACGCCGCTTTTGATGGGAACTGTCATTAAAATGATTGATAATGATCATGTTGTCATCCGCAGCTCCGCCGGTCCGCAGATTGTTGTCAGCGCGCCGTCCGAACTGACGGCAATCGATCTGGCTCCCGGTACAAATGTCGCTTTGAATCAGCAAACCTTCTCCATTGCGGAAGTTCTTCCGGTTTTGGAAGAGCCCGAGGTTTCGGCGCTTGAATTAATTGAATCGACTGATGTGACTTATTCTGAAATCGGCGGGCTTTCTGATCAGCTGCGTGAAATTCGAGAAGTTGTCGAGCTGCCGCTCATCAAACCCGAAATCTTTGAGCGTATCGGCATTGAGCCGCCGAAAGGCGCGCTTTTATTCGGTCCGCCCGGAACCGGCAAAACAATGATTGCCAAAGCGGTTGCCAACAAAACAAACGCGACATTCATCCGTGTCGTCGGATCCGAATTGGTTCAAAAATATATCGGCGACGGCGCGAAAATGGTTCACGAATTATTTGAGATGGCGCAGAAAAGAGCCCCTTCAATTATTTTCATTGACGAGGTGGATTCCATTGCTTCCCGCAGAACGGACGACACCACCAGCGCCGACCGCGAAATTCACCGCACGCTCATGCAGCTTTTGGCGGAAATGGACGGATTCCAGCACAGATCCAATGTCAAAATTATTGCGGCAACGAATCGGTTAGATATCTTGGATCCCGCTATCCTTCGTCCGGGCCGCTTTGACCGCATGGTTTTTGTTCCGCTGCCGGATGCGGCAGGCCGCGAATCCATTTTTAAGATTCATTCAGGCAGGATGACGCTTTCCGATAAAATTAATTTTGAAGAACTTTCAAAAATAACGGATGGGGCAAGCGGCGCGGACATTAAGGCAATTGTGACGGAAGCGGGTATGTTTGCCGTCCGCTCTGAAAAGTTATCCATTGAAAAAGTTGATTTCCTGGATGCCATTGATAAAGTTATGAATTCCAAAAAGAATGAGAATTTGGCCGTTCCCGAAAATATGTTCGGCTGATTCTCTTTTCTCTTTTTTCTTTTCTTCTTTTTTTTGCATCATCGGAATAATTAAATATTCCCGAACACTTATTAATTTCATTTATGAGTTTGATTAATATATTCTAATGATATCACTCTCTCATTCAATTTTGGTTGTTATCCGGGCTGCCTGCCGTTTTCACACAGGTTTGCAGTCTTGTCGTTTGACAAATTAATCAGAGGTTCACACATGAAATCCATCGTAGAAGAAGCATTAGCCAGAAGCGCCCGTGAAGAACGCGGCGAAGCTCCCCGTTTTTCTCCCAACACTAACCTTCAGGGCGAAGAAGTTGACGAAGAATTACGCGCCTTTTTGGAAGGTTTAAAGACAAATATTAAAGTTATCGGTTGCGGCGGCGGCGGTTCTAACAGCATTCAAAGAATGCTTGAAGAAGGCATCACCGGCGCGGAACTGTATGCCGTTAATACGGATGCTCAGCACCTTTTAAAGATCGGCACCAACAAAAAAATTCTGATCGGTAAGAAAAAGACCCGCGGTCTCGGCGCAGGCAGTCTTCCCCAAGTCGGCGAAGACGCAGCCGTTGAAAATGTCGACGAAATCCGCCGCGCTGTTGACGGCGCAGACATGGTTTTCATTACAACAGGTCTCGGCGGCGGTACAGGTACCGGTTCCGCACCGGTCGTTGCCGAAGCTGCCCGTGCAGCCGGCGCCCTTACAATTGCTGTTGTCACACTGCCGTTCGGCGTGGAAGGTATTGTCCGCAGAACAAATGCGGAAGCAGGTCTTGAAAGACTTCGCGATGTCGCAGACACCGTTATTGTTATTCCGAATGACAAATTGATTGAAATGGTTCCGAAACTTCCGCTCCAGGCTGCTTTTAAAGTCTGCGACGAAGTTTTAATGCGCGCTGTCAAAGGCATCACCGAATCCATTACCGAAGACGGTCTTGTGAACGTCGACTTTGCCGATATCCGCACCATTATGCAGAACGGCGGCGTTGCCATGATCGGTCTCGGCGAAGCTTCCGGTGAAAATAAAGCAGTCGAATCCATTCAAAAAGCACTCAGAAGCCCGCTTTTGGATGTCGACATTTCAGATGCGACATCTGCGCTTGTTAACGTTATCGGCGGTCCGGACATGACAATTGAAGAAGCTCAAAACGTGGTTTCGGAAGTTCACAACCGTATCGACTCCGGTGCCCGTCTCATTTGGGGTGCCCGCATTGACCCGAAACTTGAAAACAAGATTCGCACAATGATTATTGTGACCGGCGTTAAATCCTCTCAGATTTACGGCCAGGGCAGCGGTACATTCATTTCCGCAAAATACGGCATTGATTTTGTTGAGTAATTATTCTCAACAATTCAATCTCTTTTTTTATTTTTATTTGAAATATTTTTTTTAATTTTTCGATTTGTTTTCCATTGGTTTTTGATATGTTTTTCAATTCGGTTATTGATTTGACTTCTTTTTAGCTCTGTTTTTGATCTATTTTGTTTTTGTTTCTCTGCAACGGCAAATGGATTTTCGGTTTTTTCAAAAGGATAAAGTATATTAAGCATGAAGATATTAGACACGATATCTTTTTTGAATTTGTGACTCGGATATCTGTCAGAGTCGAAAAATGACATAAATTCAATCTCAATTCAAAAATTAATATTTATTATTCGGATGTGAAACATTTGGCAGAAAACAGCACGGCAGATAACGTCAAGGAAGGTATTTCCAATATCGTCCCGACTCTTCGCTCGTATCTTAGAATTCTTAAATTGGCCCGTAAACCGTCCCGCAAGGAGTTCCTGACAATTGCAAAAGTTGCAGCTGTCGGTATTCTCGCAATCGGTATTTTGGGATTCATTTTCTATGTTATGATGGACATTGTTCCGCAATACTTTATTCCGATCATCAGGTCATAAAAATGTCTGAAATTGATGATGATGTCGTTAACATTTTTATTGTTAAAACGACGGTGAATCAGGAAAAATCCGTTGCCAAATCAATGGCGTTGGTGGCTAAAAAAGAACATTTGGATGTTCGGTCCGTTTTGGCTCCCGAAGAGCTGAAAGGTTATGTCTTTGTTGAGACGCCCCGCTCGGATATTGTTGACAGTTTAATCCAGGCGGTTCCGCATGCCAAATCCATGCTTAAAAGCCCGTCTTCCATAACTGAGATTGAACACTTCTTAAAACCAAAGCCGATTTCAACCGGTATTACGGAAGGATCCATTATTGAAATCACATCCGGTCCTTTCAAAGGGGAGAAAGCCAAAGTTAAGCGTATCGGCACAGGTCAGCACGATGAAATTACGGTTGAGCTGTTTGATGCGGTTGTTCCAATCCCGATTACGATTCGAGGCGATACCGTCCGCGTTTTGAAGAAGGAAGAAGAGTAAATTTCAAAAAAACGTATTAAAACATATTTCATGAGAAAGCTTTAAATCAAAGAGTTCGGTTTATTAGAATCTCTTTCCGGATAAATTTCTCAAAAATTATCTAAACTTATTTCATATTAAATTTATATCCAAACGGTGATTTTAATGGCAAGTACAGTAGACGCATTGGTCCCCGGAGGAAAAGCCACGCCCGGTCCGCCGCTCGGTCCGGCATTGGGTCCTCTCGGTGTTAACATTAAAGAAGTCATTGAATTAATCAATGAAAAAACAAAAGACTTTAACGGCATGCAAGTTCCGGTTAAAGTGATTATCGCTGACAACAAAAGCGTTACAATCGAAGTCGGAACGCCCCCCACGGCATCTCTCTTGATGCAGGAAGCAGGCATCCAAAAAGGATCCGGCAAACCGAACGCTGAAAAAGTCGGAAACATTACTGTCCAGCAAGCCGCAAAAGTCGCGCGCATGAAGAAGGACGACATTCTCTCTTACGACTTAAAAGCCGCTATTAAAGAAGTCACCGGAACCGGTGTTTCCATCGGCATTACGGTCGAAGGCATGGATATCCGCGACTTCCAAAAAGCAATCGATGCCGGCAAATACGACGACATTATCAGCAACGAAGAATGGTAATTCAAATTTAAATTCATTTGAATTTTTAATTTTTGAATCCTTTCTTTATCACACTTATAAAAACCGTTTTCATGGCGGTTTTTATTAATTTATACATCCTTAAATCCGTAGAAAGCCAAAATGGCTGACGTGAACTCGCGCATCACTTTTTTCTTTTGATGCCGGTTTTCGGGACTACGGGGAGGCCTTAAAATGGCAGATGTTACTATAGAAGAACTCGTAAATAAATTACTCCAGGAGTCGCCCGAGCGCAAGTTTTCTGAAAGCGTCGACCTCGCGATCAACCTTAAAAACATTGATCTGAATCAGCCCAAAAACAGGGTTGATGAAGAAATCATCCTTCCGAATGGTCTCGGCAAGGAAATGAAAATCGGTGTTTTTGCGAAAGGCGATGTGGCAATTCAGGCAAAACAAGCAGGGGCAGCATACGTTTTTGATGACGTGGCTATTCAGGAAATGAAGGACGACAAGGCAAGAGCGAAATCTGTTGCCGATGAATGTGACTTCTTCATTTCAGAAACGCAATTCATGGCAGCAATCGGTAAATCCCTCGGTACTGTTCTCGGTCCGAGAGGTAAAATGCCCGTTCCGCTCCTTCCGGGAAAAGGAATCGGCGACATGATTCAAGCCAAACAAAGCGCTGTCCGGTCAGATCGAAAGACAAGATGACATTCCACGTTTCTATCGGCCGCCGCAATATGCCGCCCGAGAAACTCGCTCAGAACATTGAAACCGTTATTTCTCGTGTCGAGCGTGCTCTTGTCAAAGGAAAGCAGAATATCCGATCCGTTTACATCACAACCACGATGGGCAAGTCCGAGAAGGTGATTTTAAAATGACGACTCGAGGCGCAGAAAAAATCCCTCAGTGGAAAATGGACGAAGTTGCAAGCATTCAGGAACTTGTCGGTTCTTACAGCATTTTCGGTGTTGTCAGTTTTGAAGGTATTTCCGCCGACCAGATTCAAACGATGAGACGCAACTTAAAAGATTCGGCTGTTTTGAAAGTCACCCGTAACACTTTGAATGAAAAAGCACTCAAAGGATGCGACGGCAATGTTCCCGATATGGTCCAATATATTGAAGGACAATCGGCATTGATTTTCACAAACGACAATCCGTTTAAATTATACAAAAAGCTGGAGCAGACGAAAACGCCGGCTCCCATTAAAGCAGGCGCAACCGCACCGGCCGACATCACTGTTAACAAAGGACCGACGAGCTATCCTCCCGGACCGTTGCTCAGTGAATTCCAAGGCGCAGGCATTCCGACGGCTGTTGAAGGCGGCAAAATCGCCGTTAAAGAAACAAAAGTCGTTTGTAAAGCCGGCGAAAAAGTTTCTCAGAAACTGGCCATGGCTTTAAACAAGCTTGAAATTTATCCCCTTGAAGTCGGTTTGAACTTAAGAGCTGTTTACGAATCCGGTACGATTTATCTTCCGGACGTTCTGCACGTTGATGAAACTGAAATGTTTAACAAGTTCGTCACAGCAGCGAAAGAAGCACTCAACTTGTCCGTGAATGCGGCAATCCCGACTAAAGACAGCATTGAAGCACTTCTCCAGAAGGCTCACTCTGAAGCAATCAACTTAGGTGTTGAAGCGGCAATCTGCGAGCCCGAAGTTATGGACAAGCTGCTCGGCAAAGCAAATGCTCAGGCATTGGCTGTCGCAAAGGAAAGCAAATTTGAATTATAAATTAACAAATCAACAAATCAATTACGTAACTTAAATTAAGAAAAATAAACAACAGGTGAAATAAAATGCAATACATCTATGCAGCACTTTTAATCTACAAGAGCGGAAACGCAATCACAGAAGACGCAGTCAAATCAGTTCTCACAGCAGCAGGCGCAACCGCCGACGACGCACGTGTCAAAGCACTCATCTCTGCCCTTGACGGTGTCGACATCGAAGAAGCAATCGCAAAAGCAGCATTCGCAGCACCCGCAGCAGCAGCACCCGCAGCAGCAGCAGGCGCAGCACCCGAAGCACCCGCAGAAGAAGCACCCGCAGAAGACGACCACTCCGAAGAAGAAGGAATGGCCGGTCTCGGTGCACTCTTCGGCTGATTTCGACTTGTCGAAATTTCCGAAAAAAATCTGTCCGCGGAATCTTTTTTCCGCGGACTTTTTTTTGGTTTACT
>JGI994J12354_10001513_pt1 | contig 23463 bp, 23 predicted proteins | sample IntmicLarv3ML3BL_FD_12354 | JGI IMG/M metagenome (IMG submission 12354) | reverse complement strand
ATCGTTGCCGCGGAAGAAACCGGCGATATCCTGGACGGCAAGGTGATCGACGTCATCAAGGGCGGCGTGCTCGTCATCTCCGGCGGCATGCGCGTGTTTGTGCCCGCATCGCAGTCCAATCTGCCCCGCAATGCCGATCTGGAAGACCTGCGCGGCCAGGCCGTGCGCTTCCGCGTGATCGAAGTCAACAAGCCCCGCCGCCGCGCTGTGGGTTCCATCCGTGCCGTGGCGCAGGAAGAACGCAAGGCTGCCCTGCGCACCTTCTGGGAAACCGCGGAAGTCGGCCAGAAGTTCCAGGGCAAGGTCAAATCCCTCGTGAGCTATGGCGCGTTTGTTGATATCGGCGGCCTTGACGGCATGGTTCATATCAGCGAGATGAGCTGGAGCCGCGTGAAGGAGCCCGCGGAGGTCATGAACGTCGGCGACGAGGTCGAAGTCTACATCAAGTCCCTCGACCCCGAAAAGGGCAAGATTTCGCTGGCATACCGCAAGGCGGAAGATAACCCGTGGGAAATCATGCGCACGCAGTATCCCGTGGATTCCGTGGTGGAAGCCGCCATTGTCAGCTTCACGAGCTTTGGCGCATTCGCGCGCGTCATCCCGGGCGTGGACGGCTTGATCCATATCTCGCAGATCGCCAACCGCCGGGTCGAAAAACCGCAGGACGAGTTGACCCTCGGCCAAAAGGTGAACGTGAAGATTGTCGGCATCGATTTCGACAAGCGCCGCGTGAGCCTTTCCATCCGCGCGCTGCTCGAAGATGAGCCTGCGGAAGAAGTCGTGGAAGAAGCAGACGAAGACGAAGTGATTTTCTCATCCAGCACCCCCGATGACGACGCGCCCGCAGCGGTGGTTGAAGAAGCGGTTGCCGAAGAGGTTGTTGCCGAAGAAGCAGTTGCCGAAGAAACCGCAACCGAGGAATAATCACACAACATCAAAAAACGCCTTGCACGACATCAAGTTGCGCAGGGCGATTTTTATTTTGGCTGTTTTTGAGGTTTGTATTGATTTTGGCAGTCGAGCGGATTACCATCCGCCCCTACGGCGATGGAATCCATGCGGTTTTGTAGGGGTGGATGGTAATCCACCCGCTAAATGATCCATCACTACAAATTTCACCCCCTCCCAACCGATTGCGCCATCAGCACCTGCCACGTGCTACAGCCCACGATCCCATCTTCTGTCAATCGATTTAAGCCTTGAAAAATTTTCACCGCCTCATGCGTCATCAGCCCAAACCTGCCGTCAATCCCAAGCTGCGACTTCACCGCAACGTTCAGCGCGTCCTGCAGCACGCACACATACACCCCAACGCCGCCCTGCCGCTGCACTGGGTATCCGCCGGCGGCGCATGCGGACGGGCCAATGCGCCGGTCAAAATGCACCCAACTCGGCGTCAAATACACAGGCTCCACATAGCTCCACAGCCCGCTTGACTGCGCCAGCAGCCGCATCTGCGTTCGCCCGGCGGCCGCCAAATTCTGCCCCACGTCAAACGCCGTCCCCGCGTAATGCTGGCTTTGCTGCCCATGCCCGCCCTCGCCCACGCGCTTGAAGGCATACGGCACGGGGATCGGCCGGCCCCAAAGGCGGCGAAACGCCGTCCAGGATTCCATTGTGGCGGACGTCGTCCAAAGCAGCTCCGAGCGCGAACTGCCCCGGAATTCCCCCACGCGCAGGGTTTCGTTGGCATACGGCATCGGGCTGCGCAGCCCCAATTCGTAGCGCTCCATCCGGTTATCGCGCGTGTTATGAGCCAAAACAATCATGGCGCGGCCTCCTGCAATCACGAATTCTTTTCTATATAGTATGAGCGGCGCTTGCAGAAGATGCCGCGCTATTTTTCCTGCGCGGATTCCATCACCAGAACCCCAAGGCATGTGATGCCAAACCCCGCGCGCAGCCCGCCCGCAAGGCGTTCGGAGACAATCAGCCCCTGCTGATACTCCCAAAACCGCCCGGCAAAGCCATAGGCCAGCACCGCCGCGGCGTATATTAGAAAAAACACCGCGCCGCAAACCAGCAGCATCCGGCGTGTTTCCGGCTTTAATTTGAGCTGCGCCGCCATATTTTTCATCATCGCTCCTCCTCACCTGCCATAACAGCATAGCAGAAACGGGGCAAAAGCGCAATGCGAATTGTTTTCCAAAAAAGGCTGTCATTTTCCAGTTAAATATGATATAATAGGCTATTGCTATAAGGGGGATTTTTGGATGCAAAAATTGCTGGAAAAATTATGCGCCCTGCCTGCTGTTTCGGGCTGTGAATATTCCGCCGCCGATGCCGCCGCCGCGCTGTTGGCACGGCATTGCGATGTTACGCGTGACCCGCTGGGCAGCGTTATCGGGACACGGCCGGGCAACGGCCCGCACATTTTATTGGACGCCCATCTGGATCAAATTGGCATGGTGGTGACGGGCTATGAACCCGGCGGGTTCCTGCACGTGGCAAAATGCGGCGCGATGGACATCCGCTGCCTTGCCGCACAGGAGGTCATGGTGCATGGCAAGCAGATGGTGCGCGGGTTCATTCCCGCCGGCGCGCCGCATCTGGGAAATTCAGACAAAGCGCCCGATTGGAACGGCATCGTCATCGACACGGGGCTGAGCGAAGAAGCCTGCCGGGAGCTCATTCCGCCGGGCAGCCGCGTGCGTCTGAGCGCACCGCCGGTGCGCCTGTTGGGCGAACGGTTTGCCTCCCCTGCCCTGGATAACCGCGCGGGGGTGGCTTCCATCCTCCGCTGCCTGGAGCTGCTGGAAAGCGATGATTTGCCCCCTGTCACCGTCCTATTTTCTGTACAAGAAGAAACCGGCGGCGCGGGCGCACAGGCCGCTGCACTTGCCGCAAACGCTGACGAAGCCATTGTTGTTGATGTCTCATTTGCGGCAGCGCCCGGCATTTCCCGGGAGGATGCGCAGGGCAATCTCGGCGACGGCGTTTTGGTCGGTATCGCCCCCACGCTGGACCACGCAATGAGCCAACGCCTGCTCCAAACTGCAAAGAAACACAACATCCCCCATCTGCCGGAAATCATGGGCGGCGCCAGCGGAACCAACGCCGACCGCATCCAGGCGCCCTCCGGCACGCCCTGCGCCCTGCTGAGCATCCCGCAGCGCAACATGCACACAGCGGCTGAAGTCGTTGATATACAAGACATTGAGGCAACAGCAAAACTGATGGAGGCTTACATCATGGAACGGGGGGAGATCGCATGAGCAACATAATCAACTTGCAAGAATTACAGGAGCTTTGCGCCCTGCCCGGTATTTCCGGCCGCGAAAACGCCGTGCGGGATTGGATTATCGCGCGGCTGCCCGCCGGTGCGCCCTATGAAATAGACCCCCTCGGCAACCTGATTGTGAACCCCGCGCGTGTGAATGTGCTGCTCTGCGCCCACATGGACGAGGTCGGCTTCATCGTCACCCACATCACCGAGGATGGGTTTGTGAAGTTTGCACACGTGGGCGGAATCTCACGCGCGGCATATCTGGGCCGCCGGGTGTTTGTCGGCGAAAACCGGCTGCCGGGCGTCGTCGGCGTCACGCCCATTCATCTGCTGGATGGCGAGGCGCGCACCGCGATCCCCAAGCAGGAGGCCCTCTATATCGACATCGGCGCGGAAAATCGCGCGCAGGCGGAGGCGCATGTTTCGCCGGGGGATTATGTCACATTTGCGCCTGATTTTGTTTCTTTCGGAGATGATCAAATTTGCGCCAAAGCAATAGACGACCGCATTGGCTGCCTGATTTTATTAACCTTGCTGCGGAAATATCCGGGCATGTGCGCCGTTTTCTCAACCAGAGAAGAAGTGGGCGGCGCGGTTGCCTCCGCCGCACGCGCGCTGCGGCCCGATTATGCCATCGTGCTGGAAACCACCACCGCGGTGGATTTGCCCGGCGTTTCCGGCACGGAACGCGTGTGCGCCCTCGGCGCGGGGGCCGTAGTGCCCTTCATGGATGGCGGCACAGTTTATCCCTTTGACTTGTATCAACGAACAATGGAAATTGCCAAAGAATCGGGCATCCCCGCGCAGACAAAAACGCTCATCGCCGGCGGCAACGACGCACGTTCTATCACAGCAGCCGGCGTTCCGTCCATCGCGATATCCGTGCCCTGCCGCAACCTGCACTCGCCCAGCGTTGTGATGCAAACAAGCGACGCACAAGCAGTTTATGACCTTGCAGCCCTCGTATGGAAGGAGCTGACGGCCCAATGATCCGCATGCTGGAAGCCGCATCAATCAAGCAGTTCAGCCCATGGGACATCTACAGCGCGCGGGTTCTTTCCGCCTGGCGCACCTACGACGGCGGGCAGTTTTGGCAGCAGAATGATCACCAGGCAGCAATTTCTCTGGTGGATGGTTTTATCCATTTCAGCGCAAAAAAAGATGCCGATTTTGAAGAACTTACCGGCTTTTTGCGCATGCTATCATGGGATCGCCTGCGGTGTGATTCCGCTTTGACCCAGCGCCTGCCCTTTCAGATTGATCAACTTGGCATGACCGTGCGCTTTATTGCGCCAAAAAAGCAAGGCAATCCCAATATCCACTTAGTGAAGAAAATCAACGAATTTTTTGAGATTATTCGGCAGGGTTTTCCTGATATCGACCAAAGCGCCTATGCGGCAGATTTGGCTCTGCGATGGCAGCGCGGCACCGCGCAAACGTGGATGCTCGATGGGGTGTGCACCGCAAGCGCCGTGGATATCACCGAAACATTCTGCTTCTTGGGCGGAGTCGCTACGTTGCCACAGGCCCGGGGCAAAGGCATCGCCGGGCGGCTGCTGACCGAAATCGCGGCGGCGCAGCAGCGCGCGGGACGGGATGTGTATCTCAGCTGCACGCGGGAATTGCTCCCCTTCTATGAGAGCCTTGGATTCTCCGTTGTGAATGATTTCGCCATATTGCGCAAGGAGGACAACGCATGACTGATCAGCTGAAGAACAACGCATATCGCGGGCTTTTTCGGTCCGCTTCCGGACGCGCCCAGTGGCATCATTATGATGCGCCATGCGCTTATCTGATCTCCATTTGCACTGCCGAACGCAAGCCCATTTTTGGAACATACAAAAACGGTTCCACGCATTTTTCCGCATACGGACAAATCGTTTGCGAGGAATGGGAAAAGTCATTCCAACTGCGTGAGAGCCTTGTTTGCGATTACGCATGCATCCTGCCCGATCAAATCAACGCCATTGTGAGAATTTTGCCACCCGAGGACGATGCAATACTGACGCCGCAGCACACGGCGCGCTTGCCTCTTCAGCGGGAGGCGCGTTCCATTTCTTCTTTTATGGCTGAATTCAAGGCATCCGTGACGCGCCGCATCAACTTGCAGCGGGAGGCCCGCGAACCAATTTGGCAAGCGCGCTTTTTTGACCATATCATCCGCAGCCCGGAGGAGCATCGTTTTTTGCTGCAGTTTTTGCAGCAAGGCAGGCCTAAAGGCGCAAATACGCTGCGGGATTTGGTTGAGGCGTATGTAGGGACGCACTGCAGTGCGTCTCTACCACCCAACCCAAAAGAAAATCCCCCTCAGCCCAACCACTCATCTTCACACCACAGCACCTCAACCTCTCCCGCCTTCTTCCCCCTCTCCCCCGAACTCGAACACGCCGCCGAAGCCGCGCTGGCACAAATTGCACCGCAGTTCGAGCACATCGACGCCACCACGGAATATAACCAGCAAAAGGTGTTGCACGCTTTTATTCAGCACCGCGTGAGCGAAAGTCACTTTGTGGGCAGCACAGGCTACGGCTACGGAGACCGCGGGCGCGAGGTGCTGGAAGACGTGTTTGCGGAGATTATGGGTACCGAAGCCGCGCTGATGCGGCACTCGTTTGCCAGCGGCACGCACACCCTCGCGGTGGCGTTGTTTGGCCTGCTGCGCCCGCGCGACACCATGCTCAACCTCACCGGCACGCCGTACGATACACTTCATTCCGTCATCGGGCTAAAGGGCGATGGCATGGGTTCTCTCAAAGATTTCGGCATCCAATATGAGCAAGTAGAGCTGGATCCCGAAGGCCGCCTGGATTTTGACGCGATCGCGGCGGCGATTCAAGAGTATCAGCCAAAGCTCGTGTATCTGCAGCGCTCGCGCGGGTATACCCTGCGGCCAAGCCTGTTTGTGGAGGAAATCGCGGCGGCGGCGAAGCTCGCAAAAGAGCTGTGCGGCTGCATCGTGATGGTGGACAACTGTTACGGCGAGTTCGTGCAGCGGGAGGAGCCCTCGCAGCTTGGCGCTGATTTGATCGCGGGTTCGCTGATCAAAAACCCCGGCGGCGGCGTGGCGCGCAACGGCGGCTACATCGCGGGGCGCAAGGATTTGGTTGATCTGTGCGCCTACCGCATGACGGCTGCGGGCATCGGCGGAGAAATCGGCGCCACGCTCGGCGTCAACCGCGACATGTTTATGGGGCTGTTCCACGCGCCGCACGTGGTTGGCGAAGCGCTGAAAACCGCGCTGTTCGCGGCTGCATTGCTTGAACAGCTGGGCTTTGAAGCTTCTCCAAAATGGGACGAGCCGCGCGCCGATATCATTCAGAGCATCCGTCTGGGCACGCCGGAAGCGCTCATCGCCTTCTGCCAGGGGCTGCAAAGCGGCGCACCGGTGGACGCGTTCGTCACGCCGGAGCCGTGGGACATGCCCGGCTACGACAGCCAGGTGATCATGGCGGCGGGCGCGTTTATCATGGGGTCGTCCATCGAGCTCAGCGCCGACGCCCCCCTGCGCGAGCCCTATGCCGTTTGGCTGCAGGGCGGTTTAAATTTCCACAGCGGAAAAATCGGCGTGCTCATGGGCGCCAAAAAAATACTGGAACAGCAAAATCAACAAAAGAGAGGTTAACTTATGTCAACATTCGCAGGAATACCGGCCGAGGGGCTTTTTCTGCTGATGCAGAACCGTTTCGAGGATTCCAAGGAATTCTACGACGCGCACAAGGCCCGGCTCAAACAGCTGGTGCTCGAACCCGTGGGGCAGATCGTGGAGGACCTCGCCCCGGAAATCGCGGCGCTGGACAGCGATATCGTGGTTGCGCCTTCGCGCATTGTCTCGCGGCTGCGGAGGGACACCCGCTTCAGCAAGGATAAAACGTGTTACCGCTCCAACGTGTGGTTTTGTTTCACCCGCCCGCGCGTGGAATATCCGCACATATGGCCGCTGTTCTGGTTTGAGTTCAAGCCGGAGGAATCCATCTGGAGCGCCGGCGTTGGCCTTTGGGATTCGCCGCCCGCCTACATGCGCTTCATGAAGGAACGCATGCTGGCGCAGCCCGGTGATTTCCTCGCGGCCGCCGCCGAAACCACTGCCGCAGGCGCGGAACTGCACACGGAGGCATACAAAAAGAACCGCGCCCCGGAAGATACCCCCGAGGCGCTGGTTCACTATTTCAACGCAAAAAGTTTTTTCTTCATGGCTGCTTCAAGCGACATGGAGCAGCTGCAATCGCCGGAATTAATCGACAAATTGCAGGCATATTATGCCGGTTTTCATGCGATGTATCAGTGGCTGCGGCAGTGCGCGGAAGATTATATTTCTGTTACAGAATCATAAATCCCCTTCCAGCAAATCAAACATGCCGGCGGCGGTTTCTTTGGTCGCATGCTCGGAAATGCTCAGCACCCGCGCCCGTGTGAGCCGCGCGCCCGCCCGGATGGTGATGACATCGCCCGCCTTCACTTCATAAGAGGCGCGGGCCACTTTGTCGTTGACCTCCACGTGCTTCGCATCGCAAAGCTCGTTCGCGATGGTGCGCCGCTTCACCAGCCGCGACACCTTCAAATATTTATCCAAACGCATAATTTTTAACCCTTTTTTCTATACAAATTTGAGCTCCGGTTCCAGCAATATGCCGGTTTCCTGCTCCACCACGGTTTGCACAACCGCGATGAGCGCACGCACGTCGGCGGCGGTTGCCCCGCCCTTGTTGATCATGAATCCGGCGTGCTTTTCGCTGACATACGCGCCGCCCACGTTCTTGCCTTTCAGCCCGCAGCGCTGGATGAGTTCCCCCGCAAAATGCCCCGCCGGGCGCTTGAACACGCTGCCGGCGCTCGGGTATTCCAGAGGTTGCTTATCGCGGCGCTTTTGCATGATTTCCTGCATCTTCGCCTTGATTTCATCAGGGTCACCGGGCGCAAAGCGCACCGTTATCCCCGTCACCAAACCGCCAATTTCCATGAAAACGCTGTGACGGTAGGCAAGTTCTGCTTCCTCCGCAGGCATTTCGCATAGCTCGCCAGCTGCGCTGACATATTCAATCATATGCAGGATATCCTTCATTTCACCGCCATAGGCGCCCGCGTTCATATAGGCAGCACCCCCGGCGGAACCGGGAATTCCATAGGCGAACTCCAGCCCGGCGAGGCTGTTTTTTTGCGCAAACACGCACAACTCAGAGAGTTTGACCCCTGCCCCGCAGCGGATTATATCCCCCTCAATGCTGATATTCTTCAACTGTTCAGTGGAGATAATCGGCTGGCTGATGCCGCTGTCCTTGACCAAAAGATTGCTTCCGCAGCCCAAAATAAACGGCTTTTCCTGCCCGCAAACGCGGACACATTCCGCCGCCTCTTCCCGGTTTTTTGGCTGCAAAACAAGCGCCGCCGCGCCGCCAATCCGGAAGGTCGTTTTGGCGGACATGGGGACATTTTCTTCGTATGCGATGCCTGTTTCGCGCAGATATTCCAGCTCCCGCATAAATTTCTCCTAAAATACAGGTTATGAATCCAGCGCCGCCGCGCCAACAATCCCGGCGTCGTTGCCAAGCTCCGCGCACACAAGCTGTGTTTGCTGTTCGGCATAGATGCTGTAACGCTCTTTTTTGATGAGCTCGCGCAGAGGGGCCAGGAGATTTTCACGCTCGTGGCCGATGCCGCCGCCGATGCAAATCACATTTGGCTGCAAGGCGTTGATGAGGTTGCCCAAACCCACCGCAACATAGCGCATGTAGCGCTCCACGAGCATTGTGCCCACGGCGTCGCCCGCGCGCCACGCGTCAAACGAAATTCTGCCGTTCACATTATCGAGCGAACCGCCGGCCAGCTCCCAGCAGAGGGATTCGGGGTGCTCCTGCATGGCCTCGCGGGTTTGCCCGATGAGCGCTGTCGCGGATGCATAGCACTCCCAGCAGCCCTGGCGGCCGCAATTGCATTGCACGCCGTCGATGTCGATGACGATGTGCCCGCACTCCCCTGCCGCGTCGTTCACGCCATGGATAATTTTGCCGTCGATCACGATGCCGCTGCCAACACCCGTACCGAGCGTGATGGCGACAAAGCTGCTTTCGCCCTTGCCGCAGCCCGCGAGTGCCTCGCCCAGCGCCGCGCAGTTTGCGTCATTTTCAAGATAAACCGGGCAGCCAAGCAGCGCTTCGAGCCCCGCTTTTGCCGGCACATGGTGGAACTCCAGGTTGTTGGCGAATGAAATCTCGCCCTTTTCTTTTTCGATGGAGCCGGGCGTGCCCACGCCAACGCTTTCCACATCGCTCATCCGCAGGCCCGCGTTTGCAACGGCCTCGCGCACGGCGGCGTCGATATCCACAAAAATCTCCTGCGCGGGGCGGGGCGCATCTGTTTTGCGGCCGCCGCGGCCAATGATATGATATTCGCTGTCAACCACGCCCACGGAAATATTGGTGCCGCCCAAATCCACGCCAACTCTGATCTTGCTCATATTGCTCATGATGCTTCCCTCTTGTCTCTTTTATTTTATTAAAAAGTTGTCACATGTCATGCCAAATATCCAGTTCCTGCTGTGCGGGCTGCACGTCGTCCTCCATGCCAAGCTTGTGCAGCAGCTCCCGCGCGGCGTTATACCCCATGAGCTTTTGGCGGTTGTTCATGGCGGCGGTTTCCACGATGATCGAAAGGTTGCGCCCGGGTTTGACCGGCACGACATTCGCGGGCACGCTGATGCCCAAAATCTCCACCGTAGTTTCGTCCAGCCCAAGCCGGTCATAGACCTTTTCGTTGTCCCACGGTTCCAGCTGAATCACCAGATTGATTTTTTCCGTCACCTTTACGGCGCCCATGCCGAAGATGCGGCGCGCGTTGAGAATGCCGATGCCGCGCAGCTCGATGAAATGGCGGATGTTATCCGGCGCGGATCCGACGATTGTTTTGTCGCTCACGCGGCGGATTTCCACGGCGTCGTCGGCCACAAGGCGGTGCCCGCGTTTGATCAGCTCCACGGCAGTTTCGCTCTTGCCAACGCCGCTTGAGCCGAGAATCAGCACGCCCTGCCCATAGACCTCAACCAGCACACCGTGGCGCGTGATGCGCTCCGCCAGCTCCACGCTGAGGTAGGAAATCAGCGAGGCCATGCTCTGCGACGTGGACTCGCCCGTGCTCAGGATGGGCACATCATATGTTTGCGCAAGCGCCAGCATCTGCGCCGGGCACTCGATGTTCCGCGTGATCACAATGGCGCAGGGCCGCTTCGCCAGATATGCTTTCAGGCGGCGCTTTCGGGTGTCCTCCGCCAGCTGTGTCAGATAATCCATCTCGGAAAACCCAAGGAACTGCACGCGGGCGGAATCAAAGTGCTCGGTGTAGCCGGCCAGCACAAGGCCCGGGCGGTTCACCTCCCGCGAGCTGACGGAGATGCTCTCGGCCTCCTGCGGGCAATGGACAAAGGTGTAGCCATTGTCCTGCGCGAGTTTATTCAGGGATACGCTATACGTTTCCGGCATGGCAAGGCCCTTTCTTTGATATGACTAAACGTTATTAAACAGCTTCGTTTTTCGTAAAAGTACGGTCAGCGGCAGCCCCAACCCAAAGCAGACGACCAGCTCGCCCAGCGCCACCTGACCGCCAAAAATGAAGAAGTTCGTCCACGTGAAGGCCGAAAAGCTGAACGCATCCGTCACCATCAGCGCAATCACCGCGCCGATGATAAGACCGTTCCACAGCACGGGCATGAGTGCCGAAAGCAGGGGCAGCTTTTTGAACTGCACGTTACGCAATTGATACGCAAGCACCGCCGCGATGAGCGTGGCGAGCGAGCCGAAGATGATATCAATCAGCCCAAACGGACTGCCCAAATTCGCCAGTATGCAGCCGATGGTGAGCCCCGGAATCGCCGCCGGCGTGAGCACCGGCAAAAGCGTGAGCGCCTCGGCAAAACGGAACTGCCACGGGCCAAAGCTGACCCCCCAGCCCGCATAGCACAGGCCTGCATAAAGCGCCGCGACGATGGCCGCCTGCGCAATGAATAAGATTTTCTTGTTTGGTTGCGTCATGTGATGTTTCCTGTATCTATTAAATATATTTGCCAAGCTCCGCTAGGGATTCTACCACAAGGTCGGGATGAAAATCATCCTGCGCTTCATATTGCGCCCGCGTTGTCACGCCCGAGAGCACCAGCACAGCGGGGCTTCCGCAGCGCCCGATGGCGATATCCGTTTCCAGCCGGTCACCCACAAAGCACAGTTCGTCCCGCTCGCATTGCAGCAGCGCCGCCAGATAATCAACAGTCGTGCGCTCCGGCTTGCCCATCACGAGCGGGCTGCGGCCGGCGGAGGCCTCAAACAGCGCGATCATCGAGCCGGTATCGGGCATAAACCCGCCCGGTATGGGGCAATTGCGGTCCGGGTGCGTGGCGATATACGGCAGACCTTCGGCAATCCAGTTCGCCGCTTTGTTGATTTTTTCGTAGGTGAGCGTGGTATCGAAACCCAGCAAAACCAGATCAGGGCAGTCGTCAACCAGGCATATCCCGGCGCGCTGCAGCTCCCTTGCCATGTTCTCGTTGCCCAGCAGAAAAACGCGCGCATTTTTGTAATACTCGTTCAGATAAGCGGCGGCAACGTCTGTTGAAATGACCACCTTTTCCGAAGACACTGGGAACTCCATGCGCAGGAGCTTGCGCAGGCAGTCCTCCCGCGCGTGGGAGGAATTGTTGGTGAAAAAGCGGTAATCCAGGTCCTTTGCTTCCAGCGAGCGGACAAAATCACCCGCCCCCGGAATCATCTTTTCTCCAAGATAAAACGTGCCGTCCATGTCCAGAATGAACACCTTTGTTTTCGCAAAAATCGTATGGCGCATTCTTTCTCCTAATTAAGATTTTTAATATGCCTCAAATGATTGAATCGTCGCAAAACCACGCGTTTCTTCGATCACCAGGCGCAGGCGGCGCAAGCGGCGTTCGGTGAACCGGCAGACACGCTTGTGACCGATCACCGTGCTGCGTTCGATCAGCTTCCACACGGCTTTGCCCTCCGCCTCGGTGTTTTCGTCATACCAGAGGGAGAATTTTTCGATCTGCTGCCCGGTGGCGATGTGCTCTTTCAGCACAACTTTATCAATGTCATAATCGTCGCCCAAATCAAGCACAAGCTCTGCTTTTTTGTGCTCCAGCGGGCCGGAATGCCAATAGCTATCGCCTGACTCCAGCGCCATTTGCCCAACATGAGCGCTGTCCAGATGGCAGGTGTCGGTCATCACAGAGCCTTCCGCCAGGTTTTCTTTGAAGTCGATGCGCAGCTGCGCGCCAAGCGAAAGCAGCGTATCGAGGTCGCTCTTTGAGATGAGACCCTCCGGCGTCGGCGGCACATTCAGCAGCAGCGACGCGTTCGCGCCAACGCTCTTGTAGTAAATCTCGCGCAGCTTGGCGAGCGTTTTTACGGTCACATCCTCTTTTTCGTGATAAAACCAGCCCTTGCGGATGCTGACATCCACCTCCGCCGGATACCACACGAGAGGCTTTTTCTTGTCTTTTTTCAGTGCCTTGCGGGAACCCAAGTCCCAGTATACGCGGTCCTCCATGCCCTCGGGCACAACGCTCCACTCGCTGCTGCGGCACACGCCCGCCTCGTTGCCCACCCAGCGCACATCCGGCCCCTTGATGGAAATCACGGCGTTTGGCTGCAGCGCGCGGATGATATCATAGTAGCCCTGCCAGTCATAGACCTGCTTTTTGCCGTTTTTGCCCTCGCCGCATGCGCCGTCAAACCACACGCAAAACAGCTCGCCGTAGTTCGTGCAGAGCTCCCGCAGCTGCGCCTTATAGAACTCGTTATATGCCGGCGTGCCGTAGCTTGCCGCGTTGCGGTCCCACGGGGAAAGATATACCCCAAACTTCAGGCCAAATTCCGCGCAGGCGTCGGCGGCTTCGCGCACAACGTCGCCCTTGCCGTCCTTCCACGGGCTCGACGCCACGGAATGCGTTGTTTGGGCGCTTGGCCACAGGCAAAAGCCGTCGTGGTGCTTCGCGGTGAGGATCAGCCCCCGCATCCCGGCGGATTTGAACACCTTGACCCACTGGCGGCAATCCAGTTTTTCCGGCAAAAACAGCGCGGGGTTCTCCGTGCCGTCGCCCCACTCGCTGTTGGTATAGGTGTTGATGCCATAGTGGGCAAAACCATAGAACTCAAGCTCCTGCCAGGCGAGCTGGCGCGGGGAAGGCACAACCGCTGCGGCCTCTGCGATTCTGGGTGATAGTGGCATAAAATTCTCCTTATGTTATCGGCAATGGGGATGATAAAATACTCAGCTAATTATAGCATGGCGGCGTTGAAAAGTAAAGATATTTTTGCAAAGGCATATGCCCATTTCATCAGCGTATATAAATTTAATAAAAGTGCGATACTATGATTATCTGCAAAAACGCGCCTAAAATAAAGGAGAGCCCATGAATTTTCGCAGCGATTTGGCATTGGAGTGCCGCGACCCAACGCGTGCCGCCACCGGCGTGGAGTTGCGGCAGGAGGACGCGCCGGAGTATAAAATCACGCGCCTGCACATCACAAACAACGAGGGCGCGCGCACGCTGGGCAAGCCCGCGGGGCGGTATGTCACAATTGAGCTGCCGCCCATCGGGGATTATGCGGAGCTTTACGGCGCGGGGATGGAGCGCATAGCGCAGGAGCTGCGGCGGATGCTGCCCGGCTCCGGCACGGTGCTGGTGGTGGGGCTGGGCAACAGCAGCATGACGCCTGACGCGCTCGGACCGCGCTGCTGTGCACAGGTCGTGGCCACGCGGCACATTGGCGGCGAGTTTGCCAAAAGCGCGGGGCTGGGCACGCTGCGCGCCGTCACCTGCCTGACGCCCGGGGTTGTCGGCCGCACGGGGATCGAATCGGGGGAACTCATTGCGGCGGCGGTGCGGGAGGTGCGGCCCGCTGCGGTGATTGCCGTGGACGCCCTTGCGGCACGCCAGCTTTCGCGCCTTGGCTGCACGGTGCAGATCACAGACAGCGGGATTGTGCCCGGCTCCGGCGTTGGCAATGCCCGGCTGGAAATCAGCACAAAAACCCTCGGCGTACCGGTGGTCTCCGTCGGTGTGCCAACGGTCGTTGATGCCGCGACGCTCGTCAGCGACCTCACAGACGGCCAGCCCAAAACCGAGGGCTGCGACGCCATGATGGTCACCCCGCGCGAGGTGGATCTCCTCATCGAACGCGCGGCAAAAATCCTCTCCATGGCAATCAACCGCGCGTTGCAGCCGCACCTTTCCGTGCAGGATTTCTTCGTTCTAACCGACCCGTAAGCGGCATAGAATGCAACGTATAGGGCACGGAAGGGGGAGCAAATCATGCAAGGACAAGTGCGATATGCCGAGGCTTTTCCGGCGGGCAAACCCCGCGCGGCGCAGGGCTATCATGCGCGCAACCTGCTGATTATCATCATGTGCGCAGCCGTTGGGGTCATTTGCCTGCTCTTTTTCCCAAAGATATTCTCCCACAGCGCGGTGCAAAGCGCCGCCATGCTGAGTGCGGGGCTTGAACTCGGCGCGGAAACGCTGCTGCAACCGCCTCGTGCCCCGGACGCCATCGCGGAGGCCGATTTTCCAAGCGCCGCAGCACCCCAAAGCCGGGAGGAAGCCATCACCGCAAAGGAGTTCAACATCAAAGCGACGCCGAAGGACGTTTTGGTGCTGATGGAAGAAGCAAAAGCCGAGTTCGCCGATCAAAAAAAGGACGGTGATATTCAATCCCGCACGTACACCGCCAAGGACGCCACGCATCAGTTCGGTAAATTATTTGTGCGTAACACCACAGCAACACAGCAAACCCGCATGCTTTCAAAAGATTTGGCTGCCCCCATTGATTTGAAAATCGACAAAAGCAAGCCCGCTGTGCTGATTTTTCACACCCATACCACCGAGGGCTATGAAATTTTGGACCGCTCCTGGTATGCGAGCGACTGGGTCTCCCGCACGGAAAACGGCGCAAAAAGCATCGTCCGCGTGGGCGAGGCAATCGCCGAAATGCTGGAACGCGCAGGCTTTGAGGTCATCCACGAAACCGAGATTTTCGACCGGCAATACACCGGCGCATACGATAAATCCCGCGTCGCTGTGCTGCGCCATCTGGCGGAAAACCCAAGCATTCAGGTGACGCTCGACGTGCACCGCGACGCCATCCACACGGACAAAGGCGTGCGCATCAAGCCTGTGGCGGAAATCGGCGAAAAAAAAGCCGCCCAGGTGATGATCATCACGGGCGTGAACGAGGGGAATATCAAGGATTTCCCCAACTGGGAGAAAAATCTGGCGTTTGCGGCAAAAGTGCAAATGGCAGGAGAAAAACAGGCGCCCGGGCTCATGCGCCCGCTGTTTTTCAGCCCCCGGCGATACAACATGAACGTGACCCCGTTTTCGCTGCTGCTGGAGATGGGCTCCGACGCCAACACTCTGGAAGAAGCCATCTACAGCGGGCGTTTGATGGGCGCAGCACTCGCTGATTTGCTGGAAGAATATGCTATAAAATAGAAGGAGCAGACAATGGAATACCACTTCAAATATCTAAAGCGCTTTGCGTTAACGAGCCTGCTGTGCCTTTGCCTCACCGCCATGGGCTGCGGCGGAATTTTGGTTGATGCCAACAGCCGGGCGCTCAGTTCCGGCCGCCGCGAGGTGCAGGCGGGCTTTCAATCGGACAAGCGCACTGTGACGTTTTTCGTCGCGGAGCGCACATATGACCTCCCCTCGCCAGAGCCTGTACTGCGCTGGGCAAGGCTCGCCCCCGCCCCCATTGGAAGCATCATCGCGCTCGGCGAATCAATTTTCAAGGCAATTCAGCCTTAAGATCACTGCTCAATCAACCCATATTTCACCTTGATCCGGTCCAGCTTGTCCAGCATGGGGATGGCCGCCACGGCGAGGAATATCACGGTCGCCAGCGCATGCACCAAATCCATGGGCAGCCCCCGCGCGCAATAGGCAATATACATGGCGAGCGACGGGTTGCTCTGGTAGGTCAGCATGGAGGACGCGTTGAGCAGGCCGCCGTAAATCACAAGGGTTGCCAGACCGCCGTAGATACACAGCGCCAGCCTGCGCCGCGGGAGCCAGCCTTTTTTGAAGAGCACCCCCGCCAAAAAGCCGATGAGCCCGAACGCGAACATCTGCCACGGCGTCCACGGCCCCTGGCTGAAAAACAGGTTGCTCACAAAGCCCGTGATTGCCCCCACGAGAAAGCCTGCCTCCCCGCCAAAGGCAATGCCCGCAATGATCACCAGCGCCGTCACCGGTTTAAACTGCGGCAGCATAAAGAACACCGCACGCCCTGCCACAGCGATTGCACTGAGCACCGCGATGATCACCAGCTCTCTGGCCTGCGGTTTGCGCCGCTCAAATAAAAAAATAAACGGCAGCATGGTTTCAAAAATAATCAGCAGGGAAATGATCAGATATTTTCGTCCATCAAACAAGAGATTGCCCGCCGCGATGGTCGTTGGCACCGCGAGCAATATCACCACTGCCGCCGCGAGGGTTCGCCGGGGCAGTTTTTGCTTTTGCGCTGTGAATTGTTTCATATCAGGCGGTGCCTCCCTTCAGCGCGTTGATGATATCGTTCGCCGTCACGGCACCCGGCAGCACATGCCGCGCCATGCGGTTTGCCGCCGAGGTGTAAAAACTGTTGCCGGAAAAAAATGCCTGCGGCGGGTTTTCCGTCACGATATTGCCGTCAAAAAACAGGGCGCAGCGATCCGCGTATTCCGCGCAGAATTCCAGGTCGTGGCTCACCATCACGAGCGTTTTACCCGCGCGGCAGAGGCTGCGCAAAATCTCCGCAAACATCGCCTTATATTCCGCGTCAAGGCCCTTTGTCGGCTCGTCGAGCAGCAGAATTTGCGGCTGGGTCAGCAATACTTTTGCAAGCGCTCCTCGTTGCTGTTCCCCGCCGGAAAGATCGTAGGGATGGCACTCCAGCAAGCCCTCCAGGCGGCAGAGCGCCGTTATCTCATCCAGCCGCGCCTGCTGTTCCGGCTTTGAAAGCTTGCGTTCCGAAAGCATTTCGAGCAAGTCCTCCCGCAGCGTTTTTGCGGCGAAAAGCAACTGCGGATTTTGCGGCAGCATGGCCGCCGAGCCGTTCACCCTCACCTGCCCCCGGTGCTGCCTGTGCAGCCCCATGATCACCGAAAGCGCCGTGGTTTTGCCCGTGCCGTTGCCCCCAAGAATGCAGGTCAGCTCGCCGGGATATGCCCGAAACGACAGCCCTTTGAGCACATCAGGGCTGTTTTTTTCATATTTGAACCATGCGTTTTTTAGTTCGATCGCAGGTTCACCGCTGTGAATCGCAATAGTTTTTTGGGCAATCTCGTTCTTGATTTTCATCGCGGAAAGCCATGCACGTCCGTCGCGCACTGTCACCGGGCAAGGCAGCTGATTTTCCACACCCGCCCACACCCGCATGGGCACCGGCATCGCGGCGAACATCCCCTGCCCGCGCAGCGCCGCCCCCACCTCCGCCGGGCTGCCCTGGCAGAGGATGCGCCCCTGCTCCATCACGACAGCGCGTGACGCCAGCGGAAACGCTTCCTCCAGCCGGTGCTCCGTGAGGATGATCGTCACGCCGAGCTCGCGGTTAATTTTCCCGAGGTTCCCCAAAAATTCCGCCGCCGCGATGGGGTCAAGCTGGGCGGTTGGTTCGTCCAATAGTAGCAGCGAGGGCTGCAGCGCCATGACAGAAGCCAGCGCCAGCAGCTGCTTTTGCCCGCCGGAAAGCGCGTTCACGTCATCATAAAACCACGCCTGCATGCCAAAAAAACTCGCCATTTCCGCCGTGCGCAGCCGGATGGTTTCCGTGTCAAACCCCAGGCTTTCGAGCCCAAACGCGAGCTCGTGCCAAACCTTGTCGGTCACCATTTGGTTGTCCGGGTTCTGCATCACAAAGCCGATGTTCGCCGCAGCGTCGCGCCTGCTCAGTTCCGAAACGGGCCTGCCTTCAAAAAACAGCTCGCCGCTGCGTGCCCCGTGGGGCGCAAGTGCCGGTTTCATCTGCCGCAGCAGGGTCGTTTTTCCGCTGCCGGAGTGACCGCACACCACAACAAATTCACCCGGCTGAATCGTCAGGTCAACGCCCCGCAGCGCGGGCGCCTCCCGCCCGGGGTAGGTAAATGTCAGGCCGTTGCACGCGATGCACGCTTCCATTGCATGGCCTCCCTTCCGCCTGCCCAAAGCGGCAACCCGCACGGGGCAACATAAATTGCAAGCAATCCCGCCTGCCAAACGCCGAACTTGCTCCCGCCGATTGCAGGATAAAAATGAAATCTCAGCTGCCCCGCAATTGCGCCTGCAATCACAAGCGAACCACACATCAATAAAAACAGCAGGGCGATTTTGTCCCGCGTTTCTATGCGATAAATAGAAAACGCTCTGCGCCCCGGCAAGCCATATCCTCGGCTTTTCATGCTGTCCGCCGTGTCAATGGCGTTTTCCAGCGCCCAGGTGATGAGGATGGATAAAATTTTGATGCCATGCTTTGCGCGCTGAATGATATTGCCGCTGGAGACATCGCGCCCAATGCATGTTTGCGCGGCCGCGATGGCCTTTGCCTGCGCCGCAAAGCGCGGAACAAACCGCAGCGCCATGGCCAAAATCAGCGAAAGTGACGGCAGCACGCGCCCGAACAGATACACCAGTTTATCGCTTGTCATCACCTTGTTAAAGCAGGAAAACCACGTGACGACAGTCATCAGCATGAACGCCGCCGAAAGTCCGAATAGAATTGATTCCATGGTCAGCGGGTTGCCGTTTGGCAGGTAGGTCAGAATCGTCACGCCCTCATGGCTGAACAGCGGGTTCGCGAGCGCGGTCAGCAGCAGCAGGGGCAGCAGATAAAATCGAAGGGCCTTTTTCCCGAGCAGCGCGGTGGAATACCCGAACGCGCAAACAAACGAAATTGCAAGGCAAACCGGGTGCGTCAAAAACATGGCAAAGCCGATTGTGAACGCGAAATAGAGCAGGCTCACCGCCGGATGGTATCTGGAGAACGCGGTTCTCCCTGCGAAAGCGTCTTTCCCCGAAAACGCAGTTTTTTCAGAACTGTTGCTATTCAATTTTATCACCCCCCTTTTTGCGAAAATTCAGGTTGTTACCTTTGCCCTGTCACACCGCCGCCGCCGATGTCGCGCCCCAAATCGCAGGTGTAGAGCATCTCCACAACATCCCCTTGGCGGAGCTTGTAACCGCTGCAGCCAACGTCCGGGAAGACCCCGTTCACCTTGTACATCCAGCCGGACAGCGGCCCGCAGTCAAGCTCATAAATGTTGCCAATGCCTTCTATATAAGCGCTTCCATAGACCGGCATCTCCACGAATTCCCGGTGAATTCCTGCGCTGATCGTCACCCGCTTGAGGACATCAAACACGCTTTCGCCCTGCGTAAAAGCAACGGTTCGAGCTGATAAAATCACGCCGTCGGGCGGCACATATGGCACTTTCAGTGGCTTGAGCTTGTCCATGTGCTCTAGCAGTGTGTCGCAGCGAATTGAAATGGTGCAGGTCATCTGGGTTGTTGTGGTCGATGTGATTACAGGCAGCGGAGCATTCTGTGTGGTGCCGGTTGCGCTTGCAGAAGAGCTTTCAGTTGTTGCCGATGTCGTTTGGCTATGCTTCGTTGTTGGTGCTTGCGTTGTGGTGCTATTGAGGGTTGTTTGGATTGTGGTTGATTGCGGTTGCGTTGATGTCAGCATTGCCGCGAGCGTTGTTTGCGCAAGTTCGGTCGTGATCGGCTCGGCGGAGAGAATGCCCTCCAGCTCCGGCTGCGCCAACCGCGCTGGCTGCTCCCGCTGCGAAGCCATTGTGTTTTCGGCAACAGTTGTTTCAGCGAAAGAGGCCTCCCCCGCCCCTGGCCGAGTAAAAAACACAGCTGCCAGCACAACCGCCAGCACCGCCATTGCCGCACACACAGCGGCGGCAATCTTTGCGGCTTTTGTTTTCAGCATCTCACTCACTCCATCCAAATCCAGCCAAAGCAAAAAATAAACAGCAGCCAGTCAAAAAATCCAAAGCCCTGGGTTCGCTTGATTTTATCTGTAAAGCTATCCAGATAACAATACCCGCAGCGAGTGCATATGTGTTTCGTATGTCCCCCGGCCTTTTTGGTCGGCGGCGTGACTGTGTCGATAAATTCATGCCCAAGCGCGGCAGCCGTGCGGGTATTCTCTTCCACAAGGCAACCGCCGCATGCCTGATATTCCACGCCGGGAGCCGTGCAGGTTACGGCGGTGCGGGTCGTCCATTCGCCAAAAACGTGCGCGTGCGGCGCATACAGATTGGCGTAAATGAAACTCTCGCCCTTGACAAAACGGTCATAGGCCACCAGCGCGCGCGCCGCCTGGTCGGTCGCCATTGCGTTTGCCGAAACATCTGTTTGCTTATGCTTGAAGCCGCCGCCCGGCAGCTGATACGCCAGCAGCGCGCTGAGCGGATTGCCGCCCGCCTTCGCAAATTGCGCATCAGTCATGGGATTCACGCCCAGCGCCGCCATGGCGATGACCACCTGCGCGGTGCTTTCCGCGTTGGTGCCGTCCTCCTCAAAGCCAAAGCTGCCGTTGGCAAGCTGCATGCCGGAAAGCGCAGTAACCGCCCTGCCAAGCGCATCCGCAACTTCTGTTTGATCGCGATAAGCGGCAAGCGCCTGCAGCGCCATGGAAGTCATATCCGCATCGGCAACGGCACCGTTGAACGACCAGCCGCCGCCCGGCATTTCCCGGCTCAAGATGTAAGTCAGCAGGGTTTCGCGCAGCTGCGGCGTGCCGTAATTGCCGGAATCCAACGCCAGCAGCGCATTCACGGGGCCGTTGACCCCCTGTACCTTCAGCCATTCCAAATCAGACAACGGCGCTGTCAGGTCATACCCACCAACATCTGCCGCGTTTTTTCCGATAGAAGAAAGCGCAAGAATCAGGCGGGAATTCTCCGTGGAGCGGTTTTCGCTGAGTTTTGCATTGCCCTTTGATTTTACATAATTTTCTGTTTGCACATAATAATTTTTATAATAGGGCGCATGTTTTACGCCGCCCCGCGCCTGCGCCAGCACAAACCATTCGCTGCCGAACGCGGGCGCTTTCACGCTCTCCGCGATGTAGTTCAGCGCCTGCGTTTTTGCCTCCGCGGGCGTTTGCGCAAATGCAGGGAGCGCCAGCGGCGCCGCGATGAGCAGCGCCGCCAGCAGGGCAGCCAACCAACGTTTTAATCCGTACCAAGGTGCATTTTCCATGATCCGTTTTTTGGCTCGGACCCGGGGTTCGCCGGGATCATACCCTTGATTTTGTTTCATGGTGCTTCCCCTCCTATTGCTTAAATCCAGTTCCAGTGAAATCCCAGGGTGAGAATCCACCGCAGCGCCAGCCAAAGCTTGCTGACCGCGTTCTTCGCCCAGCTTGGGAGTTTCTCAAGCAGCTTCGTGAGACAAGAATCTTTCTTCAGCTCCTCATTGGTCTTGATTTCGTCCATGGGAGCCTGCTCCGGCGTGCGCACCGTCACCACCAGCCACGGCGACAGGAATGGGATCATATAATCCGTGTCATATTCAATGGCGGAAACATAGTACGTGCCCGCATCAGCAAACGAAAGCGTGAATTCGCCGTCTTCGTCCGATTCAGCAATCACGCCGCCAAAAATCGCAGCCGGGAAGCCATTGCTGTCGTCGAGTTCCGCAAGAACAATTCCCGCGCCCTCAACAACATCTTGCGGCATCGCATAAGAGCCGTAGCCTGCCGCCATGATGCCGTTTGCAACAAGAATCGCTTCTTCGTCCGTCAGCAGCTGCAGCTCGGTCACTTTGCTCCCGTCCATCTCAAACCACACACGGACATCCGCGCCCATGCTATCCTGATAGTTGTACAGGTCAATCACGTCGCCGGAAAAAATCTCAACAGATTTTGAAACATCGGGTACAACATCATTCACAAAGTAGCCGCAATTGCCCCCGGCAACGTCCATGAACTTCATCATATAGCCTTCCGCAGTGACATTCAGCGCCGCCTGCACAGCAGCAATATTATCGCCAACCACCAGGATATGCGCCGCCACAATGGCATCCAGCGCGGACACCTTTGTGCCATTGAAGTCGTCAACATAGCCGTATTGCTCCGATAAATCAGCTGCGATTGTGATCTCGTGCGGGGCGATGATGAAGCCGCTGTCGTCCTTTTGATAAGACAATGTGACCGTAATCGTGGGTGCGCCCGCCGCCGTTGCCGCAACAGATCCAAGGCCCAGGCACAGCAGCAGCGCCATTACACATGCGAGAATTCGCTTGGGTAAAAATTTCATTATAATCCCCTTTCGGCATTTAACGCCAAAAAAATATATCATAATCCGGGCCCGGAATTATGCAAAAAGAGCCTCACCGGAACTCCGGCAAGGCTCGTACGCAAACCAAACTTCCCCTGTGCAAAAGCCACAGAGAACTTGTCGGTAACCGCACCGCTCTCACCGAAAGAGGGGTTACTGTACGATGGCAAGTCTCCTGACTCTAAGCGTCAAACCGATTTCTTCACCTTCTCAGGACGAATCCCAATGGCCGCAGGGCACATTACCCCACCCGAAAAAAATCGTAGCTTATCACAGTAGTCGGCGAACTGCTCCGGATTTACACCGGATTCCTTGTTGGGCACTAAAACAGCGCACCATCGACAACATGATTATAGCCCATGCAAATGGAAATGTCAAGGTAAATTTTAAAAATCATCAGCCGGAGTATTCGATTCCAGCAGCGCGAGATGATACCGCGCATGTTCCAGCATCCATTCCAGCTCGGCAATGGCATGCTCGCACGCCCGCCGCTGCCCTTCCCCCGGCATAGCAACCATGATCGCGATATGCTCCCTGCAAGTGCGCAAATCGGGCATTTCCGCGAGGAACTGCTCCGCCTCGGCCTGCCGTTCAGGCGCCGCCTGCCCCAGGGAATGCAAATGCATCACAAACAGCCGCTTTGCCCGCATGCGGACGCTGTCATCTGTACAATGCGCAACGATATTTTCGTAGATTTCGCGCGTCTCATCTTCAACAGCAAGCCCGCCCTCAAGCCCCCGGGCGCAAATCAGCAGGCACTCCATATACCGCACCCAAAGCCGGTAATCCAGCGGATACTCCGCCGCCGCAGTCTTGAGCACCGGCAGATATTCTTCCGCACAGTCCGGTCTGCGGCTGTCGTACGCCGCAATCACCTCCCGCACCCGCCGCTCATTCTCCGCCTGATTGACCCCCAGCAGGTCATCGGTTAC
>JGI994J12354_10001512_pt1 | contig 23465 bp, 21 predicted proteins | sample IntmicLarv3ML3BL_FD_12354 | JGI IMG/M metagenome (IMG submission 12354) | reverse complement strand
GCCGTTGATTTCCCTGCCCATCACCAAAGGCAGCGCCAGCATGCCCAAGGAGACCAGCCATAAAAGCCGCACCGCCCATTTCCAATGCATGCGCATAAAGCGGATGACCATCGTGACGACCAGCATCGCACAAATGCCGATGCCGTAAAAGTATGCCTGCTTCAGCCCCATCTCCGGGCTGACGGAATACAAAACCGTCACGCCGATCCCGCAAAGGAAGTTCGCCAGGGTTAAAAGCAATTTATCGCCCGGGAAGATTTTCGGCAACACCATCGTGCCGATCCAGAGCATGACGGGAACGCCTGCCATCAGGCCGAGAGCCGTTAAATCAACAGGACTTTGCTTGACAGCTATCAGTAAAAAGGCGCTGAAGAAAAACAACATGCTGGCGCTGACAAGCAAACGGCCCGGATCGCGGCGCTTTTTCTTTTCCATTACCGCATCCCCCCTTCATCCCATGCTCCATCTTCATTAAGGGGGGCTTCCTCGTATTCTTCCTCTTCATATTCTTCTTCATATTCCTCGCCGGAAACGGGCGCGAAGCAATCGGGCTGCGAAGCCTTGGGTTGCCGATGAAAAGCGAGGCTTTCCTCAGGCTGAAAGGCCTGCTCAAAGGCCCGCGCCCTGATCGGCCGTGGCGCATCCACGCCGACAAACAGCCGCATGCGAAGCACCGCATCGCCAACGCCCAGACGTGAACCGTGGTACATGACCATGGGCTTTCCCCGCTTAACGCAGGCCGCGCCGTCCACATCAAATTCGCCATTGTAAAAGGGTTCTACAAACAGGCCTTTTCCTGTTTTAAAGTGAAAGGCCACATGCTTATTGAGGACTCCTTCAACGGGCACCACCACATCGCATATGCGCAGGCTGCCCAGCGTGCCCTCCCTTGGCAGGGGAATCGCTGTGCCCACAGGCAGCTCACCGTTGCCCGCCAAAACCACCAACTCACCCACATAGCCCGCATCCGGCAGCCGCTTAACCCGCTTATGCCTTAAGCGACTGTCCTTTCTGAGCCAGGAAAAGCTTCTTAAGACAATGAGGACGCCAAGGAACAAAAACCAATACCGCGCCGCCAGCGCGATAACCGTATAAACATCCGCCGACATCCTCATCCCTCCTTCACCCATGCTTTCAATCATTATAGCATAAAAGCGCGCTTGTGTAAGGGGGCATGGATTTATTTACAAAAACAGCCCCGCCGGCTTTATTCCGACGGGGCTGTGAAGTGAATTTTTTAGACACCCATTCTCTTTAACTGCATTTCGGGATTGATGGAGAATTGGAGCGCGTTCTCCTTGGAGATACGGCCTTCCTTGTACAGGCGCAGGATATCGCCATCCATCGTTTGCATGCCTTCCGCCGCGCTGGCGTAGATGACGTTTTCGACCTGATGCATTTTGCTGTCGCGAATCATATTTTGGATAGCGGGATTCACGACCATGACCTCGAAGGCCGGAGCCAGTTTGCCATCGACAGTAGGAATCAGCTGCTGGGAGATGACGGCGCGCAGCGCCATGGAAAGCTGCATCTTAATCTGTGTCTGCTGGCTGGGCGGGAACGCATCCACAATACGATCGATGGTTTGGGCAGCGCCGATGGTATGCAGCGTGGAGAAGACCAATTCGCCTGTTTCCGCGGCGGAAAGAGCCGTAGAGATGGTTTCATGATCGCGCATTTCGCCCAGCAAAATGACATTGGGGGATTGGCGCAAGGCCGCGCGCAAGGCCTTTTCGTAGCTGTCCGTATCGCTGGGGACTTCGCGCTGGCTGACAATGGACTTTTTGTGCGGGTGCAGGAACTCAATTGGATCTTCCAAGGTGATGATGTGATCATACCTTTCGGAATTGATCTTATCAATCAAGCAGGCCAGGGTGGTGGATTTGCCGCTGCCCGCGCTGCCCGTGACAAGCACGATGCCCTTTCTGTAATCCGCCAAACGCAGCACGTTTTCGGGAATGCTCAACTTTTGCGGATCCGGCAGGCCGATGGCGACCAGCCTGAGCACCGCCGCCAAAGAACCTCTTTGCTTGAAAGCGTTGCAGCGGAAGCGACCCATCTGCTGCATGGAGAACGAAAAATCGTCATCCCCGCAGGCATTCAAAATATCCATGCTGCGATTGTTTGCCTGCGCGTAAATCGCCTTGATCAGCTCCGCTGATTCCTGGGGTGAGGTGCGCTTTTCTTCAATGGATTGAACCAGGCCACCTATGCGCATCCCAATGCTTGTGCCCGGCACGATGAAAATATCCGCAGCCTGCTTTTCAAGCGCAATCTTTAAAAGTTCTGATAATTCCACTGCCCATCTCTCCTTTAAATTCGTTTATTGTAGAAAATTCCAAGGACTTTCAGGTTCCCATTCCCCAACATTGCTGATTTCATAGTGATACTGCTCAATGCCGCTTTCAAGGAGGTTCACCTTGGCGGACAGAAGCATGTCACCATAAAACGGAACGGAAACCAGCCATTTTTGCCCTTCTATATTCTCAAGCGTAATGCCTTGAATATCCACATCTTCAGGTGGCGTTCCCTCGCTGAGGGTGAACAGCGTTTCTTCCAAGAGGCAATCCGCCGATGCCAGCGCCCGAACATACTCCTGCCTCTTTTGAGACAATTTGAAATCGCTGTTAGCGCTTAAAAGCGCCAGAACACTGAGCGTCGTGATACTGATGACCACCAGCACCAGGAGCAGCGAGGAGATACCGACGCCCATTCTGTACGATGTTTTCTGCTTCATGGGCTCACCTCCCGGGGCAAGAACCGACTGAACACCATGGTATGCACAGGTTCTTCCGCATTGACGTAGCGAACCTGTATTTCACCCTGATCAAGCAGGCCTGTTTTTCCTTCGGTTATTTCATGCTTGACGGCGAGCGTATACGCGCGATTATTCACCGTTACCTGCTTTTCGAAGCCATTTTCCGCTTCATGGTAGCCATCGCCTTCAAAGAAGATGCCCGCCTCTTCCCCGGAGGCCTTCAGCGCGTTCACCGCATCCTCCGCCAGCAACGTACCTATCATGACAGTTTCGCTTCTGACGCTCTTTTGATGAGCGCCGACAAAGACCTGCAAAATAACCGCCGCCGATAACGCAAAGAATACGATTGCCAGGCAAATTTCCAAGAGCATTAAGCCATCGCTGTCTTTTTTCACTCGCCCGCCCCCTCTTTGCTGTTCACATCAATCCTCAGTTGCGCCGTCATGCCATGCTGATCTTTGGCGGAAACCACCAGAAGATTGCCATTAAGCACCGCTTTGAATTCGTGAAGCGCGATCAGCGCCTGACCCGGCGCATCTTCCATGACGAAATCCATTTCCGATGTATCGTAGAACACTTCCATGAGCATCCCTTCATAATCGTAAATGGCGGTATCCAGCACGGCATCGTCATAGGCTGTCGTAAGAAACAGAACCGTCTGCCCATCTATTTCTTCCACGCGGACACCATTGTTGCTCGCCTCGGAGCGAACCTTGCCTTCCACATAGCCGAGCGCCGTGCGCAATGTGGCGGTGCTCTCCGCCTGATCGATGGTACTGCGGTAGCCCTGCGCGCAAATGACCACCGTTAACAGCATCAAAAACGCAAACATCGCAAACAGCGCCATTGTAATCAGGCTGCTGATCGCGTGGTTTGATTGCCGGCTGTTTTTTATGGTCGTCACATTAATTCTCCCCTTTTAGCTCGACCATGATGTCGGGCATCAAGTTTTCCGCGAAAGAGGCATCGTAGGTTACGTCGAACTTTTCTTCATCGATGATGACACCGTATTCCCTTTGGATTTTTTCCAGCGTATCGGGATAGCGCCCCTCGATGGCATAGCAGCTTACAACGGCGTTATGGATAGCCCTTTCAAGGGCGCGGGTCTGTTCGGACTGCGCCATGCCGTCGGCAGAACCAAGCAGCCGAATCGCCGCGACAATCAGTACGACCACGATAAGGATCATTGCCGCAAGCCCTAAAGCGGACCTGCGCTTTTTTGAGCGCCGCATGGTTTGCCTCCTTTACTTTGATTACAGGATGGATGTCATCATCCCTGCCAGCGGGAGCATGACAGACAGGAGGATGCTGCCGATGGCAACCGCCAGCACCACCACCAATGTCGGCTCGATGCGCCCGACCAGGCTGCGGACATCGTTATCCGTCTTTTCTTCGTAGATTTCCGCCACGCGTTCCATGGCCGAATCCATCTGCCCTGCCTGATAACCCGCCTTGATGATTTTCAAGTAGACGGGATCGTAGAGCTTGGCGTTTGTAATCGCCTGAGGCGCATCCATCATGTCTTCTGTCATGTTTTTTACGCAGACACCGATTTTGTCTTTCGTAACGGCATCAAAAGGCAACTCCTGCGCCAAACCCAGGGACTGTTCCATGGGCAAGCCTGCCACCTGCATGAGCGACATGGCGGCGGCGAAGCGCGCCTTGGATATGGTTTGAAACAGGCGTCCGATAGGCGGAACAAGCTTCCCTGCCAGCGCGTTGCCGAATTCCGTGCCCTTTACTTTGTAGATAATCCCGAAGGCGATCAGGGCGACAAACGCGAGACCCAGCAAAATCATCACCACGGTGCCGAGAGTGGTGCCGACTGTCACGATGCCGGACATGGAGGAATCCACCTCCGTGCCGAGGCTTTTGAATACGCGATCGAAAATAGGCATGACCTGCGTGACCAAAATGACGATGACCGCGGCCATGACCAATACGAGCATAGCGGGATAAACCACCGCGCTGCGCAAGGTTTTGCGGATTTCGCTTTCACGGCGGTAATAAGTCGCCAGCGCTTCCATGACTTCATCCAATTTGCCCGTCACTTCGCCGATTTTGACCATCTTGATCATATAATCGGGAAACACGCCCGCGGCTTCAAGGCCTTCGGAAAGCTGATCGCGGCCGCCGATAGTCTGAAGCAGCGTTTTAAAGCTTTGATCCTCGCCGCTGCCATCCTCGTCCAAAATGGCTTCCAGGCCGTCCACTACGGGCACACCGCTTTTTAAGATAAGCGCCGACTGTTCACAAAACAGTGAAACCTCATCGTAAGGAAGCATCTTCTTTTTTTTCTGCGCAGTTTGTTCCATTGAAACAATCCTCCTCGTTAGTTCACTTGCGTTGGCGCGTAGAGATTATCGGGATAGGCCTGCATAGCGAAGGTGGAATCCATCAGACGCCATTCGCCATCCAGATACACGTTGCTCCATGCGTGGTACTGCTTGTTGCCCGCGGCCTTCAGGTAGCCGAAGATCATCTGGGTGGGGATGCCGTGGGAGCGGAGCATGGTGCCGAACAGGGCGGAATAATCAAAGCAGATGCCCTTGCCCGCCTTAAGGATATCATCCACAACCGGCGCGTAATCCGGCGTTCCCTGGATGGTGGCCGCCTTCACATAATCGTATACCATGTTGGCTTTTAAATATTCCCAGGCGGCGTTGATCTTATCTTTATCTTCTGTTAAGCCCGTGAACAGCTCGTTCGCCTTGGCGACAGCCGCCGACTCCGCCGTGTAGTTGGTAAATCGGTTCGGCATGACAAAAGGCGAAAATTCATCTTCGATTTTCGCGTTGACGGTTTGACTCAAGAGCTGGGTATACTTTTTGCCTTTGACCTGTTCAAATACTTCGATTTTATACTTTCCCGACCCATAGGACAAAGGGAACACATCGTATTCGCCATCGCCGCGCATGTAGGATTTGACCTTCACTTTACCAAGGGTAAACTGCACCATGAGCGCCTTTTTGGTGCCCTTGTGCTTAATCATCACATAGCCTTGATCCGCGTGGGAATAATCCAGCGTGATACTTTTCCCCGTGGCGACTTTATCGCCGGATGCCTCCGGATAAAAGGGCGTAACTGCCGCGAGCGCCGCCAACAGGACAAGCGCAAAAAAAGCCACTACCAGCGCGGTGATCGGTAATGTGACTTTTTTCTTTAATGGCACGCGCATTTCCATCTTACACTCTCCAAACACATAGCATACTTATGTATTAATTCATCATCACTATACACCAACAGCCGAAAATAATCAATGAAAAAAACCAAAAAGCGCCATTTGGAACACAAATTATCCCAAATGGCGCTTTTTAATCCGCTTAATAGGTCTTTTCTTCCAGCGAACGGGACATGTATTCCAGCTCCACCCGTTCGTAGATGGGTTCCGCGTAAAAGCTCATTTTCACGCGGGAAACGATTGCCTTCAGATGCTGGAGCGACGCGCCCTTGAGCAGGATCGCGTACTGCATGGCGGTGTAGCGCGTGATGATATCGCCCACGCGAAGATTCTGCTGCAAAATCACGAGCAATCTGCGCATGACGTTATCCAGCTCCATGGGATTCACACGTTCCTGCTTGGGGATATTGACCTTTAAAATGATCAGATAGCAGGAAATGTTCGTGCGGTTTAAGGAGCGCACCTGCAGCCTGTAGATATCTTTGAAGATGGCGTATTCACACACATACGCGCCGTTGATATCCGTATCCTCCGTCAGTTCCCTGGCGATCATGTCCACATCTTTTTCCAGCTGCTCATCCGCGCAAATGATTTCATGCAGCGTTTCCTGCAGCTGGACAGACGGATGGGTGCCGAAGTAGCGCATGGTGGCTTCAGAAATATAGCGGTACTGTGCCATGGCTTCCGAGCGCCTGTTCAGGCGAATGAGCGCCCTGATCAAGGCGATATGGAAAGCATCCTCGTAGGGCATGACCATGAGCGCCACGCGGCAGGTTCTGATGATGATATCATCCGCTTTGGACGTCATAAACAGCTGGATGGCGTGGTTCACTGCCTTTTTGAACTTTTCCTCGATACGGATTTCATTCACCATCACGAATTCATCCGAGGACATTTCCGGCAGCAGCTTCCCCGTATAGAGCATCATCATTTCGCCGAGGTTCTCCCGAAACATGCTGTTATCCGCGCTGTAGCTGAGCAGCTCCGCTACCAGCGTTTCCACGCGGAACACATCCACTTCCCTTGTCATGGCCATGTTCCAGCTGTAAGCGCCGGTATGGGCGACAATCAGATCGCGAAGCGCGGGCGCGATTTGGCCGAACATGCTTCTTGTGCGGCTGACGAGGGTTTTGAGCGCCCCTTCCGGGTTATCGATATCCTCTTCCTCCCAGAGCTGTTCGTAAAGCTGGTGAACCCCTACCGGGTTCCCCTCATTGAGCACCAAAAGAGCAACCAAACGGCGCGTTTTTCTGGCCTTTTTTAAGATGTTGTCGATTTCCCTGCCATTGTATTCCATTTCAAACTGCCCGAGCAGTTTAATGGAAACCTTGCCATCGTCCGAGTCCTTGAATCGTCTGTTGGCGGGATTCACTTCATTGGTAAACAGTTCCATTTTCAAGCCACCTTTACTCGTTTCGGTCTAGTTGGCGCGGACCGCGCTTGATGAAAAGAGCTTTTCCTGCGTTTCGGGCCCGGCATCGCCATCGACGGATAAACCGTTGCGCTGCTGGAATGATTTGATCGCATCCGCTGTTTCCTGATCGTATTCGCCCGTGGATGAACGATCCAGATAACCGAGGCTTCGAAGCGCCAGCTGTACCTCCACCACATCGTTGCCCTTGCTGCCGATTTTTAACGTCTTGTAGTTGCTTGTTTCCGCCGCCGCAGGCTTGGCGCTTGAGGAGTACAATACATTCTGTGTGGAGGTGCCCGCTTTACCGTCCACTGTGAGCTTATTGATCATCTGGAATTCTCTGACCGCGTTGGCGGTATCCTGATTATAGATGCCGTTGATCTTGGCCTGATAATAGCCCAATTCATACAGCGCGCGCTGCAGCTTCGTTACCGCCGAGCCTTCGGAACCCAGTTCGAGGGTTTTTGTCGTATCTTCGGGCTTGGCGTTCGTGCCGTAGAGGGCACGCTGGGTAGCGGAGCCGGCTTTGCCGTCCACTGTCAGCTTCATGGCCTCTTGGAAGGCGCGGACTGCTGTCAGCGTGCCGGAACCGAACTTGCCATCTACCGAGCCTGAATAATAGCCCAGCTCCTTCAGGCGCTCCTGAAGCTTTTTAACGGAAGCGCCTTCATCGCCCTCCTGCAGGGTGGTGTAGCCTGTGGAATCGCCGGAGCCCGAGGAGGAGGAACCGCCCTTGCCGTTGGCATCCACCGCATCGGAGGCGTAAAGCTTTGCCAAGGTGGTCTTGCCCGCCTTGCCATCCACCGTGAGGCCGTTATTCCTTTGGAAATTTTCCACGGCGCTTTTTGTTTTTTCGCCATAGCTGCCATCGGAATAGCCGGACATATACTTTAGCTTAATCAGCTGGTTTTGAAGCGCGCGCACCGCATCGCCCTCCGCACCCATTTCTAATGTGTCGCCCAAATAGGAAGCGGCTGACGAGCCTTTTTTCGCCGAGGAGGAGAACAGCACCTTCTGGGTTTCCGGGCCGGCCTTGCCGTCTTCCCACAATTTATTGTTTTTTTGGAAGGCCGACACAGCGGCTGCCGTGGCATCGCCGTAGGAGCCATCCGCCTTGCCTGTCATGTAGCCTAACTCGATCAGGCGGTTTTGCACCTGTCTGACATCGCTGCCCGTTTTGCCGATTTCGAGCACCCTCGCATTATCTGTATTCGGCGTGGCGGTGGGCTTGGGTGTAGCGGTAGCCTTCGTTGTGGGCTTGGCAGTCGGGTTCGACGTTGACTGATTGATAGGCGTCGATCCCGAATAGGCGACCGCGTAATAGGAAAACAGCTGTTCCTTGGTTTTATCGCCTACCACGCCGTCGGCCTTTAAGCCATTGGCCTCTTGAAAGGCTTTGACGGCATTGGTGGTGCCTGAGCCGAACTTGCCGTCCATCGTGCCTGTATAGTACTTCAAATCTTTAAGCCGCTGCTGAATATCCGATACCTCTGAACCCTGGCTGCCCGCCTTTAAGGAGCCTGATGTGGCAGGCGCCGATGTGACGGATGCCGTCTTTGTAGGGGCGGCAGTCGTCTGCGTGGTGTTGCCCGTTTGACCGAGGCTCGGCGGCATGGTTACAATATTGCCCGATACGCCCGAAGTCGCCGTTGCGGTTTCGCCCCACGCACCGTTATTATCCCAATCCACATTGCCAATGTTGCTGCCCCCTGTCGTCGAAGGGGTGGCGGTAGGCGTCGCGGTAGGCGCCGTGGTGTTCGCGGGAGCGATGGTATTAAAGGGCATGGTATTGTTACCGGCGTTCACATTGCTGCCGCCCGCTACCGTATCCTCCGTTTCCACATAACAACCCGACAAAAGCAGCGTCGCTATTATAAGCAGCATCGCCGCGCAAATCTTCTTCGTGCTTGCTTTCATGGTCTCATCATACCTCCAAACCTGCGTCACACCTCTGTAACCCTCATTGTACATGGTATGGCGCAATATCGCAAGCATTTTTTGTTACGAAATGTGTCGAAAATGATAAATTTCGCAATATTTATCAGCTTGCTCACTTATATAACGCAAGCCACACCCATTTCGTTCCTTTTTCTATTCAATTTCACTCACCATACAGCTGAAAGTCAGCGCCAGATCATCCGGCAAAGGCTCCTCGCTGCCATCGAAACACCACTTGGTGCCGGGCTCGATATCGCCTAACAAAGTACCGCTCGGCACAAAAACATAGCGGGAATCCGCTTCCCCTTTGCCGAGGAACACCTTCACATATTCAACGCCATCCAAAATGGCGCTATCCAAAAAGGTGAGCCGCGCCGCCAAAAACGCTTTAAGCGCCTCCGCCTGCCCTATTAAATCCGGCGCTTTTGTAAAATGCTCCCGCCCCTGATAGCGCACATCATCCATGGCGGCGGAAGCGGAAAGGAAATCCACCCATTCATCGATGCCGCTTTCAACATATTGTTCAAAAAGAGGCTTAGCGCGCAGGTACTGCTGCGCCATCAGCACCCTGAAATCCGCATCCATGTACAGCGTTTCATACCAGATGCTCAAATCCGGCAAAATCAGCCCCATCGGATCTTTATAATAGCCGTAGCGGTAATCCCAATTGCCGAAAGTGGAATCATAATCCCAGTATAAATCGCCGTTGAAGCGCCAGCCGTTCTCCTTTGTGAGGTAAAAAAACGTGCTGCCCTCAAAGCCGTCGTTGTTCTTGCTGATTTCATCCAAAATGGCTTTTCTGGCGAAGGTCTCCGGCACAATCAAATCCATGTAACCTTCCATATCGATGAAGGCGTTTTCCAATTCCTGCGCCTTTTGCTGAACGAATGCCGTCCCCCCATCCTCGGGGTAATGCAGACGGAACAGCGTGCCCCATTCGGTTTCAAAATGAATATCGCCTGAATCAGGGTGGTTTTCGATTTCAACCAAATAGCTATCCTGCGGCAAGGCCACGCGAGCGCTGCCTTCCTCCACTTTTTCCGTTAAAAGATAATTCCCCGCGTAGTTCCCGTTTAAATACACATCCACAAACTGCGATTCGATGGCATAAGGAATGCCAAGGCCAAGTGCCGCATCGTACAGAATTTTATTGCGCAAAAAAGAGCCGTCGCGGGCATTGGCGATAAGCAGCCATTTTTTCGCCTTTCCCATTTGAAACAGATTCGTTTTATTGTTGAACTTGATTTGGTAGGATTTCTTTTCGGCGCTCCAGGTAGCATTGCCATGCCCCTTTACATATTCAAGATTGTCCGAAAGAAGCAGAGCGCCGTTCACGTCATACATACGCAGATTCGCGGGTTCATGAAAATCCTTATCCGAATGCACGGTTTCCATATCGCCGGAGGCGGTATCGATAAAAAGGCTCGGCAAATTGGCGCTTTTCATGACTGTTATGCCCTCCTGCGGCCGCGCCTCCATAAATGAAGGCAGGAACAAAAAGCTTTCGCTCGTTTCGACGTTTTTGTAAGGCAAAACGGTTTCATCCGCCGCCGCCGAACCGCACAAGCATAGTATGCATACAAGCATCAGAACCGCTTTTCTCATCCTGCAAGCCTCCATCGGTTTTCTTTCATTATATCGGCTGCCTTCTCATCCGTCAAACAAAAGTACCAAAATAAAACAGGCGAATCCTTGCGTTTCAATTGACAACCTGCGCCTGTCGCCTTATACTATTTAGTTGGATCAATCATCCATTCATAAAGGACGGTGCTTTCAGATGCGTACTACCGGTGTTATTTCCCGCGGCATCCTCACGCCCATTTTCAAGCAGGGCGACGACCTTGTCAACATTGTTGCCGATTGCGTAACCAACTCCGCCAAGGAAGAGGGTTTCTCCCTTCAGGACGGGGATATTGTCGGCATCACGGAAGCGGTTGTAGGCCGTACCCAAGGCAATTACGCGACCTGCGGGCAGATTGAAGCCGATTTGAGGGCCAAGTTCGGCGGAGAGGAACTGGGCATCGTATTCCCTATCCTTTCCAGAAACCGCTTCTCCGTCCTGCTCAAAGCCATGGCCGCTTCCACAAAGAAGCTGTATGTGCTTTTATCCTATCCGAGCGATGAAGTCGGCAACGAGCTCGTCTCACTGGACACGGTGGACGAAAAGGGCGTGAACCCCTATTCCGACAGCTTTGATGAGGCAGGCTTTCGCAAGGTTTTCGGCTATGACACCATTCACCCTTTCACGGGCATCGATTACATTGATTTTTACAAGAGCTTCGGCGTGAACAACAACATCGAAATTCTTTTTTCCAACGATCCGCGCTACATATTGAATTACACAAAGCATGTGCTGTGCTGCGATATCCATTCCCGCTTCCGCACGCAAAGGCGCATCAAGGTCGCCGATAAAAACGCCACGGTGCTTTTGATGGACAATATTCTGTGCGAATCCGTCGACGGCAGCGGCTATTCGCAATACGGACTCCTTGGCAGCAACAAAGCCACCGAGGACAAGGTGAAGCTGTTCCCTCGCGATACGCAAGCCGTGGTGGATGCCGTGCAAAAAGAGCTGCTGAAGCGCACGGGCAAGAACATCGACGTATTGGTATATGGCGACGGCTGCTTCAAAGACCCTGTGGGCGGTATTTGGGAATTGGCAGATCCTGTGGTCGCACCTGCCTACACAAAGGGGCTCTTAGGCACGCCGAACGAAATTAAGATTAAGTACGTGGCCGATAATGAATTCGCCGCCCTGTCCGGGGAAGCGCTGCAACAGGCGCTGCGCGAAAAAATCGCTTCGAAGGATTCCTCCCTTGTGGGCAAGATGACCGCCGAAGGCACCACCCCGCGCCAGATCTCCGATTTGGTCGGCAGCCTTTGCGATTTGACCAGCGGCTCGGGAGACCGCGGCACGCCCGTGATCTTGATACAGAATTACTTCAAGAATTACGCCAGCAACGTGTAAGGAGGTTCGCGGCCATGAAAAAGACCCCTCTTTGTTACGCAAAGCAAGGCGCGGATACCCTTATCCGCAAATTTTCCGTGGACGCGCTGCCCCCCGCGGGCCGCTTCCATTACCACCAGGGTGTTTTTCTTTCGGGCGTGGAGCGTACCTTCAAGTTAAGCGGCGAAGAGAAGTACATCCGCTATATCAAGGACTGGCTGGATTCCCTTATTGATGAAAACGGCGGCATCCCCTCCGTAAAGGATGATCAGTTCGACGATATGCAGCCCGCCATTTTACTGTTTGACCTGTATAAAAAGGGCGGAGAAGAACGCTACAAAATCGTCCTCGACCGTTTCGCCGAGGTGGTGGATATGTGGCCCAAGAATGCCCGCGGCGGATTCTGGCACAAATTTTTTCGCCAGAACCAAATGTGGCTGGACACCCTGTACATGATCGGCCCGTTTATGGTGATGTACGCCGATATGTTTGACAAGCCCTATTTTTACGAAGTGATTTACCAAAACATGAACCTCATGCGCCAAAATATGACGGATTCCGAAACAGGGCTACTCTATCACGCCTGGGATGATTCCAAGGCGGTGGATTGGGCGAATCCCGTTACGGGCACCTCTTCGGAATTTTGGGGCCGCGCTATCGGCTGGTATGCCGTTGCCATCATGGATATTTTGGATTACCTCCCCGAGGATCATCCGCGCCGGGCCGATTTCATTTCCGCCGAGCAGGATATCTTAAAGGCGCTTGTCCATTATCAAGATGAAAAAACGGGGCTTTGGTACCAGCTGGTGAACCGCGTGGGGCAAACCGGCAACTGGCTTGAGAACTCCTGCTCCTGCCTGTATACCTACGCCTTGGCCAAGGCCCTTGAAAAGGGCATTGTTGATCAAACCTACACGGCCAACATGCAAAGGGGCTATCAGGGCGTGATCGATACCCTCACCTTTGAAGGAGAAGACTTAATCCTCTCCAATGTTTGCATCGGCACAGGCGTGGGCGATATGCAATTCTATTTCGACAGGCCCACCGTGGCCAACGATTTGCACGGCATGGGCGCGTTCCTGCTCATGTGCACCCAGGTGCAATCCGCCTGCTATAAGCTGAATTTTCAATTATAATTTACAATTGTAAAATAAAACGGTTCGCCGAGGCGAACCGTTTTTGACACGCCGGTGTTGCCCTTATCCGCTTCGTGGTTTAAAATGGCGCTGTCTGCCCCGCTTATTTTTTTGCAGGAATACGCATATTCTAAATAGAAGTATACAAGGCTATCGCTTTTTTTCGGAAAGGGGATTTTCCATGCAGGATACCGTATTGGTGATTAACCAAAACGATCGCCAGACACAGGCCATCGTAAAAAAGCTGCGCGCGGAGGGCATCTGCGCACTGATGGTTTCCGCCGATATTTCGACCGAAGCCATCCAAACAGCCGCTCCCAAGGGGCTGATTATCGCGGGAGGAGTTTCCGGCGATATTGCGCCATGCTTTGACGCCAAATGGCTCCAATCAGGCTTGCCGATTTTAGCCCTTGGCGACGCGGCGCTAAGCCTTCTGACCGTTCTTGGCGGAACACCCGAAACCGAGGCACTGCCAAGCGGCCTGCATGCCGTCAGCGCCAACGAAACAGCCATTGCCTGTCAGTTTGGCGATAATGAATGGTACTTATCCAACGTCTTCCCGCTGAGCTTGTGCGAAACGCTTACCTCCTGGGTGGACACCAACTCCGGCTGCATAGGTTTTTCCCATCGCATGCTGCCGCTCTTCGGACTGCAGATGCATATTGAACAAAACGATTTGGATGCCGCCCAGATATTGTCCACCTTCGCGGTGAATGTCTGCCTTTTAAAAAGAGAATGGGAGAGCAAACGGCTGATTGATCTGGCCGTTCATGATATCAAGACAGCCGCGGGAGACGGCGCTGTCCTTTTGGAATTGTCCGGCGGCGTTGATTCCAGCGTATGCGCCCTGCTCGGCCAATTGGCAGCAGGGGACAAACTGCGCTGCTATATTGTGGATACGGGGCTTTTGCGCCCTGCCATTATGACTGAAACGCTGGCGTTTTTCCGCGACGAAAAGGGCATCTCCGTTTCCGTGGTGGATGCCAAGGCACGCTTTTTTAAGGCGCTTTCAGGCTTAATCAGCCAGAGTGAAAAGGAACACGCTATTCATACCCTGCTTGAAAATATTCGTGCCGAGCAAAAAGCGGCCATGGGCGCGGGCGTTGTTTTAAGCGCGGTGAACGCCTCCGATATGATGATTGGCGAGGCCGAACACAGGGCCGATGTAACCGTTCCCCTTACCCAGTTTTTTAAGGATGAGGTGCGCCGTTTGGGTGAAAGCCTAGGTCTCCCTGCGGATATTTACAGCCGCCAACCCTTCCCTGAGACAGGCTTGGCGTTGCGCTTTCTTGGGGCGGTGGATGCGGAAAAAATCGCCCTTTTGCAGCAGGTTGACCGAATCTTCTTAGAAGAGATGGAAAAAAGCGGACAAGGCAAAAAGCTATGGCAGTATTTTGCCATGCTCATGCCCATCGGGAAGGAATATATCGCCTGCTTGCGGGCTGTGAACCTCGTCGACGGCATGCAGGTTCAACCAGCCAGACTCGCCTTTGATTTATTGGAGGATACCACCAACCGTATCCTTAATGAGGTGCCCTGCGTGGTGCGGGTACTGTATGATTTTACGGGCCAGCCTTGCGCCGGTGATATCCAATGGCCATAGCGCTTGTATTTGTCGTGTTGATCGCCCTAGGGCTGTACCAAGGGCTTAAAACGGTGCGTTACACCGTTTCAAACAAAAAAATAACTGCGCCTGTGCGCTTTGTGCTGATCAGCGATTTGCACAGCCAGTATTGGGGCAAAGCGCAGGAGAAAATTATCCGCCGCGTAAAAAAAGCCGCGCCCAACGGCATTTTGCTGGCAGGGGACATGGACGATCCCAACGGTGATCCCATGGCGGCGCATACCTTGGTGAAAGCCCTTGCGCCGTTAGCGCCCTGCTATTACGCGACGGGCAGCCATGACATGCTTACATGGGATATGGAAGGGGTGCTTTCGCGCATGAGGGACGCGGGCGCGATTCCCCTTGCAAGCGAAAGCGTTACGGCGAAAATGAAAACCAACCGTTTCGCCATTTCAGGCATTGATGAACCTTTTAGCGCTTATATCCGCGAGGAAGCGGAAACCGGCCGGGAGCAGCGCGCCTGCTATATTAAAACGCTGGACGCTTTTCCCCCGCTTGACCCTGACGTGTTCAACCTTCTGATTGCCCATCGGCCTGAATTCATAAACGAATATGCCGCCATGGGCTTTGATATGGTGGTCTGCGGCCATGCCCACGGCGGGCAGGTGCGCGTTCCGTTTTTATTAAACGGCCTGTATGCCCCCGGCCAGGGGCTGTTTCCCAAGTTCGCGGGCGGGCTGTACACGCGGCGCGGTTTTGCGGAGATTGTGAGCCGCGGTCTGCATTTCAGTTACTTTCGTCCCAGGTTTTTTTGCCGCCCAGAAGTGGTTATTATCAATTTAGTGAATGGGGTGTAACACATGTTCATTTCTGATACCCACGCGGATACCCTCTATGCCCTCGGCGTCCAAGGCAACCCTGCCCCTACCGTTACGAAGGAGAGCCTTCAGGCGGGCGGCGTCACGCTGCAGGTGATGGCGCTTTTTACAGGGACGGACGGCAATAATGGCGATGTGGACGGCATCGTAAAAAGGGAGCTGGCCGCCTTCCAAATGCTTTTAAACCAAGGCTTTGTTCAGGTTTTCAGCCCGTCGGAGCAAAAGGAGGGACAGCTTTCCCTTATGCTTTCCATTGAGGGCTGCGAGATGTTTGAAGAAGGGCTGCATGCCGTTGAAGCGTACCATGAAAAAGGCGTGCGCATGGCCGCCCTTGTGTGGAACAATGAAAACAAAATGGCCTTCCCCGCTAAGGGCAAAAGTAAAAACGGGCTGACGGAATACGGCCTTAAAATCGTTAAGGAGATGCAGCGGCTGCACATGGCCGTGGACACCTCCCACCTGAATGAGCAGGGCTTTTATGATTTGTTTTTGAAAACCCACACACCCCCTTTGGCCTCCCACAGCTGCTGCGCGGCGCTGTGCGACCATTTTCGCAATTTGACCGACGCGCAAATCAAGCTCATGATTGAAAACGGCGGCTATATCGGCATCAATTTCTATCCGCACTTTTTAAAGGATGCCTCAGCCACCCTCACCGATGTGGTGAACCATATCGACCATGTATGCCAACTGGGGGGGCAGGATATTGTGGGCTTCGGCAGCGATTTTGACGGCATTGAAATCGCGCCGAAGAACCTTGAATCCCCCTCGGATTTTCCAAGGCTGATTGCGGCACTGAAGACGCGCGGGTATGATGAAAAGGCCATTGAAAACATCGCGGGGAAGAATCTGATCGCGTATTTTAATCGCATCGCATAACCTATACTCTCACATTTATTAGCACTCGCTATTGACGAGTGCTAATAAATGTGCTAAACTATCTCCTGTAATTCAAACTACGAGGAGGATTTTTCCATGGCAAAACAGCAAGGCAATATTTCCATTCACGCGGAGAACATCATGCCCGTCATCAAGCGCTGGCTGTACTCCGACAAGGATATTTTCATTCGCGAGCTCGTATCCAACGGCGTGGATGCCGTAACGAAGCTGAAAATCGCCCGCCCGGATCTGGCGGCGGAAGATTTTAAGGTGCAGGTGAACGTGAACAAGCAAAAGGGGACGCTCTCCTTTAGCGACAACGGCATCGGCATGACGGATGAAGAGGTGCAAAAGTACATCAACCAGGTGGCCTTCTCCGGCGCGGAGGAGTTTTTGAAGAACTATCAGGCAGAGGGGCAGGACAAAGGCGGCATCATCGGCCACTTCGGGCTGGGCTTCTATTCCTCCTTCATGGTCGCCAAAAAGGTGCGCATCGACAGCCTTTCTTTTCAGGAGGGCGCGAAGGCTGTGTCCTGGGAGAGCGAGGATGGCATGACCTTCACCATGAGCGCGGGCAAGCGCAAGGAGCGCGGCACCACCATTACCCTGACCATCGCCGATGAGGAAAAAGAATTTCTCGAAATTCACCGTGTCCGCGAGGTGCTGAATCGCTACTGCGGTTATCTGGCCGTGCCCGTCACCCTTTTTGACGAAAACGAAAAGCCCCATGAAATCAAGGACAAGGACGGCAAGGTGGAAAGCGTTACGCAGCCCAAACCGCAGCAAATTAACGATACCCACCCGCTATGGCTTAAAAACCCGAAGGATTGCACGGATGAGGAATACCGTGACTTCTACAAAAAGATGTTCCACGAATTTGAGGACCCGCTCTTTTGGGTGCACCTGAATGTGGATTACCCCTTCAACCTGAAGGGCATCCTCTATTTCCCGAAGCTGAAGCAGGATTTCGGCACGAAGGAGGGCGAGGTGAAACTCTTCGCAGGCCAGGTCTTTGTGGCGGACAACATCAAGGAAATCATTCCCGAATTTCTGCTGCTGTTAAAGGGCGTGATCGACTGCCCCGATATCCCGCTGAATGTGAGCCGCTCCTTCCTTCAAAACGACGGCTACGTGAAGAAGATTTCCGCCCATATCACCAAGAAGGTGGCGGACAGGCTTACGGGGCTGTTCAACACGGATCGCCCCGCCTACGAATCCTATTGGAATGACATCGCGCCCTTTGTGAAATACGGCTGCATGCGCGACGGCAAATTTTTTGAAAGCGTGAAGCCCATCCTGCTCCTGAAAACAACAGACGATGCCTACTACACCTTCGATGAGTATAAGGCGCGCAACGAGGGCAAGGTGGAAAAAAAGATCTACTACACCACGGATTTCAAGCGACAGGCCGCCTCCGTCGCCCTGTACACGGCCCGCGGCATCGATGTGGCGCAGCTGGACACGCTTATCGACATGAACTTTATTTCCTTTATGGAGTATGAAAAAGGCGAGAAGAACTATGAATTCGTTCGCGTGGACGCGGATTTGAGCGGCCTTGCGGAAGAAAGCGACGAAGGCAAGGATTTAAGCGAGGAGCATCTCGCCAAACTGTTCAAGGATGCGCTGGAGCAGCCCGATTTGGAAGTGAAGCTCCAATCCCTCGCCTCGGATTCTTTAACAGCCATGCTGATTGAAGATGAACAGATGCGCCGCTTTAAGGAAATGAGCCGCGTGTATGGCCAGGATTTCAAAATGCCCGATAAGTTTACCCTTGTACTAAACAGAAAATCCCCCACGCTGCGCGCTTTGGCGGCCCGCGAGGAGGATGAAACCACGACCCTTCTTGTAAAGCAGCTCTACGATCTGGCAAAGATTGCCACCGCGCCCCTGGAGGCCGACGAGTTATCCGCGTTCTTAAACCGCAGCGCTAAGCTGGTGGACATGCTGGCGGAGAAATAGCGCGTCGACAAAGTCGACGCTTTCGAACGAATGCCGGCATTCGTTCGAGTTTTTCCCTCTCTGCACTGTAAAGCCTACGGCTTTACGGTCGTTTGTTCGGGCAATGAAAGAATTTCTTCGAAATTCCTACGAAAACCACCGCACATGTCGCTGGTTTTCGAACTGCAATCGGAGGGTTGTGACCCTCCGATACCTCCTGGAATTTGTTGATGGTCAAAAAAGGAGCTGCTTACGCAGCTCCTTTTTTGACTACTTGCTGATAAATTTTAACGTGTTTCTGAATTTGACATACATGCCTTGCGTGTAATCCTCGTTGTATTCCGCCGGGCAGGACATGTGCACGGTGATCAGCTTTTTATCCTTGCAGGCGATATGGATACGGCCGCGGACGATGGTGCCGTCCATTTGTACGCCGCGGTAATCGGCGTACACGCCATCTTCGCTCATGAGGGTGCGATCCGCCGTGTTGGTGTTGCGCCACTCGGCATATTCGCCGGACATGGTTTTCAAAATGCCCTGCACCTGATTTCTCATTTCCGCCTTGGACGGGGTTGCCCCTGTACCCTTGACTTCAATCATGAGGAAGGCGCGGTAATTATCTCTGATTTGTGATTCCGGCTCCAATAGAACCACTGTGTTTTCAATGGCTTCATCGGTTTCCCAGCCCACAGGCCCGTCAAAGCTGATGCCGAGCCTTACGTTTTCGTAGGTGTTGTAAGCAAACTGCAGCTTTTCACGCGGGGGCGGCGTTGGCATATCGATAGGATCAAGGGGCATCGGGGTCGCCCCGGCGAAGGATGTGTTAACGGCTTGCACCGCTTCATCATCATAGCCAAGATCGCCCATGCTGTCTTCCTCGTTCATGGCTGCCGCATGCTGCTGATCCGGATCCATTTCGCCCTCAGGCAAATCAGATACAGGCAGGCTTTCCGGCGGCGGATTGGCTGCCGGCTGGTCGGTGAAAAAGGTTTGCCCCTGCTTGGCGACTTCCAAATCATCAATCTTCGGCTGCCCGCACGCGGACAAGACCACCAGCATAACAAGCGCCAGCAAACCAAACGCGATTCTTCGCTTCATAAAAGCACCTCCTGAATGAAATCAAACCTACACACTATCTATATAATGCGTTAAACCCATGTTTTCATCCCATTTTAACAGCGCTCAGCCTTTTAGTCAATGGTAGGATGATACACGCGCCGATCCAGCGACCAAATTTTCTCTGAAAACGCGCCTTTAGGCGTGCGCACTTCAATGCCGTTCATCTCGTTCATGCGGGCATCCACCAGATCAATCCAGTGCAGCATCTCCGCCTCGGCGAACATGGGCTTTCTCGGGCTGCCGAATTCCGCTTCGCCGTGGTGACTGATGATCATATGTTCCAGCAGCAACACAATTTCACCGCTGACTCCCACGTTTTCCGCCGCGCGGCTCACCTGCGCCACGCCGCGCACCAAATGCCCCAGGAGCAGCCCCTCCGCCGTATAATCGGACACGTTGCCGTATTCATCGGATTTCATTTCCGTAATTTTGCTCAAATCGTGCAAAATCACCCCAGCCCGCAGTAAATCCGCGTTTAGGAACGGGTAAACAGGCAGGATGGCATCGCATAGATTCAGCATGCCTGTTGTGTGATGCAAAAGCCCCGAGCGCTCCGCGTGATGCAGCTTTTGCGCCGCGGGGAAATAGTGAAGCGCATCCCCTGAAAGGCGAAGCATCTCACGGCAGATTTTTTGAAGATCCTCGTTCGCCATGCCATCGATGGCATCGTGAATCTGTTTGAGCATGACCTCCGGCTGTTCGGGGGCGCTGAGGGTTAATTGCGAAATATCGACATCGTCGGTTTCGTTCGCTTCGCGCATCTTTTCCACACGAAACTGGTTGCGGCCATTATACTCCTGCATGAGCCCGCGCACTTTTAAAATGGCGCCCACAGGAGGAGGAGGCACTGCGCCATCCCACATTTTGGCGTTCACCTCACCTGTTTTATCCCCCAGCGTCATATCCAGATAGCGGCTGCCGTTTTGGGCGGCGCGCTGCTCGCTTTGGCGAACCAGCAAATACCCTTCAAAACGCGTATCCTTTTCAACCGTGGCAATGCCCATTACTTCCATTCCTTTTGCTCCTTATGATTCGTAATTGCGGTGGGGGCTGTTCTCCGGCAAATCCCCGAAGGTAGTGTATTCACTCATCCACCCAAGCTTAACAGTCCCCAATGGGCCGTTTCTTTGCTTGGCAATAATCACTTCCGCAATGTTCTTTTCCTCACTGGAGGGATCGTAGTAGGATTCCCTGTGCAAAAACATGACCACATCCGCGTCCTGCTCGATGGAGCCCGAGTCGCGCAAATCCGAAAGCACGGGCCGTTTATCCTGCCTTGCGGTTGCCGCGCGGCTCAATTGGGCGCAGGCTATGAGCGGCACCTTTAATTCAAGGGCAATCGCCTTCAGCTGCCTGGATATTTCCGAAACCTCCAGCTGGCGGTTCTCCGTCTTTTTATCTGAGGACATCAGCTGCATATAGTCGATCATAATCAAATCCAGGCCATGATCCATCATGAGCCTGCGGGCGCGGGAACGCACCTGAGAGGGGGTGACACCCGCCGTATCATCGATATACATAGGCGCGTTGCCCATGGTATTGAGCTGCCCCGCGATCTTCATCCAATCATCATCGGAAAGGCTGCCCGAACGCACGCGCTGCATATCCACCCTTGATTCTGAACAGAGCATGCGCATGGCAATCTGCTCCCGCGGCATTTCCAAGCTGAAAATCGCCGTGCATTTATCGTTCCTGACCGCGGCAGTCTGGCAGATGTTCATGGCGATGCTGGTTTTGCCCATGGAAGGACGCGCGCCCAAAAGCACCAGTTCACCGCCGTGCAAGCCCGTCAACAGCTTATCCAAATCCACAAATCCTGTTGGCACGCCCGCAATCTTGCCGCGAAGCCGCGCCAATTCTTCGATCTTTTCATAGGTGCTTTGCAGCACCTGCTTGATATGCACCAATTGATCGCCGCCGGAACGCTTCATAACAATATCAAAAATGGCTTTTTCTGCCAGGGAAAGGGTTTCCTCCAATGTGGACTGCTGTGTATAGCATTCCTGCGAGATGGTTTCGCAGGCCTTGATGAGCTTGCGGAGTGTGGATTTTTCCAACACCAATTCGACATAGGCTTTCACGTTCACCGTTGTCGGCACGCTTTGCATGAGTGTCACCAAATAAACCGTGCCGCCAATGCCATCCAGCATGCCTTTGCGACTGAGCTCCGCGTCGGTTGTTACCAAATCGACAGGAGTGCCTTTTTGCGCCACGGTTTTCATCGCATCGAAAATCTCCTGGTGGGCGGGAGAAAAAAAGTCCTCCTTCTCCAATGCCTCGGCCGCGACCATCACCGCTTGCGGAGCTTGCAGCATAGAACCCAAGACCGATTGCTCGGCCTCGTTGTTATGCGGCATCGGAATCCCTCTCATGCTTCCCGTTTCCATTTTAAAAGCCCTCTTAACGCTTGCTTATTTCTCTTTTTTTATAACCGAGATGACCATTTCCGTTGTGATTCCCGAGTAGACCCATACGGAGACCTTTATCTCGCCCAGCTGACGGATGGGATCCTTTAGTTCAATCTTGCGCTTATCCACCTCGACCCCATGCTGTTCCTTCAGGGCATCGGCAATTTCCTGGGCGGTAATCGAGCCGTAGAGCCTGCCCGCATCTCCGCACTTGGCGGCAATGACGACTGTCTTGCCCCTAAGCTCCGCCGCTTTTTTCATGGCTTCTTCCTTGCGCTCCATTTCTTTCTTTTCTTCAACAGCGCGCTTTCTTTCAATTTCTTTAACGGCATTGGGCGTCGCTTCCGCCGCTAATTTCTTGGGAAACAGAAAATTTCTCGCAAACCCATCCGATACATTCAGTATCTGATTCTTGGTTCCCGTTCCTTTCACATCCTGAAGCAGTATGACCTTCATTACGCATCCTCCTTATTCTTAGGGCGCAGCCCTCTAAAATCCGCAAACTGATCGATTAGCCCGATAAAGACAGGCACCTGATAGAAAAACACAGTGATGACCACACACCATAGCCTTCTTGAAAAACGGCTCGCGCCGCGCTTCTTTTGCCCCGAGGCAATCACCGCCACGCCCTGCACCGCTAACAATAGCTGCGCCGTCGCGGACATCATTTCTCCCATCAGGAGCGCAGTGGCATTCGCCGTAAAATAGCGGAAGAAATACCCCGGCAAAAGCCATAGCAAAAGCCCTTGCATCTGTCTGTCCAAACGCCACTTTTCAAAGGCTTCGGGGGATTTGATCGGCTTTCCTTCCCTGCGTGAAAGCGCCACGGGAAGCATGGCCATCATCAGCGCGCCGATGCCTGAAAACAAGACAAGCGCCGTCGGCAGGACATTGGGCAAAAGCAGCTCCACTGTAGTGCGCAGGCTGTTGAGCATTTCCGAACGCACAGCGGGCAGGAGCGCCTGAGAACCCAGCAGCTGATAGCTCAGGTTTGAAAAAACCTGCTGGCGGCTGATAAGAGAATCATCCACCCGTACCAGCCCCTGCTGATAAAGGGCAATCAAAACATCGTTGCATCGCTCTGATTCGGATACCCACCGAATGACAACGTCCGCCGGTGTGCCGTCGAGACCTGAAAGAAAGGGCACGAAGCCCATCAGCCCAAGCAAAAACGCCGCGGCGTAAATGGCAAGCCGCGCCTTGAAGGGCCGCAAATCTTTGTCCGCCGCCATTGCAAGCGCCAAAAGAGCGAGATAGCCTGCCATGCCCGCCGATAACAGCAGCGGATAGCGCCAGCGCAAAGCA
>JGI994J12354_10001511_pt1 | contig 23468 bp, 17 predicted proteins | sample IntmicLarv3ML3BL_FD_12354 | JGI IMG/M metagenome (IMG submission 12354) | reverse complement strand
AAGGACGTTTTCGTTTACTGTTCGTAAGCGTGCTGTTGCGGTTTGAGGGATAATTATTGAGTCTGTAAAGTATCCGCTTGCATCGTCGCTTGTGTAGCTCATATCGCCATCTGAATAGAGACCAAGCAAGTAACGGTAAATATCATTATCGTAAGCGTCATTAAGTAAGGTGTTGCTATTGTCTTCCAACCATTTAGCTATTATCTGCGCTTCACCATCTAAAACTTCTGATAAAAAGTTTACGCGAGTAATATTAAGGTAATACTCTTTGTTACTATTTTCTATACTTGTTGCGTAATCCATCGTTATAGTAGGTGTAGGGGCAGTGAAAACGTTGTCGCCGCCAAGCCCGCCGGCATTAAATTTCAAGAAGAGGAAATCGCCGGAAGATTCACCTTTTTCAAGGTTTAGTGAGTTTATAAGGTATGGAACTAGCGTAGCTCCTGAGTTAATAGTGGACAATCCTCTGCTGAAAAAATACCCATTATTGCCTAATACAAAATCCATTGCCGGACGGAGTGTACCGCTTAAGGTTGCAAGGTTTGTGTTAACAGAATAGCCGTAATAGCTACAGGGCATTATGTAGAGTGTGCCTTCAGAGCTTTGGGTAAAATTGCCATGCCTAACATAAATGCCGCTTTCGTCTTTGTTTCCTGTAGTGTATATGATTCCGCCATTTTGGGTGAAGTCACCTGAATTAACAATAATACCGTTAGCAAAAGCATTCCAACCACTTCCGCCTGTTGCGTCTGTGGTTATGATTCCACCGTTTTGGGTGAAACCACCGGCGTTAATACAAATACCATAACCTGAAGCGTCATTGCCACTTCCGCCTGTTCCGATAGCAGTTATATTTCCACCTTCTTGTGTAAAACCACCGTTAGCAACAAAAATGCCATGACCTGAAGCATTACTGCTACTTCCGCCTGTTCCTGTAGCATATATGGTTCCGCTCTTTTGAATGAAGCCATCTGAACCAACATAGATACCATGAGTATGACCGAACTCGCCGTCTCCACCGGTTGCGTTTACAGTTATTGTCCCATCTGTTTGTGTGAAACCACCGGAGTTAACATATATACCGTAAGAGTTATTATTAATATCGTTGCCTGCTACTGTGCTGTTGTTTGTAACATTGAGTTCAATCTCGCTGTCGTTATCCATGCTAAAGCCTTTTGCCGCGTAAATACCGTAAGCATTACCAATCACGCTACCGATTTTCTTCACTGTTGCGGTTATTTTGCCGCCGGTCATATCAAAAGTGCCACCATCGTCGTTATAGCCGACATAAATGCCGTAAGCAGTGGCTGTAGAAAAATTAGTGTTTATGCTTAATATCCCGTTCTCCATGCTAAAATCGCCTGAACGAAGGTTGATGCCGGTGCTATTTGTTGCTGTAACAGTTGTTTCACCGCCGGAAATGGTGAAACCATCGGAATTAAGGTAAATACCGCGGCTACCGCTATTTGTTGCTGTAACAGTTGTTTCGCCGCCGGAAATGGTGAAAGCTCCGGACTCAAGGTAAATGCCGGTGCTGCCACTGTTAGCTGTGACAGTTGTTGCGCCACCGGAAATTATGAAATTGCCGCGATTAAGGAAAATGCCGTAGCTACTGCTTCCGCCGTTGGCTATTACAGTTGTTTCGCCACCGGAAATGGTGAAGTTGCCTATATCATTAAGGTTAATGCCCCTGCCACGACCAACTGCTGTGACTGTTATTTCGCCACCGGAAATAGTGAAATCGCCGGAGCCATAAATGTTAATACCGTAGCCCCAGTTATCAGCTATGACAGTTGTTTCGCCACCGGAAATAGTGAAACCGCCGGAACCATTAAGTCTAATGCCAAAGCCTTCGTTGTCGGCTGTGACATCGAGAATACCACCGCTTAAATTGTAGCTTCCGGCACTTGAAAATATGCCGACATCTCCGCCGTCAAAAGCAGTAACAGTGCCACCGGTTTGGTAAATACTTCCGTCAACGTTCAAGCCGGTGTAATAGTTTTTGGGTTCACCTTTTCCTGTTGCCGTTAGTGTGACTCCTTCCCCTATGCCGAGCGAACCGGTGAAAGGATTGTTGTAGTTGTAATTACTAGAGTCCTTCGCTGTCCCTGTTGCTTCATATTCGCCTGATTGAAGTATAAAAACGTCAAGTATAGGAGTTCCGTTGTAATCGAAAGTTCCTTTGTCGGAATACTCATCCCTAAATTCATCGTCGATATCGTTAGCATTCGTAAACGAAACCGAAGTTTGTGCTAATACATGCAGAGCAAAAACGCCCAGCAAAGCTGCACAAAGTAATAATTTCAAATATTTCATTTTTTTCCTTCCCCCTTTATTTTCCTTGTTTATCTAAATTATACAACTATTTTGCAAAAAAAACAACTGTTTTTAAAAAAAATGGTAAAAAATTATCAACACACTATTGTGGATAAAAAATGGATAACTTTTAAGGTACGAACACCTGTTTTGTATTTATCGTCAACAGCATTATATTGATTATGGTTTTCTTTTGTTTTTTACGTTAAAACATAAAAAATTCACCCTTACAATTTTAGGCAAAATATGCTATAATAGTGCATAGTAATAATAAGGAAATTTGAAAAAAATTAAAATGGACGCAACACAACAACCATTAATGAAAATACCACCGCAAAACTTAGAAGCGGAGCGCGCAACGCTCGGCGCTATGTTGCTTGAAAAGGACGCCATAGACAAGGCCGTTGAGATGGGGCTTGACGAGGCAGACTTTTATCATGAGCATAACAGAGTCGTCTTTAAAGGCATCCTCGACCTATATCACAAAAATGAGCCGGTTGACCTTATAACCATCAGCAATCGTTTGATAGAAAAGGCCGAGCTGGACAAGATAGGCGGCACGCTTTATCTTACCGAGCTTATAAGTGATGTCCCGACCGCAGCCGGCATTGAGCATTACACGAAAATAGTTCGCGACCGCTCTATTCAGCGAAAACTGATACGGACCGCTGACGAAATCATCAAAACCGCTTACAGTCCGGATATGCCTTTAGACGAGATTTTAGGGGATGCGGAGGCAAAGATATTGGATGTAGCAAAAGGTGAAGAGAATAAGGATTTTGTCCGAATCTCTGAAGCGGTGAAGTCAGAATATTACCGTATAGCTGATATCTTGGAGGCAGGCGGCACGAGCGCCGGCATAAAATCCGGGTTTTTGTCCCTTGATAGTCTGACAGCAGGTCTGCACCCGGCAGAGCTCTTTATTTTGGCTGCTCGTCCGAGTATGGGTAAAACCGCGCTCGCGCTTAATATAGCGAAAAATGTCGCTATGGATGAACAGAAAACGGTCGCTTTTTTCAGTTTGGAAATGAGCAGAGCACAGCTCGCTATGCGTATTATTTGTTCGGAAATGAAGTTAAATCAGGAAGTGATGCGAAAGCTCAGCACCGAGCAGAGCGACCAAGAGCAGACGAAATTCCTAAATGGTCTTATCGCAGGGATTGACAAGCTCTGGGAAACACCACTTTACATAAATGACAGCCCGAGGATAACCGTTCCTGAAATGCGTTCAAAACTGCGACGTATGAAATCATCGGAAACAGGGCTTGATTTAGTGGTCGTTGACTATCTGCAGCTTATCACCGGAAACGCAAGGGCTGAAAACAGGACGCAGGAAATCTCGCAAATCGCGCGCGAGTTAAAGGCGCTTGCCCGTGAGTTCAATGTTCCGGTCATTGCGCTCTCCCAACTTTCCCGTATGGTGGAAAGTCGTTCGCCAAAGCGTCCGCAGCTCTCTGACTTGCGCGAATCAGGTGCTATTGAGCAGGACGCTGACGTTGTGGCATTTTTGTACCGTCCGGCATATTACGGTATTGAAGAGTTTGAGCGCGCAGGGTATAAGCAAAATGTTGCCGAAAATTTAGTTGAGCTTATCATCTCAAAACAGCGTAACGGACCTACCGGCACCGTGCATTTGCAGTGGTACGGAGAGTACGCGAGATTCGCGGACTACAGCAAGTAATCAATAATCTTAGGGCTTGGCTTTTGCCAAGCTCTTTGTTTTGTGGAAAACTTGCAATTTTTCTGCGTAAAGTATATAATTAATAGTATATTATGATAAGCTCAAACGAGAAAAAGGAGGGAAAGCATGGATTACATAGAGCAATATTTGACAGAAATCTCCAATCGTCGTCTGTCGGCGTACACCTATAAATCCTATAAAACCGACCTTTTGCAGTTTGAGGAATTTCTAAAATACCGCAATGTTGCTTTAGAAGAGGCGCAGAATGGGGACATAAAATTTTATATGTCCGATCTCCTTCGCCATGAGCAGAGCAGACGGACAATAAGCAGAAAGCTCTCGGCATTGCGCACCTTTTTTAGGTTTTTAAGCAAGACAAAGGTGCGGGAAGATGACCCGACCATCGGCATAAAGCCGCCGAAATTGGAAAAACTATTGCCGAAATTTTTAGAGCCACAGGAAACACTTGACCTTCTTTTAAAGCCGGACATAAAGACGCCGCTCGGAGCAAGAGATTCCGCTATCTTAGAGACACTCTACAGCGGGGGCTTGAGGGTTGCAGAGCTTGTGTCGCTAAAGATCACCGATATTAACTTTGCTGAGCGCGATATGCAAGCCATACGGATAATAGGTAAAGGAAACAAGGAGCGTACCGTTGTTTTGGGGAGCAAGGCGATGGAGGCCATTATACGTTATGTGGAGTCAGGTAGGCCTATTTTGGCAAAAAATGCGGAAAAAGAGGAGAGCGACAAGCTTTTTTTGAATCGTTTTGGTACAGAGATTACAACGCGTAGTATTGCGCGGATGCTGCATAAATACATTATGCTAACTTCAGGTAAAAGCGGTGTTTCTCCGCACACAATACGGCACACCTTTGCCACACACATGATAAATAACGGCGCTGACCTGCGCACATTGCAGCAGTTGCTCGGGCACAGTAGCTTGAGCACCACCGAGGTTTACACGCACGTAACCCATAAGCGTAAACATGATGTTTACAGTGACGCGCATCCGCGCAGCAAAAGGGATAAGGGGCAATTTTAAGTAAGATGAGAGCCATACTACTTTTGCTAAATGTGATATTTCTTATACCTATCCGTACAGATAAAGAGATTACAAAAATTCCCTTTATAACGTACGGCATCATCTTTTTAAATATCTTTATTTTTATCTCAACGTTGCAGGCATCCGAAGCCGAGCTCCACGCAATTAATTTAAACCTCGGCTTTGTATTGTCCGATTTCTCTTGGTACACGCTCATCACCTACGCCTTTTTGCACAGTGGACTATCCCATTTGGCGGGCAATATGTTCCTCCTTTGGATTACCGGAACCGTGCTTGAAACAGCTATCGGCAGAAAGCAATTCTTAATGCTTTATCTCGGCTCAGCAATACTCGGAGCGCTTCTTTTTGCGGTCACGACATTTTACTGGAGCGCGCCCAATGAGTATGGAATACCACTTATCGGGGCATCGGGCGCTATAAGCGGGGTTATCGGTTTTGCGGCGTTTCGTTACTATTACATCAATGTACAGACTATTTTTGCGCCAATACCGCTCCTTGTTTGGATGCCCTTTTGGGCGTATGCACTGTACTTTTTGCTAAAAGAGCTTTTGCTCGGTTTCTTTGATACTTCAGGCAGCAATGTCGCACACTTTGCCCACTTAGGAGGTTTAGCACTCGGCATAAGTTTGGGAATTATTATGCGCTCATACCGCGATGGCTTGCGCGACCATGTAATAGAGGAAGCAGCGGAAAAAGCACCAAACACGAATACAAAAGAGTTTAATGAGACTGTAACCTCGCTCATAAAAGAGAACCCTGACGATCCCGAATTACTTATGACAGATGCCGGGCTAAAAGTTGCATCCGGAGATAATGAAAGTGCGGTAAAACTTTTTACTCGTGCGCTTAACTTATCACTTAGGCAAGGTATGTACGAAAATGCAATAAACTGCTTTGAGAATATCTTGGTTATAAACCCGGACACTATTTTCCCACCCAAAATTTACCTTGCTATGTATACATTGTACGAAAAGAATAATAACCTGCCGAGCATGAACGGGATCTTTGAGCTTATGATGTCAAGATTTTCACATACTCCGGAAGCGGAGTCAATGCTCATGAAATTCGCAAAATATTACGCTGAAATTGAAGATTACGAAGAGCGCGCTGTCAGCTATTATGAATATTTCATAAAGCATTACCCGAACTCTGCGTATATAAATATTGCAACAGAAGAGTTAAAAAAGTTGCGTGCGTAACGAAAAATTCTCGCGAAAATGCGCTCAAGGGTATTTACAAAAAAGCAAAAAACTGGTATGCTATATACAATAGAGTATCTCTAAGGTGCTCAATAGTAAAAAAAATCAGGAGTTTAAAGATGGCAAAAGATTTGAAAATAGGAATTATCGGAACGGGCGGCATTGCAAACGGCAAACATATGCCTGCTCTTGCAAAGATTAAGGATGTCTCTATGGTTGCTTTTTGTGATCTCGTAGAGGACAGAGCAGTAAAGGCAAAAGCTGACTTTGGCACTACAGATGCAACCATTTACACTGACTACAAAACAATGCTTGAAAAAGAGAAATTGGATGTAGTTCATGTATGTACCGCGAACAATACCCACTCACCCATCGCTGTTGCTGCACTTGAAGCAGGCGCGCATGTTATGTGTGAAAAACCGATGGCAAAGACCGCTGAAGGCGCTCGCCTTATGGTGGAAGCAGCAAAGAAGACCGGCAAAAAGCTTACTATAGGCTATCAAAACCGCTTTAGACCCGATTCACAGTATTTGAAAAAATACGTCCAAGCAGGCGGTTTGGGCGATATTTACTATGCTAAGGCTCAGGCAATAAGACGCAGAGCTGTCCCTACATGGGGTGTATTTTTGGATGCTGAAGCTCAAGGCGGCGGTCCGTTAATCGACATCGGTACGCACGCGCTTGACCTCACCTTGTGGATGATGGACAACTACGAGCCGGAGATGGTGCTCGGCAGCTCTTACAGAAAGCTTGCTGATCGCGAAAATTCAGCTAATGCTTGGGGAAGTTGGGATCCAAAAGAGTACACGGTAGAAGACAGCGCATTTGGCTTTGTAAAGTTCAAAAACGGCGCAACTGTTTTAGTTGAGTCAAGTTGGGCTATCAATATGCGCCAGGGCGGCGAAGCATTGACCCTTCTTTGCGGTACCGATGGCGGTGCTGATATGATGGACGGTCTTAATATCAACGGCGAGAGATTCGGAAATCTTTACTTAAATAACATTCAGACTGACGGAAAGGGCGTTGACTTTTACGAGGCAGCTACCGAGAGTCCGGCAGACTTAGAGGCAAAAACGTGGATTGATGCTGTTATAAATGACAAAGCTCCTGTTGTTTTGCCCGAACAGGCATACGTGGTAACACAGATTTTGGAAGCTATTTACAAATCAGCAGAGACCAACAAACCTGTTATGTTTTAATTTAGTTTTAGTATAAATTTACGGCGTAAAACCAATTTTTTGAAAGAGAATTAGGTTTTACGCCGTAATTTTTTTATACTTTAAGCTATATTCAAAACAAAATAAACGCCCAACAGCGCCACCAATAAAATTATAAAAAACACCTTAATGCCCGCACTTTTTGCATTGCCATTGATTATCATTATCAAAAATATTGTCAAAACGAGGATAAAAAGGGGCAACGGAAGGGAATTAATAATGGCGTCTGAGCGCATCAAAATAGTTTCTTCGGTATATTTTTGCAAAGAAATTACAAAAATGCGGACAGCAAGGCAGACGCCGACGGTGCCGACACCAATTGAGGCGCAAAGCTTTATAAGCGCTTGGAGTAGCCCCTCGCTGTTCCCGTCATTTTCCTCTTGAAACAGCTCTATATTATCTTTTTCATCTGTCATAATGCTAAAGCCCTTCTTTATTTATCTTAATTTCCGCGTTTTGTGCTTCATTTGGAGCAGGGCTTCCCTCAACACTTGCTTCAGGCGTTATCACATCCTTCTTAGGTTGTGGTTTTGGGTCACTCATATGATGAATATACTCATTTTTCGGCAATTTCCCACCTATCGACTTTTCCGGCGGTAAGAAAAAGTAATTTATTGCCAGAAAAATAGCCGCAATGATGATAATAATCACCGCAACAGGTATTTTTATTGGCGGAAATTTAATATTTGACAAATTATTGTCATTATTTTCGTTAATTTCTTCATTAATTCCTTGACTTTTTATCATATTTATATTATACTACAAATATGGTATATAGTGCAAGCGATATTTTGGTGAATATCGAATTATATCAAAGGATAATATCATGAAATTAATGGAATTAACAGCACTTAAGATGGCGATGAACTCGAACTCAGACTCAGCGCGCGAAAAAGCAGCGCGCGATATGGGTGTTGATGATGAACCGAAAGTTGTGGATATGCTGCTTACACTTATGAAAGATAAGTCACCGCTTGTACGGCGCGCTGCTGCAGAATCCATGGGTAAAACAGGTAGTGATAGGACATATGATGCGCTTGTTAACGGACTAAAAGACCAGCACCCAGGAGTGCGACATGACTGCGCTGCAGCTATAGGAAAACTACATTTGCAAAAATCAGCAAGTGTACTCGCGGCACTTTTAGTTGATAAAGACCCGGATTTACGCCACGCAGCAGAAGAGGCACTTATCTCACTCGGCAGTTGGGCTGTAGAGCCGACAGCAAAGATTATCACACCGAGCAATCCGGACTATGCTCGCGGGTCAGCTATTAAAGTGCTTGCGGGAACAAAAGCTCCGGCAGCAGTAACACCTCTTATACAACTTTTGCAAAATCAAGCTGACAACCTCCCGCTTATAGCCCAGGCACTGCATGACCTTGGTTGGAAGCCGGCAACACCTGACGAGTTTGTCCGGTATTATCTTGCGGTTGGTCATCAAGACATCATTTTGAAGGTGGGCAGCAAAGCATTAGATTCGCTTATAAAACAGCTTAATACGAAAAATAAAGAGATAAAATTGCGAGTTATTTCCACTATCGGTATGTTAAAAGACCCGTCTGCTATTGACAAGTTGATGGAGCATTTAGAAAGTGACGACGTTGATGTGCGCGCAGCAGTAATAACAGCAGTTGGTAATATAGGAGACCCCGATACTGTAGTGCCGATAATATTTGCCCTTAGTGACGAGGCAGATGAGGTTGTAGTAGCAGCGTGTGAGGCGCTGCTCGGGTTTAAAGATACTTCCAGCATTGCCGCATTATGTAAGATATCTGAAAGCAATAATTACGTAACAAAGGCCGCAGCCATGAAGGCACTCGGTGTCTTTGACGATTCAAGAGCCATAGGAGCGCTCGTTTCCGGGCTTCAAGAGAAGCGGCACGAAGTGAAAAAGGCGGCTATAGACTCACTCATTGAAATCGGACCAAAGACTTACGCGTACTTTGCCGAATGCCTTACCGATACCGAGCCGCATGTGCGAAGGACAGGTGTTTTGGCACTAAGACAAGCAAATGCTGTCGGGTACGGTGATAATCTTGCGAGCGCGGTACACGATAAAGAGCCGAGCGTGCGGCGTGATGCCATTGAGGCACTTTCCGCACTCAAATATTCTGACGCACTACCTCTTATAAATAAGGCAGTGGGCGATGAGGAAACTGATGTTCAAGTAGCAGCGCTTGAGGCGCTCGGCGAGCTTGGTGACGCAAGCAGCTTGGATATCTTGATAGATTCAAGTGCGGTTGATTTGCTCCATGATCCTGCGGTGCGTTCCATTTACAAAATCCTTCTTCGTTCTATAAAGGAAGCAAAAACAGAGGATTTGGAGAGGATTACGCAGATTAAGGTGACTACTGTTTTAACGAAGAAAAACTCGCTTGCCGGTGATGTTGTTCGGCACGAGATTGACCCTTCCAAGATAAATGCTCTAGCTCTCGCCGAACTAAAATCCAGATAGTTTTTAGCCATTTTTGGCGCAGACCGCAGCAAGCTGCTTTGAACGGAGTCGGCGGACTCGCGGTGCGTAGCACAGCTTCGCCTTGACCCGTCCAATCTGCATCCAAAAATGGCCAAAAACGGACTTGAGTTAAATTTGAACTTTGCCTTGACTAAGATAAACTCTTTTCATGGTTAGTTGATAGGCAAAAAGTTAATTCAGAAGCAAGGAGAAGACGAAAATAATATTGCTATGTCTTGCAATTAATATTGTCATCAGTTGAAACTTCACCCTAAAAAGTTATCAGTTACGCTTGTTTCACACAAAAAAAGAAATGCTTCACAAGTTTATTACCACCTTAAAAAAGCTGGCTAAATTTACGCTTACCCACATAGAAAACGCAACATTTAGTAAATTTAATCTAAACTTAAAGCATTTGGGGCGATTTCCGCCAGTATTTTTAAAATCAAACCAAGCTTCCCACTCTCAGCTAACTTAAAAATAATAAGGAAATCGCCCCAAATAACTTAAAATTTTGATCAAACTTTTATAAAAGTTTGGACTATATAACTTCGTAAAAAACCTTTGTAGCGTGCTTGCTAAATTTGGGAAAGTATTGTATAATTATTAATATGGAAATTTTAAAAGAGTTAGCCGCTATTTTAGAGGCGGCTAAAGATGAGATAAATATCGCTCAAACGAGTGAAGAGATTGAGGTTTTACGCATCAAATATTTGGGGCGTAAAGGGGGCCTTATCACAGGTATGATGAGCAAAATGGGCTCACTTTCAGCGGAAGAGCGCCCTGTTTTTGGCGCAGAGGCAAATAAAGCCCGTGTTTTCGTAGAAGAGGCGCTGAAAGCCAAAGAAGACGCAGCAAAAGCGAGCGATGAGCTGGCAAAATTTGCCAAAGAGAGCTTGGACGTTACTCTGCCCGGCATTTCGCCCCGACTTGGGCGCGTGCATCCGCTGACGAGGGTCAGAAACGAAGTTTACGAAATTATGACAGGGCTTGGCTTTGAAGTTGTTGACAGTCCGGAGATTGAGACCTTTGAGCAGAATTTCGCGAAACTAAATTACCCCGATGACCATCCGGCGATGGACGAGCAAGACACATTTTACCTTGAAAATGACCTTCTTTTGCGCACACACACCACAGCTGTGCAGACGAGAATTTTACTTGATAATCGCCCTCCGGTGCGTTGTGTTTACGCCGGGCGTGTGCATCGTCGCGAACAGGTAACTTTGCGCCACAGCCATACATTTCACCAGATTGACGGGTTAATCGTTGACGAAGGCATCACCTTTGCCGACCTTAAAGGCACGCTTTCTCTCCTTTTCAAAGAGATGTTTGGCGCGCACACGGAAATGCGTTTTCGCGCTGACTATTTCCCCTTTACCGAGCCCTCGGCTGAGTTTTCCTTTACCTGTTTTAATTGTGCAGGCAATGGCTGCAAAATATGCAGTAATACCGGCTTTATTGAGTTTGGCGGCTCCGGCATGGTGCATCCCAATATCTTGCGCGGTGTAGGCATAGATCCGGAAAAATACAGCGGATTTGCCTTTGGATTCGGGCTTGACAGGGTGGCTATGTTCCGCTATGGCGTGCCGGATATCCGTATGTGGATGGAGAATGACATCCGCTTCCTCTCAGGTGTATAAATGCCAAAAAACAGTAACGAAATAGTGATATTGACAGGGTTATCCGGCGCGGGAAAGAGCATCGCCGCAAACTGCCTTGAAGACATCGGCTTTTATTGTATTGACAATCTGCCGATAGTTCTTCTGCCGCAGTTTATCGACCTTTATAAAGGGTATCACGGCAATCTAGACCGTTTTGTCATAGTTATGGATATCCGTAATGTTTACTTTGTCAAACGTGCGCTTGAGCAGCTTGAACATTTGGGAGAAATCGGCTTTAAATATCGCCTCATCTTTTTGGACGCTTCAGACGAGATTTTGGTCAGCAGATTTAGCTTAACCAGAAGACAGCATCCGCTCATGGCAGAGGGGAAGACGCTTTTAGAGTGCATAACTGAAGAGCGAAACGAGCTTGCGGGCTTAAAAAAGGTCTCGGACACCATAATTGACACCTCAAAGACCACGACAGATTTCCTGCAAAAAGAGATAAAGCGCCTCTTCTTGGCTGACGGCAGCTCGTGCAAGATTAACCTCATCTCCTTTGGCTTTAAGTACGGCGTGCCGATAGAAGCAGATATGATGTTTGACGTGCGATTTTTGCAAAACCCCTATTATGAGGCGGAACTAAAGCATTTGACGGGCGATGATGCGGCTGTACAAGAGTATGTGATGAAGGATCTTTACGCCGAGCAAACATTAAACAAGATATACGAACTGACGAAGTTCACCATAGAGCGGTACAAAAATGAGAATAAACCACTCCTTAATATAACCGTAGGCTGCACAGGCGGACATCACCGTTCAGTCACGGTTGTCAATAAACTTTTTGAGCTTTTGAGCGCGGACGGGTACAAGGTCTCCGCATCTCATCGGGACATAAAAAAATAGATGAAACACCCTTTAGTATATATACTTTTTTTAGCTCTTTTGGCATCTTTTGCCGTATGCGCGAACGGAAAAAACCTTATCTTTATAAATTGCAGCAATCTCCCCATTCACGCGGGATTTTACGATAATTACGCTAAAACAGCAGCTTTTGGGTTAGTCTCTAACCGCACGGCAAATACGCGAAGCGACCTCGCCTCGGTGATGGCAACACTTAACGCCGGCGTGCGTTTGAGCGCTGCTCCGACCTTTAAAACTCCGCCCGATGAGGCGTTCGCGCTGAACGGCTATATGTACGACGAGAGTATCGGCAAGGGCATTCATATAAAAGAACTCTTTTCAAAGTATTCACAAAGTGACAATATCTCTCTGCCCTCGGCAGATGCCTTGGCAACACTGAATAAAGATTTAAACTATACGGTTGAGATTGGAAAGTTTGTCTCTACTCTTCAAAAAAGGCAAAGTCGGCTTGATAAAGTGGTGACATTTTCCATCTACGGTAATAGTGATACCTACGCTACCCGCCTTCGTCCCATGTCCTTTATGCTTATCGGCGCTGAAAATGTTGGGGGCGATATCAGCAACAGCTGCCTTATTCCCGACCCGAAATCTGTGGGCGGATTTAAGACAAACGTTAAATATATCGTGGACAGCGTTCAAAATATTGAGAACACCGACCAACTTATACTTATAGACTTTGGTGACGGCGAACGGCTGGGAGCTACTGTCCCGAGTGAACAAGATTTACAGCCGATTTATAATAATTTGGCGAAAATGATAGACGGTTTGAGCGAGAAATTTGCTGAAACAGACACGGTTATACTTTTCGCTTCACTAAATCTTGAAAACAGCGCGCTTAGAAGCGGTATTCCGCTCAGCCCGATTATGCTCCTCGATCTATCTGCGACTGAAAACGCCGCGAACCGCTTTTTCATCTCAAACTCAACGCAGAGAGCGGGCTTTATCGTAAATCTCGATATTCCGGTCTACATTAACAGCTATTTTAGAAAAGATGTTGACGGTTTTGCGGGCAGAAATATAGAACTCGTAAAAGCTGAGAGCGAAACATTGCCCTTTTTGCGCGCAAAAGAGCAACAGATGACCGCGACATATAACACACGCACCATCCTCATGGTTGCCTATGTTATTTACGGCATTTTAGTCTCTATGTTTGCCCTGTTCGTAATCTTTAGCCGCCGCACCATAAAGCTTATCCTCACCATGCAGGTGTTGCTGTGGTCAATAATCGTTCTGCCCATCGCCTTTTATATATCCCCTACGTTCGGTTTTTATACTGTCGCGAAAGCCGCAGTATTCGCCATAATTTTCAGCGGGATTTTTAGTGTTTTACTCAGCAGGATAGCAGACGTTAGGCGCGCGCTTTTCGTGCTTGGCGCCGGCATTACGGTAATTATTTTAGCTGATACCGTGACAGGCTCATTTATCGCAAAAAGCGCTATTTTAGGATATGACCTAATCGGCGGAAGCAGGTTTTACGGCATCGGCAATGAGATGTGCGGCGTGTTGATGGGCGCAAGTTTACTCGCTATATTCGCATTTTTGGATCTAAAGGGTAAGGTCACCGAAGCGATAACAGCTTACACTGTTTTTGCGTTTTTTGTAATAATAATCATTATCGGGCTGCCCTCATTCGGCACCAATTTCGGAGGAATGATCTCCATGGCGGCAGCGTGTGGTTTAGGGTTTTACCTTCTAAAGGACACAAAAATTTGGCGAAAACGCTCAGCAATCGCTTTCGTTATCGCAGCACTATTGATTCTGCTCTTGATTTACGTAAATATGATTATCGGCTCAACACATATCGGAAGTACTTTCGCGCAATCCTTGAACGACCCCTATATTCTCTGGCAATCCGCGCTCAGAAAATGGGCGATGAACTTTAAGCTTATGCGCTTTTCCACTTGGACTTACCTTATCACCAGTTCTGTCGTTATCGTGCTCTTGTTCGCCTTTAAGACTGACCGCGCCGGCGTGAAGCTTATTTTGGAGCGGCACGCTTTTCTTCGCAAAGGGTTTACAGCCATCGCTTTTGGCGCTCTTGTCGGCTTTTTGGTGAACGACAGCGGCGTTGTGCTGGCGGCGACCTGTATTATCTATATGGCGGTGCCTATCGCCATTTTAGTGGGCGACCGCGCGAAAAAAATCGTCACTCACGGATATTATATGTCTTAGGGTATCCTATATATCACTTAAAATTTGATTTGCGACCTTAAACCCGTAATCGCTGAGCCGTAAAATGTCCCCATCGCGCAGAATCTCGGCGTGAATATTGTCGGGGCAAGAAATGCCCGTCTTTTTTTCCAAAAACCGAACGTCAAAACCCTCTTTTAGGCGTAAACCCATTGCCAAACCCTCAAAAAAGAGTTCGCGAGAAGAGAGCTTTTCCGCATTTACTGCCGCGCGGGTGCTGTTTTCCACATAATCCGCTAAATTTGCCGTGTTTTTTACGCGGAAATCATTATAATATGAGCTTGCCGCTACTCCCAGCCCGATGTATTCACGCTCAAGCCAATACGCGACATTGTGCCGACTGTACGCGCCCTCTTTGCAGGCGTTAGACACCTCGTAAAAGGAGTAACCACCATTTTGCAGTTCCTCTTCTGCCGCGTTCCACATAAACAAAACGTCCTCTTCGCGCGCAACATTTACCTCGCCGTTTTCTGCCATTTCCGAAAGCTTTGTGTTGTTTTCAAGCATCAAACTGTAAAGGGAAATGTGATTCGGCGCAAAAGCGATTGCTTTTTTTAGTGAAATTCTAAAATTTTCCACGCTCTGCTCCGGCAAACCGAAAATAAGGTCAAGGTTAAAGGGGATTTTCGCGGCTTTTATCAGTTCAAGCGCGTTTTCCGCATCCTCTTTGCTCTGCTTTCTTCCGATAATTTTAAGCTCATTATCATTAAATGACTGTACGCCGATGCTCACGCGATTGACGTTTTTTGCTATTATTTCAAGCTTTTTTTCGTCAATCGTTCGCGGATTCACCTCAATCGTCCGTTCAGCTGTGTCTTTTATGTCAAAAAGGGGCAAGATTTCGCTAAAGAGGAAGCTTAAATTTTTTTCATTTAATGTCGAGGGCGTGCCACCGCCGATGTAAAGGGAATCAATCCCCCTTCCACACAAAATATTTGCCCACTTTTTCGCCTCAGCGCGCATAGCAGCCAGATATTTTTCGTGCAGCTCATTGTCACATTCCGCAAAGGAGACAAAGTCACAATAAAAGCACTTTGAAACGCAAAACGGAATGTGGATATACAGCCCGAGGTGATCATCAGCGAGCCGAATTATACTCTCACTCGTCATCATCGTCGTCATCTATATTCTTTAAAAGCGGCTTCCAGTCATACTTTTCGCCGTCAACTATAATATCAGCGGAAAAATCTTCGCTCGTGGATATGTGTATTTCGTCATTTTCCTCCGACTTGTCATCCTCGTTTTCAGCGATAATCACTGGAACCCCTTCTTCTTGTAATTCTTGGCTTTGTATATAGTTTTCCTTTATTTTCTGCACTATTTCGTACACAGACCAATTATTTTTAAGCGGAAGGTACATAGCAGCAGCTATCATAATGAGAAGAAACAGAGAAAAAACAGCGCCACCTTCAAGCAGCGTGCCACCTATAAGAGAACTGGGAGCAAGGACAAAGCTCGCGTTTATAAAGTAGAGCGAACCGTAAAGGCCTAAAGAAACCCCGATTGGCACAAAAATGTGAGAAAATCGTAAAAAAACAAGCGCCAAAAGTATCAAAATCATAACGTGATTTACGGAATAGAAAAAAGCATTTGACGTGTGATCATTATAATGCGTCATAGTCGGATTAAAATTTATGAGTATTCCCAAAATTATAAGCATTCCAATGCCGTTTTTTATGCCGGATTCGTTCATGGCAGCTAAAATAGGGTAAGAGAGGAAGAGGAAAAATACCGCTAAACCACAATTTATACCATGAGATACTTGCGTTAGATTTGCCCCCTTAAATTCGGCAAAGCCCGCAAAAGATAGCCCAAAAGCAACCGCAGCCGTCAAAAACGCAAATATAATAAACGCAACAATGCCTGTTAAAACCTTTTTGCTCGCCGAAGCAGGACCTGATAACATATGCTTTGCGTAAGACGATTTGTCAAAGAACCAAAAGAAGATAACGCTCATAAAAAAGGAGGTGATCGCGAGCGGCAACTGAATAGCAGGGAGAAAGAGGTCTAAAGCCGCTACCATATCTTCTGTAAGCTCGTGGCTGTTAAGGTCGGGAACTTCTGCTGTTGTCGCACTGCCGACCGGCACAAAAGCAGCGTGCAGACTGTCGATTTCCTCACTCGAAAAGGTCATTAGGGTTATAAAAACCGCAACAACTGTCACCAAGAGAAAGTATAATATTATCCTTAATATAAGATGCACTTTAGGCGCTCTTTTTACTGCGATATCCATAAGCATATTATTCCATCTTTTAACTCAAAATCCTTTTTTGCCGTGAAAAGGTGAATATGGAAAATGCTTGACGAGAGAATTACGCCTCTGTATATTGTCGCGCTTTTTACCGATTTTTTAAAAAACAAGGGCAAATACAGCAAAAAAAGGTTTACAAAAAAGGCAAAATGTGTTATAATAATATATTAAATTTTAGCGGTGTAAGTTTTTTAGTTAATGTGCGGCAGAGGATGAAAGGTCTACGAGACTTTACGAGAGTTTTACGAGAGCTTACGAAGTCCCTGCCGGGAGCCAAACTTTTATAAAAGTTTGATCAAAATTTTAAGAGGCGCTTACGCGCGGGTGTGAGCGATATTTGAAAAAGAAAATGTAGGATTAGGTTTTACCGATAAAATAAATCTTTATAATTTTCTTCCCTCGCGATTTCTTAGCGTTTGTTTTCTTAAAATTGCTAGGGAGTAATTTCTACCGGTTCGTTAGAAAAATACGCACGAAATCGCAAGGAAAGTAAAATTAAAAGATTTTACGCTGGTGCGAAAAATCGGATGCGAAGGCAGAAAATGAAACGCCTACGAGGATTTACGGGAGTTCCTGCGGAGCTAAGCTTTTTCGAAAAAAGCTTAACCAAAAACTTACAGGCGCTTACGCGCGAGGTTTGTGCAAGATTAATACGGGATATTTTTTTCGTTAAAAACAGATAAAAAAAACGTGAGATTAGAATAGTGGGTGCAGATTCAGAACAACGTTGACTAGAAAGAGCGGGCAACTCCGGGTGGAAGGTCGGTAATCCAACAAATGAACTTGTTAAACTATCGGTTCACCCATACTTAGCGTTGAATTTTTAGAAGCGAGAACAGATTACAGAGCGTGTGAAGAACCACATAAAACGTGGGTGCAGATTTAACCGATAAAAACTAATTATTAGAAAGTTTTTTTGTTCATTTTTGGATGCAGGTTGGACGAAACTAGATGAGGTGTGCTCGGCACTCCGAATATCGACGGTTCGTTCAAAGCGAACGCAGTGAGCGGTTCTGCGCCAAAAATGGACAAAAAAAAAGGAGAGAGAAATGACAGCGATAGAGATTGGAAGAGGTAGGATGGTTCGCAGAACTTATGGTTTTGACGAAGTGGCTATAGTTCCGGGTGCCTACACAATAGACCCCGAAATGGCAGATGTGAGTTGGAGTTTGGGCGGAGTAAAGATAGATATACCTATAGTTGGCGCTTCTCTTGATGCACTCGTTGACCCTAAATTTGCGATAGCTATGGGCAAACTTGGCGGTATTGCCATGATGAACCTTGAAGGTATTTATACAAAGTATGAAGATCCATATTCTATAATTGAACAGATTATCTCCGCTGACCCTGACGAGGCGATAAAACTTTTGCAGAAAATTTACCTTGAACCGGTAAAAGATGACCTTATCTTAAAGAGAATCGCGGAAGTAAAAGCTGCTGGCGTTAAATGTATGGCTGCGGCATCCCCCACTAACGCAAAGAGAATCGCGGAAATTATCGGCAAAGAAGGCATCGATATTTTCTCCATTATCGCCACCGTGACCACAGTGCGTCACGATTCAAATCGTTACACTGCTCCCGACCTCGCTGAAGTAAGAAAGCTCGTTGACTGTCCGCTCGTTTGCGGAAATTGCGGCTCTTATGAGGCAGCTTATGAGCTTATGGAAGTGGGCGCTGACGCAGTTTTGGTCGGAATCGGTCCGGGCGCTATCTGCACCACAAGGCGCGTATGCGGTCTTGGTGTTCCGCAGATTACCGCGACCGCTGACTGCGCTTACGCAAGAGACGAATTTGAGCGCAAAAATGGCAGACGCGTTGCTATAATCACCGATGGCGGCATCCGTTCGGGTGGCGACATCTGTAAAGCAATCGCAGCCGGTGCCGATGCTGTTATGCTCGGCTCTCAGCTTGCCGCAAGCGAAGAAGCTCCGGCAAAAGGGTTCTCTTGGGGTATGGCTACCTCATCACCGACATTGCCGCGCGGTACACGCATCAAAGTTGGCACACGCGGTACGCTTGAAGAGATTATCTTTGGCCCGGCAAAGCGTGATGACGGACTTATGAACTACATCGGCGCGCTAAAACTCTCTATGGGTTCGGTTGGCGCAAAAAATCTCCTTGAGATGCAGAAGGCAGAGCTTATAGTTGCGCCATCTATCCCAACTGAGGGCAAGGTAGAGCAGAAATCTCAAGGCGTTGGCATGGGCAGATAATAAAGATAAGACAGGGAAATCCGGATAGCTTGCATTAAAACAGGTAGCTTATCCGGATTTTTTTATAATAAATAAAGTGGGCAAAAAAATGTATATAGTTGCGGTAGATTTGGGAGCAGAGAGCGGTCGTGTCGTTCTCGGGTCGTATAGTGGCGAAAAGCTCGAACTTGAGGTTTTGCACAGATTTTCCAATATTTCGGTGACCTTAAACGGTCGTGTGACGTGGGATGCGCCGAATATTTTCCATAACATCTTGCTTGGGCTTAAAATGGCTGTAAAACGCGTAGGCAACGAGAAGATATCCTCTATCGGCATCGATACTTGGGGTGTGGATTTCGGTATTTTGGACAAGCTCGGCAATCTTGTCAGCTTGCCCACGCACTACCGCGACAGCTACACCGACGGCGTGTCAGACAAAATAGCTGAAAAAGTCGGCAAGGAGCGTCTTTACGCGCGCACAGGCATTGCCGTGTGGCCCTTTAACACCATAAATCAGCTTTACGCGCTCCGTCAAGAGGATGCGCTTGCGCTAAGAGAAGGTGAAGAGCTGTTATTTATGCCCGACCTTCTAAACTACTGGCTCTGTGGCGTTAAAAAGAACGAAAAGAGCATTGCCAGCACCTCCCAATGCCTCGACATTACGGGCGACTGCTATGCTGACGATATCTTACAGGAGCTCGGCATTGACGGAAAAATATTTTCCGACATCGTTGACACCGGCACTATTTTGGGCAATATCTCACCGGAAATCCTTCGCGAAATAGGCGTAGATTATGATATAAAGGTTATTGCTACCGCAAGCCACGACACTGCCGCGGCAGTAGTCGCGACCCCCTTTGATGACCCCGAAAACGCCGCCTTTTTGAGCTGTGGCACTTGGTCGCTTTTAGGCGTTGAGCGCGACGAACCGCTTACGACAGAGCGCGCTCGCGAACTTAATTTTACCAATGAGCGAGGCATTGACAACACTTACCGCGTGCTGAGAAACGTTATGGGGTTGTGGATGGTGCAACGCGCAAAAGCGGACTTTGAGCGCGAAGGGTTGGACTACACTTACGCTGAACTTGCGGAGATGGCAAAGTCCGTTGATAACCTCGGCGAGAGCCTGATTGACCCCAATGATTTGCGCTTTTTCGCGCCAATAAATATGGTGAAAGAGATTAAGGGGTATTGCAAAGAAACCGGACAAAGAATTCCGCAAAGTGTGAGCGAAGTGATGTGCGTAATTTTGATGAGTCTCGCCTGCGCGTACCGTTTTGCCATAGAGAGTTTGGAAGAGATGACGGGAAATGAGATAGAGTATTTGCATATTATCGGCGGAGGCAGCCAGAATACCACACTCTGCCAATGGACGAAAAATATTACTGACAGGATAGTTACGGCGGGGCCTGTGGAAGGCACGGGAATGGGCAATATCTTAGTACAGCTTAAAAGTTTGGAGCAGGTTTCAGATACCGAGACCCTACGCGAAATAGTAAAACGCTCGTGCGACATAATTACCTACGAGAAGAACGAGGATTTTGACTACATTTACACGCAATATCTGAAGGTAACACAATGAAGTTAGTGATGTTTGGAAGTTCCGAACGCGAGGCGTCTCCCGGAGTTATATTGGGGGACAGAATAGCGCGCCTTGAAATAGCGGAATTTGAGTACCCAAAGAGCATTGAGGAGATATTGGAAGTGGGGCTCTTGCCCGAAATCTCTGACTATTTAGAGAACACATCGCTAAAAAATATGAAGACCGTGCCTTTAAAAGACGCGTATATTGCAGCTCCCCTGTCAGGCATAGGGAAGGTTATCGCGTGTGGCTTGAACTATAAAAACCACGCTGCCGAGATGGGCGACAAGTTGCCCCAAACTCCGCTGATATTTGCAAAAGCGAACAGCTCCATTGCCGGAGCGCGCGAGCAGTTGATGCTGCCCCGCGCGGAAATAAGTGACAAAATCGACTGGGAGATAGAGCTTGGCGTGGTTATCGGCGAAACGTGCAAAGATGTATCAGTCGAAAACGCGCTGAATTACGCGGCGGGCTACGTAATAGCCCTCGATATTACCGCGCGCGACATCCAAAAAAAAGACGGTCAATGGTTCAGGGCAAAGAGCTTTGACGGCTTTTGCCCGCTGGGTGAGTTTATCTTAACCCGTGACGAGCTCGATTTTTCTGACGAGATTGACCTTACTTTGAGCGTGAATGGTAAAGAAAAACAGCACGGAAAACTTTCGGATATGATATTTAATGCAGCGGAAATTGTCAGTTTCGTAAGCTCAAGTATGACGCTATACGCCGGAGACCTTATATTGACAGGTACGCCCGATGGCATTGGAGCAGGAAAAACCCCACCGGAATTTTTAAAATCCGGCGACATAATAGACGCTAAAATAACAAATTTGGGTAAAATAGAGATAAAAGTAAAATAATTCCCACTTTTTACTTGACAATTTTGGGATAGAGTAATATAATTATATAATAATATGAGAGAAAAACTGATATTTATAGTTTGTGTAATTGTTTTTGCGGCGGCTTTTGCCTTTTCGCAAGGAACAGTCACGGCAAATACCAATAAATTTAGCGCTGAATACGGGACTTTAGCCGGAGCTGAGGACCTAATCGCGCGAGCGCAAAACGAGGCGCGAAGAAATAACCTTAAGGCCGCGATAGATATCCTGCAACCGGCGTTAAGCCGTTATGCCGCGTATCCACCCATCTATGGCGAGGTTTTTTCCATCCAAGAGCGGGCTATGGCAGCTGACCCAAAAGCTGCTGTTGACCTCTACACATTTTATGCGTTAGGGCTTGAAAACCTCTCAAATACCGCTCCTGTTATTGAGGAAATAAGAAGGGTTGTCGGGCGTTATGGTGCGCCAAAGGTAATAAATGCAGAAGGGATAAATGCACTCTCTATCTATAAGCCCGTAAGCTTCACCGTCAATATTGACGACCGCGCACTCTTTGAAGATTACCGAGAAAACGCTGAATGGGTGATTCTAACTACCGCTCAATCCACCTTGAACGCACATGCAACTGACCCAAGAAGTGTGGCAGAGAAGAGGAATTGGAAGTTTAGCAAGACAACTGCACTCTACAAAAAGAATGCAAAAACAAACCCCGAAGAACTTGATACCTTTACGCAAAAATTCCGCGTTATGTGGACTGACAAAGTGAATGATAATCTCGTGGTTGAGCTAGCAAAAAGTGTTATTTACGCTGAAAGTTTGACTACAGCATACATTGGGATGAGCCCGAGATTTACCGACAAGGACGGCATCGTCAATTTTTGGATTACCGACCAAGGCGAGCCGGGCGGTGAACTTTATAATGAAAATATCTATATCTATTCTGCTATGACCGAAAGAGACGGACAAGAATGGATAAGGGAAATCGCACACGAATACTCCCACTTAACCCTGCCTCCGGTTGGCGGATACACAGAGCCGGAGTGGTCAGCATCAGGGTATTTGGGTGAGCTTTTGGTTATGTCGTGGGCAACGAGAAACGAAAGGCCGAAAGATTTTGCTTATGCAAATGAGCTAAACCCGATTGATATAAATTTGACACAGATTTCAACACTGGTAAATAACTTTGTGAAAAATGGCCTTGAAGGCATAAGTGAAACCTCTTCATCTAAATCTGCTATGGATAGATTTTTGGGCTTTGCGCTTTACGTTGAGGGGACACGTGGCGCAAGAATGTTAAAAACTGCATTTAACAGCATGAATACTGCACGGTTTATTGGGCGTGGCGGATTTTTTGAAGCTGTTAATGATGCTGAAAACTTTATCCAAAACTCCGGTGAGATCTCTTCGCTCTTTTGGACTGTTGACGGCGTGAGTGCCGGCGGAAAATACTATGTTTACATCGCAAGCGGCGCAAATATCTCCGGAACAGTGATAACGAGTGGCAAAAATGGAGCCGCGAACCTCAATATAAGGATAGCTGACGCTGATATGCGCACTGACCGCGAAGGAAAATTTTCCGGTCATATTTCGGTTTTCGGCTGGCAACCTGTTATAATTACAAGAACAGATAACCAAACTTTACCCCCAATTTCTGCAATAAAGTTAGATCTTTAAAGCATTATTTCTATTGAGCACCTCCAAAAGCTTGTGTTCCCGCGGTTGTGCGAAATACCCATTAGTATAACTCACTGAAACACTACTTAAATTCAAACCGATTTATTTTTCGAAAAAAATGACTTTTTTATATATTTTTTTGTTTAATTTTTCAAAAATCGGGTATAAATATTGACAGTCGCTTGGTTTGTTGTTATAATAATAACATAGATTAAAAAAAATCATAAGGAGATTTTTGAAAATGTTTACAAAAAACATATCACATTCACTTAAGATTGTAAA
>JGI994J12354_10001510_pt1 | contig 23477 bp, 21 predicted proteins | sample IntmicLarv3ML3BL_FD_12354 | JGI IMG/M metagenome (IMG submission 12354) | reverse complement strand
CACCCTCCGGCCCGGCAAGCGGCACTTGGACGCTGCTCATTGTCACTTCTACGGGTGAAATCGTTACTGCCGGTGCTTCGGCAATATATTGACCTTCCCCGGCCAACGCAACGGCGCAGGATAACAGCAGCACAAGCGCCGTCAACATTGTCAACCATTTTTTCATGTTCATCGTTTTCATCTTTTTGTTCCCCTTTTAAGTTATTTAGCTCTCGCCATTATCTGGTAATTATTAATGTCAGGAGCCGCCGAAACGCCAGAGTGCGGCAACAATCCTATTGAACACTCTGATTATATCACACGACAGGTTACATCTTGGTTACACAGAAAAACTTTTTCATGTTATTTCCAAACTTTTTTTGTGCGCAATGCCTATTTCCTTTGCTCGCTTGGACAAATGCTGAATAATTGCCGTTTATATATTATATAACCGTGCTAACAAAAAATCAACTGTTTTTTTGGAGTGACCGTTGGTGTAACTGTAATCTCCCATATAGTAGAAGGAATAAGTAACCTGTAAAGCTGTTTCGCAGGCGAAAAGCGTTGCCTTATTCATTATCTGAAATCCTTCATTATTGCTGATAGATACAAAAAAACCGCCGTGCGGCGGTTGGTGGGCCTTGTGCAACCATGTGTGAGCGCTTAAACACCTCGTTGTCTGTCTCCACGTCATCAAGCAGCACATCATCAATTATAATCTGCTTTTTCCCACCATTGAGCATCAGTGTAAAGTGATCATCGAATAGATAAACGGAGTGGAGAAAGATGTTAATTATGCCGCGTCGCACGCTTTCAGTTTGCAGATTACCTTTTTTCAATGAATGTAAAAAATTGTACACCTGTTCCTCGGTGTAAGCAACATCCTTCCCCGTTTCAATAGCAATCTGCGTCTGTATTTCATCCTTCTCCTGTTTGCGTTTTTCAATTCGTTCAGTAATCATTTCAACAGACTGACCGCTTTCTAATGCTTTCCACAAATTCTCAATAGCTGCCTCTGTTTTTCCTAACGAATCCTTCAAACGCTTTACTGTCGAGCTATCGAAGGCGGCTTTACCTGCATTTGCGACACCCTTTGCCAATGCAATTATACTTCGGTCTGTAAGTAACTTGTGACACTCTGCCACAACGCGACTTTCAACTGCTTCCTTATTCACAATCCGCTTGTGGCATAGCTTCTTCTTAGCGTTTTTACAGGCATAGTAGTAATACTTTTTGCCATGCTCCCCCGTGCCACCATAACCTGTCATCATTTCACGGCAATAACCGCAAAAGAGCTTCGTTGTAAGCAAGTACTCGTTTATGCCACGCGAACGAGCAGGCGCTTTTTTATTGCGGTCAAGCGAATGCTGCACCCGTCCAAACAATTCATCTTCAATGATTCTTGGCATCCCGCCCGGAATTTCCCGATCCTTATATACATAGACACCGACATATCGCTTATTCCGCAGCATCCGATGCAGGCTGTTTTTGTTAAATGCATTGCCATATGCCGTTTTCAACCGCTTATCATTCAAATATTTATTGATTTCCGATACCATCATTCCACTGGCGTACATCTCAAAAATTTTCTGTACAATGGGTGCTGTTTCTGGATCAACCTGAAATTTTCGATCAGCGCCCACTCTATACCCAAGGTTTGGAATACGCCCATTGCTTTGGCACTTTTCCGCATTGATGTTCATGCCTCGCCTAATTTTCTGCGATAACTCCGCTGAGTAATACTCGGCCATGCTCTCCAACACACCCTCAATCAGAATCCCTGAAGCATCATCGCTGATATTTTCCCGTGCAGAAATCACTCGAATTCCATTCTTTTTAAGCCTCGCTTTGTTGATCGCGCTGTCGTATCGATTGCGCGCAAAACGATCAAGTTGATACACCAAAACTGCTTCAAAAAAGCGTTTGTCACCATCTAAAATCATTCTTTGGAAAGCCGCGCGGTTATCCGTTGTTCCGCTCTGTGCACGATCAATATATTCACCTACCACAAGATGTCCATTAGCCTTGGCATATTCATAGCAAGTATGCAGCTGCCCTTCTATGGATTGTTCCGTTTGTGAATGACTGGAGTACCGTGCATAAATTACAATGTTCATAAGCCTTCACCGCCTGTTTTGCTCGGATTTTCAACATTCTTCCAATTCCAATTGTGGCACATTCACCATAACCAGAATTTGGTTTGTTTGTGGTTTTGATTTTTAAGTTTTTGCTTCCTTTAGCATTTTGATAAGCGTTTCTTTCAAGCGCTCGTTCATGGGTGAATCGGGGTCGAAGCACATTTCAACAAACTTTTCCATCTCAGGGTAGCTTTTCTCAAGCTTTGGTCTATACTCATATATCTTCCCCCGCGGCTCATCTGTTCGCCCAAATATATAATCAAGCGATACATCGAAGTAGTCCGCATAGCGAAGCATCGTTTCAAAAGGAGGACTCGCTTGGTCATTCTCATAACGGTTCAGCGTTGCCTGCTTCAAGCTCAAAACCTTTCCGAGTTTAGCTTGCGATAATCCTAGTTTATTCCGAAGCAACCGCAATCTGTCTGCCACTATTTTCACGCCTAACACCTCCTTGTGTTGTTGTAAATTATATCATAAAACGAGTTGATTAACAACAACGTTTTTCGCTTTCACCGTTTTCTACAATCAGACTTCGGTCTCGACTCCAGTAACTACGGTTCAAAACGACCTCGCAACAACCGGAGTGTTTACAATAATGCCTTGTAAATATCCAATTTTTCCACTTCTGCCCATTAAAAGCGTTTTTATTTACCATCTCTAGTATTTCCTCGGAATGTAACGCAAAAGTCGCGCTCAAAGGCATATAATCGAACCCACTTTCTAAGCAGTTTCTATTTGCATTTTAACATACATCGTGTTACAATGTTAAAAACGCGTTACAAAGAGGTGAAAATGATGCAAACGCTCCAACAGCTACTACACATCAATGCAGAAGTGCAGCCCTATGATGCGAGCAACTTGCCGCTTTATTTGAAAAATGGATACACCATTGAGTTTTTGCACATTGCGAAAGTGGATTGCTTGCTTGCCATGCCGAAAGATATCACAAATTTAGTAACGCTTCGCAAACAGCGGATGCAACTTGCGAGCCTGAGTGGCTTGGAATGTGTTCTGTATTTTGAAAAGATAACGCCGTACAGCAAACGCAAAATGATTGAAGAAGGCATTCCTTTCATTATAGAAGGCAAAGAAGTGTATCTCCCCTTCCTCGGTATGGTGCTATCGAATAATCAAGAACGCACCTCGCCGAAAGTCGAGAAGATAAGTTTCACAACCCAAAAACTATTACTGCTGGCGCTATATGAACATTGGACTGACATCAACCTATCGGAAACTGCAAGCAAGCTACAAGTTTCCAAAATGACCATTACTCGCTGCTTTAATCAGATACAAGCCATTAACCTTCCAGTCATTCATGAAAAGGGAAAAGAACGTCGCTTCGTATGGGAAAAAAGTGTAAAAGATTTTTGGCAACTAATCAAACCACACTTGCGGAACCCGATAGCAAAGGAATATCGATTGGACGGCTTATTTTCTACAACTGATTATCTGCTTGGCGGTATGTCTGCGCTGAGCCGATACAGTATGCTCAATGACAATCCCTATCCAACCTATGCGATAGAAAAGCAGCAAGCGCAACGCATTATCTTTTCACAAATGGAGCAAGTTCCTGAAAACGAACAGCCCTCGACGATATTGCAAATATTACAATCCACCATTCGCTTTGAAAAAATGACCGACGCCGTTGATCCCGTTACCGCATACCTTTCATTGGACGAAACAGAAAAGCAAGACCCGCGCGTGGAAGCGGCATTGAATGAAGCATTGGAGGAATATGTTTATGGTTCGGGGCATTGAAACTTTCCGCGAGTTCTTTCGCGACTTCAAAGATCAATATGTTTTAATCGGCGGCAGTGCTTGTGATTTACTCTTTAATGAAGCAGGTATCGATTTCCGCGCCACAAAAGATTTGGATTTAGTGCTCATCGCTGAAGCACTCACACCGGAATTCGGAAAACGCTTTTGGGCTTTCGTGCAAGAAGGCGGCTATCAAAACCGCAGTCGTTCCTCCGATACTCCACAATACTACCGCTTCGACAAACCACAAAACAAAAACTATCCCGCCATGGTTGAGCTGTTTTCTAGAACAGAAATGCTGTTAGACAATCCAAGCTCAGTAACAACACCTATCCATATTAGTGATGACATTTCTAGCCTATCCGCTATCCTGTTGGACGAAGACTACTATCAACTCCTGTTGAATGGAAAAAGCTCGGTATCCGATATTGTTGTGCTGAAACCTGAATACCTTATTGCCTTTAAAGCAAAGGCATTCCTCGATATGAAGGAGCGTCGCGAAAAAGAGGATTTGCCCCCGAACGACGAAATGCAAAAACATCTCAAAGACATCGTTCGCCTTTCGGTGATGCTGTCAGGAAACGAAGCGCCCAACTTGCCTTCACAAATCAAGGCAGATATGGCTACGTTCATTAACCAGTACAAGCAAAATCCATATGATCCACAGCAACTTCACTTGCCGATTACAACAGTCGAGTTTTTGAACGTGATGCGTTCTGTGTTCCAATAGGTTTCTTCTTCGCTCATGTTTCTATCATGGTGAAAATGAGCGAAGGTCGATAGCGTAATCGCAATTTCATCAAACTACGACTTCTCTTTGTGCCGATAGGCACAAAGGCTTTTTGCAAAAACGCGCGTACCACATTTTTGTGGTACATAAGTGCGCACTTCGTGGCTTTGAAACATATCTCTGTCTGACATACTCATTAGAATCACTTGATGCGCACTTATACGTTTTAACAAACGGTGCATTCCTGCCGACGGCGTTTTGTACCTGTCAGCACAAAAAAGTTCCATCGGAGCATCCAAAGAATAAGCGTTTATTGTAACAGGGGAGCAAGTCATCTTTTACGGCTTGCCTTTTGCTCGTTCGTACTCTTCCATCAACTCATCAAATCGTCCCGTCTCCATCTCATGATGTATCGAATCCAAAATGCTCCTTGCCAATGGCTCAACTAATTTTTTCATTTGCTTTTTGCTGACTTCAGCATACTCTAGCACACGGCTTTCATTTGCCACCAAACTGATTTCAACAACAGCGGGTAAGATGAATTTACCTTTGCCTGTGCTTCTCATAGTCGCCTCCTTCTGCTCCCCTGCATATAGATTATATCATGCAGTAACACGCTCTTTCTGAATCACAGAAATACACCTGTTTGGGCTAGGCAACGCAGCGACTTCATCTCATTCGATTATCTACTCATCACTTTGGGGTGATTCAATGCCACCACGCATCAAAACCGTTTGTAGCTTTACCTCCACCTTCTTTGAAATGAAAATCAAAACCACATGCTCTGCACCTTTCTACAAACTCAGCAAGTTCATAGCCACCGAAAATCCATAACCGACCTCCCTTGCTCCGATTGTCTATGTAATCAAGCCCTTTAGCAGTTATCATCTCAACAATCTCAGCATCGAGATTGTCCACTTCAAAAGCTTCGTCAGCGCTATTGTCGTCCAACCACTTGAGAAGCAGAACAGGATCGGCCAGTGCTTCTTTCGGAATTTCTTGTGCTATACTACTTTTATCTCCATCAAAGACTGCTGATTGTTTATATTCATCATCCAGTCCATTGTCATCACCATCCTCATATTCTACCAAGTCCATTTGCTCCAATTCATATTCGATAATGTCAAAATCAATTTCATCAGCAAGATAAGCACTGCCATTAAGTATTTCAACAGAGTCATCAGAAACATAGTCATCGCCGTACTGTAGCATAATTTGCCCTAGAAAATCTTCATCTGTGTTCATTTCAAAGCGCAAATACTCAGAGGACAGCGGTCTGATGTAATAATCTCGCGCAATCAAATAAACAAGATCGTTCACGAAAAATATTGCGTTATCGCTCGATAGTGTCGCCATTCCTATTGATAGAAAGAATTCGTTGATCTTCACACTAGATAACTCAAACCAATCCGAAAGAAAAATTGATTTTACTATGCTTGCCTTGCAAAACGCTACGGACAATGAAACAGCATCGCCGTTTCTAAATATCACAACAGAACAATAGGGAGCCGTCCTCGCAATAATCGAATGAACAGCATATTGATTCAAACTCCTTGATGAATTGTATATTCCCAAATCAACGGCAAAAAAGCAAACATAAACATCAGCATCGTCAAAGTCTGTGATGTCGAAAAGATGTGCCATTTGCGCAAGCAAAGCAAGTGTCTGCCGTTCGTCTGATGTGAGGACCAAATCTGAAGGTAGGTTATTATATGCGAAGGCCAGAGCACTCGTTGATGAATAGACAGGTTTGTCCCTTTCTGTGAGACCAAGCACTTTAAAAACATTAAGCGCCCCTTGCGAAAAATTACAAGCGGATAATGTATCACTGAAGTCTTCGCACTCTATGTCCCATACCATCGGCCATATCGCCTCAATTTCGTATCAATTCAGATAATTTCTCTGCATATTCCACGCCTTGGAGTTCCTCACGAAACGCTTTCATCTTTTCAAATGCTTTGTCAATATAGTCGATTTCTACTGTGCAACCTTCCGTAAGCATTTCGTACAGAACCTCAATGCCTCCCATAACGTAGGAATAGAAAAGCTCCAAGTTTCTTTTTAGCTTTTCGCTCTCCGCTTCCGAGGCATCGTCGCGGAAAGTCCTATCAATTACTTGTTCATCGGATAAATCGTCGCTTTTATCAAGCAACATCACTAAACGATAAAGAAACATGCAATCCTCGCGACAATTTGCGAAAGCATCCGCAAAAATATGCAACTGGTCTTGCGATGTTCTGTCGCGTATCGCCGTTTTGTTATAAAGCAAGCCGAACACGGCACCGTTCATCAAAACATCAATGTTCCTCTCAAAGAGCTTTGCGCTATTCACAAGGTACTTGGCGTAAGTAGCGTGTTTCCCATAAAAGAAATAATCATTCTCAAACATTAGTGCACCTCCTTAATTTCCGAGAACTGCTCAGAGTGCTTAACGAGTATATAACGTTTACCTATACGTCCAGCCATAACAGGTTCAGCATACCGCCAATCCTTTTGCATAACGAACATTATGACTTGCTCGGCAACTTCAGGCAAAATTTTTGAAATATTGCTTGTGTGCGTTTCATCTGCATTAGAGAACGGCGCGTCCATTACAAGCGGATACGGTTCAGAAGATAGGTCAAAAGCCTGTTCGCCTGGGTTTGCCACAATCTTTTCCTTGGCAAGTGCAACAAGTCCTGCTATAAATGCAAAGTTCTTAACACGGTTCAATCCTTCTGATTCACCTGTCTGAATTTCCTGATCATCAATGGTTGTTAAAAGCAATACCTGATATTTTGAATCAATAGATACACGTCTATGACCGTGATACATACGTTCAAAGATAGCATTCACCCGGGCCTCTAATTCCCCACGGATATACTGCTCTTTTTCCTTGAATGAGGTAGCCAGCCAATTTACGATTTCCTCGGCATAACGGATATAGAGCATCGTTTCCTTGTTTTTACCTGATACAGCAATAAGGCCGTCATATATCTTTTGGAAGCGCTCGATTTCCTGCTTCTTTGCTTCATCGTCCCTTATCAACCGCTCACGCTTGGTGTTCTGCTCACGGAGGCGATTTTTGACATCAATTAACTCTTTTTCAAACCTCTCCATGTTATCCTTGTCCTTAATTTTATCGCTAATGTCTTCCAGTTCGTCATTCCACTCCTGAATACGAGATTTAGCACGATAGATCTCCTCATATCGCATATTGATGTTGTCAAATATTCTGGAGGTGTCCGCTGAATAGTGCGATAATCGTCCTCTATAATTACGAACAGCATTGCCAATTGATTCAGGTGGTACATAGGCGATTTCCGCAAGCACACATTTGAGAGCTTCTGAACTTTCAGTTAATTCAGCACCACAAATACATTTGCCGCGCTTGATAATATCCATAAGCGTAACCTTTGTCAGGTCTTTTACACCTTTATCATCAATCTTTGCGCTTTTAAGGAAAGCAATAGCTTTGGTAATTAGTGGCTCGGAAAAGAAGTGAAGTGACCCCGCATTGAAGTCAGCGCGTATTGCTTTAATTAGGCGCACCAATGCTGTTTCCTCGTTGCTGATTTGTCGTTCAATCTGTTCCTTCTTCTTTTGCAGAACAGTGGTGCTTTGGTTATCTCTCAGCAGGTTTTCAACTTGCTCTTTGCGGTTCTCATAATGGTTAATTTCTGAATTGCAGTTTTCAAGCTGTTCGGAAATTGCCTCGCGTCTTGCTTGAGCATCTTGAATCTTGTTAAGCGCATCCTTTGCCCTCGCATCGCCATCCAAATCCATCGTTCCATAAAATTGTCCTATAGTACTCCTTTTCCGCGATTGACTGCCAAGATGTTCAATAGCATTTTGTAAAATCGACAAGCCAAGCAATCCCTTGACCGAATCATCAAGGTCACGTTTCGTACTAATTGAGTTAACGCGCTCTGTATCAAAGAAAAAATATGAGGAAAGGTCTTGCGGCAAAATTGAGTCAACAATGAATTTGTGTCGTGTGTCCTTGATTGTCTGCGTTTGACCGTCTGGCTCCTTATAGGAAATTCGCATTTTAGGAGTAAGAGGCGCGACAGCATTGCCGCGCTTGAGATATTCCTGCGTTCGGGTAAGAACATATTCAGTCCCACCATGAATCAAACAATTTCAACCTCAACTTCCGTCGAACTTCCTTCTGGTAAAGTTTTTGCAACATCATAGTTCAAAAGGAATTTTTCATTTGGCAGTAACACCGTTTCATAAAAACACCAATTAAAAGACTGTAACAAAGTGGTTTTACCAAAAGTGTTATCGCCGAGAATGATGGTTACGTTCTGCGCACTATCGCAAGAAAAGTTGATGGTCGTCTTGCCTTTATACTGCCTGAAATTTTTGAGTGTAAGTGATTTCAGTAGCATTGTCCATCCTCCTAAAAGTTTTTCTTGGTTTCTGTTACAATAATCTTTCGCAAGGTTTCGACCATTGCATCAGTGGACTTTTCACGGGTTTTTAAGTTTTCGCGCTCCACTTTTAGAATTTCTACCTTCATCTGTTCGAGCTTTTTCTGATTAAGTTCTTGCTCACCATTCACCATCGTTTGCTCCCTCCTGTTCAATCGAGACATTATAGGCTTCCAGCATGTTATTTTTGAGTGCATCTACCGCTGATGGATTTTCTGAAATAGCGGCGAAATCAACCATTCGAGCAATTTCCCGCTTGGCAAGTGATGTTACCGCCTCAAGAACATCATCGGAATATTGGTCCACTTGCTCAAAAGGAATGGGTAGAGTTATAAAATCATAAATCCGAGCAAATTGCTTCCCTTCATATTTTCTCAGCACACGTCCACGCCGCTGAATATATTCTTTCGGGTTCGTGCTGCTCGCAAGGATATACGCAGATTCAATACTGGGAATATTTACACCCTCGTCAAGACACCGAATAGCAACCAACGCCTGCAAATGCTTTCCATCTGCAAATTCAGTCTTAATGATTTCGCGTTCCTGCGCATTTTCGTTTGAAGTAAAATGAGATATCCGCATACCCAATTTGTTACCAAGCAAATCGGATACCGCATCAATCTGCCTGATATCCTCTGAATCAGGCTCACCCTCAACGTAATCAGCATCTTTCAGTGTTGTCGCTCCACAGTACACGAGAATATGATTTTCATCGGCATGGTCAGCAATCATTTCTTCGAGTTTTGCAATTTTACCTATGGCAGCCGCCACCAGCCTTGCCCTTTGTATTAATAGCATTTGTGCTGTCAAACTAAGTTTTCGCTTGCCGTTTTTTTTCGGACTTTTCATTACAGCAGCGGAGATTTGTTTCGTTAAGTCGAGATACGTTTCAAGCTCATCCTCTGACAGCGAAACAACAACAGGATAATAATAGTAAGGTGTAAGCATGTCGTTTTCAATCGCTTCTTTGAGTGTATATTCAATGCACTTGTGGCCAAAATATTCAAATAAGGCTTCTGTGCCTTCCTCGTCGCCGTATCGTTCAATCGTCGCAGAAAGTGCCAACCTGTACTGCATATTATCCAGTAAAAGATGGCTTAATTTCACTGCGCCAAAATTGTGTGCTTCATCAACAATAAGCAATGTACTTCCTTGAAGTTGAGTCAGCTGTGATTGCAAAAATTTAGTAGAGAATGTCGCGTTGGTCGTAACAATACAAAAGTGGTTAAAAACGCCCATATTGAAACTCCTAACAGCATCCTTAACTCTGTCTCGCCAGTTTTTTTGCGATGAAGCCGAATAACAGACAATTGGCTTCATTCCAAAAAATTCTATTTCTTCTTTCCATTGTTCCACCAAATGCTGATAGGGACAAACTATTACAACCGCAAGGCAATTTTCATTATGTTCAAAGAGATTGGCAACAGCGGCCAATGCCGTGAACGTCTTGCCCGTACCGGTCGCCATATCGAAGATGCCGCGATAGTCGTTCATTGCCCAATTGCTAATCGCTTCATTTTGGTATTCGCGGATATTTACGCTATCAGGCACACGCGGATATATCCCATCAACTTTCGAAACTACAGAAATATCACTCCCGCTGCCGTCCAGTTGTTTGCCACCGCAGTGTTCAGGAGAACCTTTACAATAACGTTCAATGATTTGCTTTTCAACTTCGTGAAATCGACGTACCTGAATATGCGGTTCATAATCATTCCACAACGCATTGAACGCCGCTTGCTTAGCAAGAACACGCTCCTCATCTGCGCCCCACGAGGTAAATACATCTATGGTTTCGTAATTGTGAGAGAATGCATTTGCACTCTCGTTCATTGAACCCGTAAAAGCTACGATGTTGTTTTCATCATCATATAATAAGCCCATTTTCTCGTGATACATGCCAATTTGATTGTCCTTTTCGGTAATGGCGATTTTTATTTCCATACGTCCCGAAGCAATAAGATTTGATAAAAGATTCAAACGTTCCTCTGCAAATTTGCCTTCAACATTTACAATTTCACGAAGCAGACAATTTTCAATGACCTTATCCTTACGCTCAAGTCCGTCTTCAATCGCAGCAATATCTTCTGCTGACAGTTTCGGAGACGCAATTAGTTCAATACTGCCGCCGTTTTCAATAAGTCCAGATATACCAAGCGCAAGCTCAACTAATGCTGATGAGGAAAAGAAGCCGACAGCGCGCTTGTATAACGTGCATTCTTTCAGCAACGGCGTATAAAAATCTTTGACAATCCTATCAGTAAAAGACCGATATTCTTTTTTGAGTTCAACGTTTTGCAGACTCATAAATTCTCCTTTCTCACGAGTTCTCATAGATATAGTTAAGTGCCTCATCAAGCCTCTCGAAATCCTCATCGGTGTTGAAATATCCGACACTAAACCGAACTGTTCCTGCTGGGAATGTGCCGAGAAATCGGTGGGCGTTTGGCGCACAATGTAGTCCTATTCGAACAGCAACATCTCGCTCGTTGAGTATTTGCCCTACGTTATCACTTCCAAGACCATCAAATACAGTAGAAATTACACCTATGCCTTTTTCCTTTTCATGGGGCGTAAACATTTTGATATTATCATACTGCTTCAGCAACGCAGTCAAACGTCGAAAATGTGCCTGTTCAGTCTTGTATATTTTGCTTATGCCGAGTGTTTTTCCCCACTTTAGAGCGGCATTGAGTCCAGCAATCGTCTGAATATTTTGACTCCCCACCTCATAGCGTTCTGGCATTTGATCTGGCAATAGTGGATTAACAGAGTCAACACCTGTGCCACCATAGAGAAGTGGTCTGGGGCGCTTATCCGCTGCACAAATGAAGCCACCAAGGCCAAAAGCACCATAAAGAGTTTTGTGTGCGGCAAATATGGCATAGTCAATGTTTTCCGAGTTGAGATTTGTATCTATCAGCCCCATTGTTTGGCACATATCGATAACATTCACTGCATCATAAGGCTTTGATAGTGCACAGATTTCTGCAATCGGAGCGACAACACCACAAACATTGCTCGCTTGACTAACAACAACCAAATTTGGTTCGATTTCTGCAAATTGATGCTTAATCTTTTCGAGATTGTAAGTATAACTTGTCTTATCAAAATCAAGAGTGAACACATTGACATTAAAAACACGCGTTGCATAATTAATTACTCTTGTGACAGCATTATGTTCGAACGGAGAGATATAGATGTTAAGATTGTCCTTGCAGATAAGGCTTTGTAATATGATATTCAGTGCTTCCGTTGCTGAGGGCGTAAATACAACAACCTTATTGGGACAATGGTTCAAATCAAGTACTAGCTTCCGCGTTTCTGAAACCAACGCTGCAGCTGTCGCTGCAAGCTTGTGTTGGCCACGCCCGACATTCACACCGAAATCACGATAGAATGTATCCATAAAGCGGTATACTTCTTCCGGCTTCGGAAAGGTTGTTGCAGCATTATCGAAATAAGCGGTTTTCAAGAGATTACCTCCGTTCAGCACAGTTTTTCAAGCAGTTCAATTAACACTTGTCGCTTTTCTTGCTCAGATATAGACTGTCCGTATTCATCTAGCTGCGAAGTCATTTCGTTGAGAAGCAGTCTCGCTCTATCACTATAATTGGTTTTATCAAAACGCTTCGGACTTTTGTTTCCATTAGCATCTGTGAAAACAAGTTCATAGGATGCGATTGCATTCTCCCCGCTATTATTTTTTTTACTAAAGTTCTCGACGGTCACTCTGAATGTTTCTAATTCTGACAAGAATGCATTAACCATATCGCTGTTCCAGTCGTCGATACGCAGGAAAGTGATAGCTTTGGCAAGCCGTTGAACAAATAAGTTATCATCATTCGTAATGTTGGCCATCAATTCGAGAATCTTATTCTCATTTCCACTGAAAACGTTTTGCTTCGTACGTTCATTAAGCTCATCATACCAGTCCTTAATTATTGATGATAAGCTGCCCCGTGCCTTGCCAAAGCTGAAAACTGCCTTAACTTTCCCAACAAGATAGCCGATCAGATTTTTAAGGGCATTATCATATTCATCCTTCACCGCTCTGATGTTTTCCACCACGCTTTCAGTAAAGGTACTGTACCGAAAGAACGTAAAGACTTTATCAAAGAGAAATTCGCGGGGATTCGCATCAATCTGTTTTAGGCTTTCAACAAACTTTACATGCGGCGTTTGAATTTTCGACGGGATACCACCTTCTGCGTAAGTATATCTGGTTTCTTTTGCAAACTTTGACAAAGACAGATACCAACGGTTCATCGCATAGAACAAATACGTAAAACTGTTATAAGATTTTTCACGCTCAGTAACATAATCAGCAAATAGTTCTTCCAGTCGCCGCATATATTGCGCTTTATCCTCATTCCAATCTTCCAACACCGCTATGTAGTTCCGCGGTTTTTCGTTAATGTCGTTGAGTAGCTCAGGCGTTATTTTCACCTCACTTCCGTGATAAAGGATAACAAGGTTGCTCTTATACAAATGGAGTACGGCTGCAATATAAATTGGTATAACGCCGTATTTCAAACCAAAACCATTTTCGTAAAGAGTTAATGTGTCGTACAGTGCCTTAAAGCTCGCGCCGTATTGCTGTGTCGCTTGTTCGATAAAGAAAGTACGAATTTCAGCTAGCATATCCGTCATCCGCTCATTCTGTGTTTCAAGCTGAATTCGCGGATTTTCCTCCGCGTTAACCAAAACCCCTGGTTGAATTAAGGTGCTTCGCATGATCGAAACATCTTGTCCTGCACCTGAAAGTCCAATATTAGGAAACAACTCATTTGCAAGCAAACCCGATAGAATTTTTGTTCGACTGTTGATCGTATTGGTCGGTAACTCGTTTTTATTCACTTGCTCGTTATTGATAACGGGGGTGCGGTAAAAAATTCTTTCGCATATAGTGGAGAGCAGCCCTGACAATTGCGCTCTACGTTTCAGAAAATACTCATTACCAAGATAATAATAGGTTGCGCTTGCATTTTCAGGACGAGCATAACTGTTGATAAAACCACCGACAACTTCTGCTAAATCTTCAATATAAATACCATATTCGTCTGTTAAGATTTCATCATCAGCGTTCTCCGCTTTTTCCTTAAGTATTGTTACAGCAGCATAGTCAAGGGCATCTTTTGCAATATTCGTGTACTTCCGCGGCAATATAAAGACAATGCGGTTGTGCGCGTTTTGACCATTAAGGATTGTACTGTGTAGTTTTTCAATCTCCTCCTGATTTTCGGGAATAATAGCATATATCATGCCATCAGACTTAGTATTTGAGATTTTCAAACCCCAATCCTCAGTATCCCAAAATTCCCTGCTATCAATGAATCGAAAATCAAAATATCGTATAATATCATATTGGTCATTGTATCTTGTCGGGTACATAAAGCTATCAAATGCAGATTCGTTAAGGATAGCGGTCACTTTTGTGGTCGGAAGGCTTTGTGCTTTGCATTTAGCAATTTCATCGCCGATATCGACACCACTTGTCTCTTTGATTTTTAAGTAATTATTGCTTCGCTTCAAATAAACAACGCAATCGTTGTCTATAAGCTCTTTGAGCGCAATGTCTATTTCCTTTGTGGATTTCACAGTGTCGCGAAAAGCATCAACAATCATATCAATGACAGGAGGAAGTTTTTCAAACTGCTCCACAAGGTAGATAAGCGCAAGTGTTTTAATGATTCGCGAATGCAGCCGTTTGTTTTCTAGTCGGCGCAAAACACTCGCTGTAAGCTTATATATCCTGTGAACCTCTGTGGTGTATGCCTCTTTACGAAACAGTGGTTCAAAGTAATCATAGATGTAATCAGGTGTTAGTAATGAAAACTCTCCTCTTTCTGCTTGTACAAATGAAGATAAGGTATACCTGTCATCCGCAGAAAGGAACGTAAAGAGCGTCCGCTCGTTCTGTGCTACTTTCTCGGAAAGGCGTGGCAAGATAAAAGTTGAAATCGGATGCAAAGGAAAGCACCCCTCAACAGCTGTAGTTACCTCGGAGGGATTTTGAATATCAAGTAAACCGTTCTTGGCAAAACGATATTCTAAAGCATCAAACCACTTTCTGTTAAGGGTTAGAAAGGTTTGCCATTTGTTTGGATCTTTACGGATAACCGTCGAGATGATTTCATACATCTGCGAATAGTTATTATGCAGATTAATATGTTTGAATCGTCCTGACACGCCACGCCAACCATCAACCTTATCTTTCGGAAGGTTACCATCAATATAATTAGCGATGTCCTTATGACTGATGAGCATTAGGTGCATTTGCTTATCACCGCTACGGTCACATTTTTCAGCAAAATCCTGCAACAGCTTTATATCGCTGTTCGTCGTCGTAGCGATGCTTGATTCCAAATACTTGCTGAACTCATCGTATATAACGTAAACGCCCGCATAACCCTTATCTTTAAGCTTCTCAGTAACATTTTCATACAAGTCTACCACATCGAATCCGAGAAAAGGATTAAATGTGCTTCCCGAAGTCAGTGTCGGATAAATCCTTGCAAACTCGTCATAGGCAGGAACATCATACTCGTTGAGAGACAGAATGAAATCGTTGACCGATTTGCTTAATACATTGGCAAGTTTTTTATATGTATTAGGATAATCCTCTCGCCATTTTTCAATCTGATTGATTGCCGCCCTAAAATGCGTTTCAGGCATAAGATCCGAAAAACCTTCTTCACTCAATGCCTGTTGCAACGCGCTAAGAAATGCTTGCGTCAGACTTGTACTGCTTCCGCGCACAACGATAGGCAAAAGCCTTTTATCCGAATTGAGATAGTCTACAGCAAATTCCCCAAGGCTAGCGTTTTGATTGTTCATTTTTTGGATGAGCGAAGCAAACAAGGTCTCGTCAATGTGGGGAGCTTTTTTGAACAGCATTGACATCAAAACCAAAACAATATGCGATTTACCTCTACCATATGCGCCAATGAGTATCTTTGCACGGTTTGTTGATGAGGAAATCGTCGATAACAATACATCTTCGATAACCTCTAAAGACGACATAGTAGGAATGAACCCCCGAACTTTATCATCATTCCACAGGTCATAAGCGATATTGACGGATGTTTGAAAGCCTTTTGCTATTTGTATAAAGTCGTTCATATTCTCATCTCCCAACTGATTGGTTTAGTTGATTGCTCTGTAATATGCTCTTACACAATCATAGAAATTCCAATCGGTCAAAATATTTATTACATCAAGCCCAGCCGTCCGGTTCACTTTAATAAAGCCCATTACCTCTATTTTATAGAGAAGCGATGTTAAACTGATAATATCAAGATTAAAGGCTTTTCCAGCATTGCCATTATCATTTTGAATTGAGGCAATATGGACCTCCGTTTTTCCCTCTGCCTTATCCAAAATCACGGCAAGCAAAACAAGATAGTGAAGCATATCCCTTTGGGGCGCAACCTTGATGTATGTCCGAACGCGCTTGCCAAAATCATCCTTCGAATAACCGGCAAAGCTTAAAAGGCCCAGTTCCCCAAGAGGACAATCTATATTTTCTTCCGGCTTAACCTTTTCGGGATTCATCTTCATACGCGACATATAGGTACGGATAATGCAGTTAAAATCATCTTCAATAGTTCGCACAGGCTTTTCACCCTCATCGCTGTTACGGAGAAACTTTGTTATTTCTCTGTAAAAATCATCCCGTGAAAATACAGTGGTCTTAAATTCGTTGAAGAAAAACCACCAAGCTGTTGCTTCTGTGTCCATCGCTTCTTTATTGCGTATAAGCCAATAGTGCAACAAGAACAGCGTTCCTGTTTCTTCAAAATATGGATCGTTTTCTTGAATGATACGACCCAATTCTGTGAGCATCTGTATGCGTTGACCAACATTCGGTTCAGTAGTCAAACCGACGGCTTTCATCCAATGTCTTAACGACTTCACCATCTTCGAACCAATCCCTAGAACATCCATAGGGTTATTCTCACGGCTAACAAAAACATCTGGATGAACGGCAACATTACGCAAACCTTTAGCCAGCCATCCCTTGCGAATGAAAAAGGTTTCGTGTTCACGAAATTTCATATCACTATCATCCCTTCGTCCTTAAGTACTTTTCCATTAAACAACCACCCTCAAGATACTTTGCAGTTACACACATTTTACATTGTTTGCATTTTAGTGGATTGATGTGGTACTCACCACCCGCAAGGGATATTGCTCCGAAGCGACAAAGCGATTCACACTTCAGGCAACGACGACAGGCATTGTATTTCTTGATCTGATAACCCACCATCCTCTGCAAATCTTCATGCTTCGCTACATTCATTGTCTTAATCTTAACAGAGTGTCCAAACCCATCCTGCGCGAACGGCTGAATAGATATAATAGGCATATTAGTATTGGTGTCTGCAATAATAGTTTCGTTAATTATCTTTCGCCCCAGTTCAGGTGCGATCCGCCCAAACGGAATAAACAACTCAATGAAGCTATTATCTATCGGTCTGTTAAGTTGATAGATTTTTGCATTGTACTCGCTCGTACAATTTGCGAAACGGATTTTTACATCCTGTGCTGCTCTGAGTCCCTTACCTCCTTGCCGTGCTTTCCATCCACCAGCTTCCACATACTCCTCAGGGTCAGGTTTCCCCAGTTCTTTAGCAAACTCTATCAAAAAGCTAATCCATTTTTCATACTGTTCGGGCATATAAATGCTAGATAGGAATTGCGCTCGCGGATTATTGTTCGGACAACACCAACACCCCACACGATCATACCCTAATCGATACGCATCATTGAAATCTAATTGTTCGCCAAATATATATAACCAAACATCAATATCCTTCCAGAAAAAAATCGGTGAAGCCGAGTCTTGTCGTTGAATCTTTGCAAATTCGGGGTTGTCTTCAAAACGGTTGTATTTACTTCTGTTAACAGATTCCGATTTTCTTATTCCTCTAAACGTCAAAATTTTACCATTCGGATACATATTGTTCAAGACGCGCGTAATAGGCCCTGTCTTAAATGTTGAACAACACCACCGAAGCATACGCGCGGGGGGGCCAATATCCTGACACATTTCATAAAAATCCTGCTCGCGATTGATTGCCACTTTGAAAATCGCTTTGATGTTATCTTTACGATAACGTTCTGCATATTCCACAGTCAGCGGAAATTCAAGGGTGGTATTGCCAAATATGTGAACAAGCGAAGGATCACCAAGTGCTTTAACCGCCAAATCGGCAGTTACTGTCGAATCCTTTCCGCCTGAAAATGAAACAACTATGCGCTCGCGAGGATAACTTTCCGCCGTCTGACCTATAAATCCGTATGCTTCATCGATGATAAATTGAAGCCGTTGCTTGTTAAGCTCTATGAATTTCGCAATATTTACATTAAAAAAACTATAGGTGTTTTGGCTTTTATAATGTTCAAGCTGTTCTCGAATTGCTTTTGGTGGTAGCTTTTTGTAGGTCTTACTATTGACGATAACAGCTTTGCCGTCTATGTAGTAGCGATTATTGGAGGCCCATACGCTTTTTTCAAGATGTACAAGAGGCTTTCCTTGGAGTATTTCAAGCAAAAGTCGTTCTTCTGGAAATACAGGTCGTAAATCAGCGCATAAATAAGAGGTTGTCCTTTTACACGCAGGGCATATATCCTTGGCTAGATCACTCTGCTTCTTAATTATCGGGGTTTTACACTCTGTGCACCAATATATTTCAAACGGTGTTTCTTCTTCTGTTTTAACGGCATCATGTCCAAATGCACATTCAGTTAGCTCGGTTTCGCGCAAACAAACCTTGCACCACATAGGTCAACCTCCTTTCCCTGCAGTATGTGCTAAAGCAACATTATTTCTGCTCAGATTCAAGCTGCACAACATCGCATATGTCGCCAATGTTGCAACCGTACTTTTCACAAATTCTTATTATTACATCAATGGAAACCTTCTCGCCCTTGTTCAGTTTCGTCATCGTATTTGGAGCAATTTCGCAGAATTCACGGAACGCTTGCTTCGTAATTTCCCGCTCCACAAGCATTATCCAAAGCTTTTTGTAGCTTATCTTTGCATTCATTTGCAACACCTCAACTTAAAACCTATTAGTAGCAATGCTTATAGCGAAAAGTGCTTTAATCTTTTTTATTGTATCACATATGGAGAATGACCTCAAGAGTATGTATATGAAATTCGCAAAATCTTGCGAATTTCATATACATACTAGTGCTTTTGGCTCTCTTCAGCAGCTAAACTTAACGCTTTGCCTCGACAAATGCTCGCCATATTTACTACGCCCAAAAAATGAAATTTTTGATATGACACTTGTTTGTTATAAATAGAATTAAACCGCTGATTTTAGCGACAATGGCAAAGTTATAAGTTTTTATGGAAAGAGGCTTTACTTTTTAGTTCAAAATCTCCTGATATATGAGAGGAACTTTTCAGTCCAACGCAATTCACAAATGCTTCTCAGCAACTTCTTGTCTTCTTTCCCCTCCTTTTCAAAGGAATGCCACAACACTTACACATGGAGGAACAATATGGAACAAGCAAAGAAATCGACTAGCAATTTCGGTATTCCGCAACATAGAATTGAAGCAATCGCTCGCTACCTTATGCCTGATATCTACGCTTTCTATAAAAGCGAGGAAGGGCAAAGAGTCGCTTCACAAATCAAGCTTCAAGTGCAAGCAGAAAAGAACGTCGGGAAAGATCTTTCACGAGATTGATTGGACAATCAGCAGCGTAAAATTGCCCTTCTTTGTTTGCCTCACTTGTGAGTCGCAACGCCAAACTTTCTGATGTATTCTTCTCAAATTTATGTCAGGCTATCCAAGGTTTGCATCTTGATAATTAAACATACACGGAGGTCTCTGTACTTGTCTAAAAAGAAAATCACCCATAATGATCGTTACCAAGACTTTATGCTTCCCCAATGTATCATTGATGAGTTCGCGCGTTTTCTAGTCCCCGAAATACAAAAATATTATGAAAGTGAGCAAGGCCAGCGCGAATTTGCCCAATGGAAAGCTGAAAAGGAACGAAATCAAGACAACCCTGTTCTATAAACACAAAAGAGTGACAGTCAGAAAATTCTGACTGTCACTCTTTATTTGATCTTGCACCACACCGTTACGGCGAAGCCGCCTTTGAAAAAGCAGGTGTTCGTCCAAGGTTCATTTGGTGGAGGTGAGGAGAATCGAACTCCTGTCCGAAAGCTTGCCGATATGGTTTTCTCCGAGCGGAGCCTATGATTTCAATTTCCCGCCGCTAGACGCCCGTAGGCAGGCTTAAAGCATTGGTAGCTTCATCAATACAAATGCCGTCACAAAGCTTGAACGGATTCGTTCCCTGCGTAAATGACGCCGGTGATCGGGCACGCAGGCAGCTCGGGCCGACGTCGCAGCATTACGCCGCGAATGCGAAATTATTTTCGTCAGTTATTATTTTTCCCCGTTGTTATGCGGTGCAGGGGCCGCAGCTCGCTTACCATACCCTCAAAAACCCCCGTCGAAACCTGTACACCCCCATATTATGATGTTCTTTGGCTTTCCTTTAGGGCGCGCCTGATATCCCGATCCGCATCATGGGCGGCGACAGTATCCCGCTTATCATGCAGATGTTTGCCCTTGCACAGACCGAGTTCTAATTTCATCAAACCATCTTTCAGGTAGATTTGCAAGGGAATCAGCGTATACCCCTGCCGCTGCACCAAGCCAAAGAGTTTGCGGATTTCCGCCTTGTGCATCAGCAATTTTTTAGGGCGCATGGGATCGTGGTTGAAGATATTGCCCTGCTCGTATGGGCTGATATGCATACCCTCGGCAAACACTTCCCCCGACTTGACCGCGGCAAAGCTCTCCTTCAAATTCACCCTGCCCTGACGGATGGATTTAACTTCGGTACCCTGCAAAGCCAGGCCGCATTCGTAGGTTTCTTCCACGAAATAATCGTGCCACGCCTTGCGGTTTTGCGCGATGGGCTTGATGCCCTTCTTCTTCGGCATCTTCCCCACCTCCTGCTCTCTTTGCCGCTTTCCGATTATAGCACATATGCGTTGGCATTGCAATGCGGACGCTTTTAGCTTATAATGCTGCATAAGAGGAGGGATGAAAAATGAAGGAGCTTGCTAAAAAGACAAAAGAAGCAGCCATCGCGTTGGGCGCGACTTCCATCGAAGAGAGAAACCATGCCCTTCTTTGCGTAGCCGAGGCGCTTGAAAAGAATAAAGCCGCTATTTTTGCCGCGAATCGAGTGGATTTGGAAAGCGCGGAGAGTCTATCCGCGCCGCTTAAAAAGCGGCTGTGCTTTGACGAGGATAAATTGACAGACATCATCAAGGGGTTACACGCACTGGCAAAATTACCCGATCCCATAGGCAAAATCGACCTGGCAACGGAGCTTGCCGAAGGGCTGGAGCTATACCGCGTGAGCTGCCCCATAGGATTAATCGGCGTCATTTTTGAAAGCCGACCCGACGCAATGGTGCAAATTTCCTCACTTTGCTTAAAAAGCGGGAACGCCGTTTTGCTCAAAGGTGGCAGCGAGGCGCTAAATACAAACCGAAGTCTATTTGTAACCATGCAAAACGGACTTCGTGAGGCAGGTATCAGACCGGAGGTTATGGGGCTGCTGGAGACCCGCGAGGATGTGGCGCAGATGCTTAAAATGGATGAATATATTGACTTAATCATCCCGCGCGGCAGCAATGAATTTGTACGATACATCATGGAGCACAGCCACATTCCGGTGCTGGGTCACGCAGATGGCCTCTGCCATGTGTACGTAGACGCAGCGGCGGATTTGAGCATGGCCGTGCGCATCTGCGTGGATAGCAAGGCGCAGAATGTGGCTGTATGCAACGCGGCAGAAACGGTATTGGTGCACGAAAAAATCGCGCCCGCGTTTTTACCTGAATTGAAAGCGGCCATGGACCTGAAAGGCGTTGAATTGGTGGGCTGTCCGCGAACGCGGGAGATTATTGCATGCGGCAAGGCTGCTGATACGGATTGGGAAACGGAGTATTTGGACTACAAGCTTTCCATCCGCGTGGCAGATGGTCTTGAAGATGCGATTGTACACATTAATTCCTTTGGATCGGGCCACACGGACAGCATTGTGACTGCGGACATGGATACCGCGCGACGCTTTATGACTTTGGTTGACAGCGCGGGCGTCTACCATAATTGCTCCACGCGCTTCGCGGACGGCTTCCGTTACGGTTTTGGCGCGGAGGTGGGCGTGGCGACGGGGAAACTTCACGCCCGCGGCCCTATGGGGCTGGAAGGGCTTTGCACGTATAAATATAAGCTTTTCGGAAGTGGCCAGACAGTGCAGGATACAGTAGATGGATTTGTGAAGTATACGCATAAGCCATTGTAATTGGGAAGCCGGATTGATGGTTTGAGGGCGACGGGCGGTGCGATGAGGACATCGCACCCTACAAGGGAACGAAGGAAGATTCTTCGGGCTATGCCCTCAGAATGACAGAGGTGATGAGGACATCGCACCCTACAAGGGACGAAGGAAGATTCTTCGGGCTATGCCCTCAGAATGACAGAGGTGATGAGGACATCGCACCCTACAAGGGGACGAAGGAAGATTCTTCGGGCTATGCCCTCAGAATGACAGAGGTGATGAGGACATCGCACCCTACAAGGGAACGAAGGAAGATTCTTCGGGCTATGCCCTCAGAATGACAGAGGCGGAGGGGCAATGTGGATGCTGCCCTCAGAATGACAGGAATGGGCGATGAGGACAGCGGATTGCTTCGCTAAGGTTGGAAAACCGAAGGTTTTCCAAGTCCCCAAGAGAGCGTGCAAACCAAATCAATGATTTGATTTGCGCGCCACGCTCGCAATGACGGGGATGGGATATCTTCTTAAATTCATTCAAAACAGAACAGGAACTGCGGTTTGTTGACGGCAGTCCCTGTTAAAACATATCCATATTTCCATATGCTCACATGTATACCCGCAATCTGCACAACCTTAACTGTATATCTGTATGCCCGTAACCCGCGTAGCTGCGTACTCGTATCTTCGCATCGATAATATCCATACATCCGATACCGTGCATTCATGCCTTCGTATACACATCCATATACCGTACACCAGCATACCCGTAGTCTGCATACCTGTTGTTGCCTACCGACTCTTTAGTTGCGCGTCTCTGTGTAGAAGTGGAAGCGATTCTTCCCTTTTTTCTTGGCTTTTTTCAGCGCCTCATCCGCATTGTGAATCAGGGCATGATACTCCCTTGCATCGGTTGGGTATTTGGCAATACCAACGGATATTGAAAAGGAATTGCACACGACCCCCTGCCCGTTATCCACCCTCGCGGCGGCAACCGTATCGCACAACAGCTGGCTCTTCTCCCGCAGCAACGCCGTATCTGTTACGCCCGGCATAAACACAGCGAATTCATCCCCGCCGATACGCCCCAGCATATCTGAGGAGCGGAAAAGCGTTTGCAACCTA
>JGI994J12354_10001509_pt1 | contig 23478 bp, 21 predicted proteins | sample IntmicLarv3ML3BL_FD_12354 | JGI IMG/M metagenome (IMG submission 12354) | reverse complement strand
GCTCTTCCGATCTCTGATTGGCGGCTGTATTTGGGAGTGGGCAGACCACGCGGTTGACATGGGCGGCGGCAAGCTCTATTACGGCGGCGACTTCGGTGAATTCCCCCACGACGGCGACTTCTGCTGCGACGGACTTTGCTCCCCTGACCGGATACCGCACCCCGGCATGCTGGAAATGAAGAAGATTTATGCCCCCTTAAAAACCGAGAAATCAGAAGGCGGCATTACGCTTAAAAACTTTTTTGATTTTACAAATTTCTCTGACTATCATATTATTGTCCAGCATCTCATTGGCGGCGAGGCAATCGCCCAATATGACGTGGGCAGCATTAACGTGGCACCGGGCGGTTCTGCGGACATTTTGCTTGCCTTACAGGAAGAAACCGGGTACTTGAACACCTTCTTGACCGACGCAGCAGGGAAGCTTATTGCCGAAGACCAGCTGTGTATCAGTGACCCGCTGCCGAAACGTCTGTCCCTCTCCGGCTGTCCCGCTTATAAGAAGGAAAACAACCGCCTGACCGTTTCCGGCACAAACTTCTCGTATACAATAGAAGAGCGCACCGCCCGCTTTATCAGCATGGTGAAAAACGGCAAAGAGCAGCTGGCCGGCCCCTCAAACCTGACCATTATCCGCGCACCCATTGGAAACGACCGCGCCTACTTATCGGAATGGGCGGAGGAAGGCATCCTCAACACAAAGGCCGAGGTGCAAAAAACCGAAACACGGGAAGAAGCTGACTGCCTCCTGCACATTGCGGAGATGACGATTTGCGCGCCCTCTTACCGTCCTATTCTGACACTGACACAAACCATTGCTTTTTCAAGCGACGGCCGTGTTCGCATTACGACCGATTGCAAAAAACGGGAGGACTGCAAGGTTCCCCTCCCCCGCTTTGGCTATGAGTTCCCGCTGCAAAAGGTTACGGAGGACTTCACCTACTACGGTATGGGTCCAACCGAAAGCTATATTGACATGCACAATGCCACCCCTATGGGACGATACAGCGCCCGTGTAGAGGATCAGTTTTTCCACTATGTAGTACCCCAGGACAACGGCAACCACTACAATACCCACTGGGTGGAAATCGGCAATATGAAGTTTACAGGCCCCTTTGAGTTCAGCGCACTGCCCTACTCACAGGCGCAGATTATGAACAAAAAGCACGACTTTGAACTGATTCCCGAAGAACGCACCATGCTCATGATAAATTATAAGGTACAAGCGGCGGGCAGTGCCGGCTGCGGCCCCCGCCCCAATCCCGATGTTTGCTTCAACGACACGGAATTTACCTTTACATTTGAGGTGGAATAAATGACCGAAGAGGAGCGCCGCGCCCGGATATACCCCATTATCCTGACGGAATATAACCCCGGCTGGGCAACATGGTATGCGGAAGAAAAGTGCAAGATTGAAAGCATCATCGGTGCGGAAAACATTGCAAAAATGCACCATTACGGCAGCACGTCCATTCCTGGCATGTTTGCAAAGCCTACGGTAGATATTCTCCTTGAAGTCCCGCCGAACGCCGATACCGCAATGCTGAAAGAGCGCATGAAAAACGCCGGATACATCTGCCTTGACAAAGACAGTCTGACGATGGAAACGCCGCCTCCGCACCTGATGTTCCTAAAGGGATATCTGCAGGACGGGTTTGCGGAGCAGGTGTTTCACATCCATGTACGGCATTATAGCGGCAAAAAGTCCAACGAGCTATACTTCCGCGGCTATCTAATCAGGCACCCGGACACGGCAAAAGAATATGCCGCCCTAAAGCGCACCCTTTGGAAAGACTTCGAACACAACCGCGACGGCTACACCGCGGCAAAAGGCACGTTTATACAGGAAGTCACAAAAAGAGCCTTGGAGGAAACAGAATGAACACAACGGATTTTTCAATTAGTACCGGCGAATATATCACCCTGAAATGTACGGATTTCAAGGGTCAAGGGCTTACAGCAGAAGCGATTATTGCCGTAGACAAAGGCAGCAATCTGCTGCGCTTTACCGTTGACGGTAAGAATATTATTGACTATGACAAGACCCTGCTTGACAGCAACGACTTCACCGGGACACCCGTGCTTTTCCCCACGCCAAACCGAATAAAGGACGCAACCTACACCTTTGAAGGCAAGGAATATATACAAAGCATTGACGGACAGAAAATTGTCCTTCACGGCCTTGTGCTCTTTGAAAGCTGGCAAGTAGAAGAAAGCGTCTGCACCGCCGATGCCGCCGTCCTGAAAACCCGCATTGCCATTAAAAAGGGCAGCAAGCTTTTTGAGGCATACCCCTTTGAATGCACCTTGACATTGACCTTTTCCTTGACCCGCGAAGGCATTGTAATTGATTACGCAGTCAAAAATGACGGGGCAGGGAATCTGCCGTTTGGCTTTGCGCTGCATCCGTATTTCACCAAGCTGAATGGCGGGGCGGAAAAGATTAAGGTGCCTGCAAACCGCTGTTTTCTCACCGATGAAAACATGATTCCAACCGAGGAAACCGCGGCTGTAAGCGGCGCAACTGACCTGCGCAAGCCGGTGCCTGTAAACACCCTGCTGCTCGACCATAATTACTACGATTTGACGGACGAGCCTGCGGAAATCCACTATAGCGACGGCACAAAATTGACCCTTACGGCAACAAACGATTTTGCCCATTATGTGGTGTATGTGCCGGAGGGGCAGGACTACTTCTGCATTGAAAACCAGACCTGCTCCATTGACGCATTGAACCTCCACGCACGGGGACGCACGGAAAGCAGCCTGTTGATTTTACAGGGCGGACAGACCCATACAGGCCGCGTTGCATACGAATTTAACCAATAAGTAAGCGCTGAGCAGGCGAACCGTGAAATACTCGTAGTGCAAAACCGGCAGTAAAGGGGCGTAGCCCCTGTCTGGTGGTTTGGAGCGGAGGTATTTCGCGCGTTTGAGCCGTCGTGAAGCGTGTCCATAAAGGAGAGCACCCCATGAGCCAGCAGAGCTTAGAAGGTTCTGTCAGCAAGATTATCTACAAAAACGAAGCAAACGGGTATGCAGTCATCAGCCTCACTACCGAAAGTGACAGTGAGGTTACTGTTGTTGGCTGCATACCTTTTGTTGCCGAGGGCGAAAATTTGAAGGTGAAGGGCGCTTACGGAAGCCATGCCACCTATGGTCCCCAGTTTGTTATCGAAGAGGTAGAGCGTACGCTGCCAGCTGATTTGGGTGCCATTGTGCGCTATCTTGCAAGCGGTATTATTAAGGGCATTGGCACGTCTACGGCCACCCGCATTGTGGAATATTTCGGCAGCGACACCTTTTTTGTTCTGGAAGCTACCCCCGACCGCCTGTGCGAAATTAAGGGCATTACACAAAAGCGCGCCCAGGAAATCGGCATGAATTTCAGTGTACATTCCCTCTTACGCTCGCTCATTGACTACCTTGCAACCTTTGGGCTGGAGCCTCTCCTTGCCCTGCGGCTCTTTGAGCGGTACGGCTCGGGGGCGGCGGCCATTATGCGGGCAAATCCTTATATTTTGGTAAGCGATATCTACGGCATCGACTTTGCAAAGGCCGATGCAATTGCGGAGCAAATGGGGCACGAAAAGGAAAGTGTCTTTCGCATTGAGGCTTGTTTAAAGCATCAGCTGCGCTATAACTATATGGAAGGGCATGTGTTTTTGCCCGAGGAGGGACTGCTCTTTTCCGCCATGCAAATGTTGGCAGTGCCGGAAGAGCTTGCAGGACTTGCCCTGCAAAACCTTGTAGACACACGGGAAATCATTAAGGATACCATTGCGGGGATGCCTGTTTGCTATCTGCGCGAGTGCTTTGTGGACGAATGTTATGTGGCGGAACGCCTGTGCGCCATGGCCGGTAATCAGACCTTTCTCTGTCAAAACCCGGTAGCCGCGGTGGACGCACTGGAAACAAACCTACCCTATACAAGCAAGCAGAAGGAAGCCCTTGACGCCATCTTAACCTCCGGCGCGGCAATCATCACCGGCGGCCCCGGCACCGGCAAGACCACCACCGTTCGCGGTATGATACAGCTCCTTGAAAACCTGCAGGTGAAGCACCTGCTGGCGGCACCCACAGGCCGCGCGGCAAAGCGCCTTTCCGAGCTTTGCGGCAAGGATGCAAAGACCATTCACCGGCTCTTAGAGTGCGACATTGACCGCAAAACCGGCAACATGAAGTTTGCGCGGAACGAAGAGAACCCATTGGACGCCGAAGTCATTATTGTGGACGAGCTATCCATGGTTGACCTGTCGCTGATGGCAAGTCTGCTTCGCGGCATACGGGGCACAGCCCGCATCGTTATGGTAGGTGATGTGGACCAACTGCCGTCGGTCGGCGCGGGAAATATTCTGTCAGACTGCATTCGGAGTGAGCAGATGAGAACCATTCGACTGGACGAAATCTTCCGTCAGGCACAGGAAAGTGCCATCGTTGTAAACGCCCACAAGGTCAATAAGGGGCAGCTTCCAAACCTGGGACTAAAGGACAACGACTTCTTTTTCCTGACCCGTGAGGCGGCGCAAATTGCCGACACCATTGTTGACCTTTGCAAGCGGCGGCTGCCCGAGCGGCAGGGGTATGACCCTGCGGATATTCAGGTTATCACCCCCACCAGACGCCAGGAAACCGGCGTACAAATCTTAAACTTCAAGCTACAGGAAGCACTCAACCCCAAAACAGACCGCACCAAGGAATACCAGTGGGGCGGCACAACCTTCCGCACCGGCGACCGGGTGATGCAGATAAAAAACAACTACGACTTACTCTGGGAAAAGGACAGCGAGGTGGGCGTCGGCGTCTTCAACGGCGACACCGGTGTCATAAAAGACATCAAGCCCAAGGACCAACTTGTTATCGTTGACTACGACGGGCGCATCGCAGAGTATCAATTTACCATGCTGGGAGAACTGGATTTGGCCTATGCAATCACGGTGCATAAAGCGCAGGGCAGCGAATATAAGGCCGTCATTTTTGCTTGCGGAAAGAATAATGTTAAGCTCTGCAACCGCAGTCTGCTTTATACCGCAATTACGCGGGCACGGGAACTGTTTATCATTGTCGGCCTGGAAGAAACCGTCGCTGCAATGGTGGACAACAACAAGAAAAGCCGACGTTTCACGGGACTAAAAACCCGGCTGACACAGGGAGGAAGTATGCTATGAATTTGCTGCAATATTTGTTTCCGCGGCAGTGCTGCATCTGTAAAGAGACCCTTAGGCAAAACGCGCCCTACATCTGCCCGGCCTGTAAGAAAAGTCTGCAAAGCCAAACTGCCCATGGATTTATTGAGGGAGAAGGGACGCATCTTGACCGTCTGATTTCCTGCGCCTATTACAAAGACGACTTCAAAAAAGCCATCAAGGCCTTTAAATATTATGGCCGCCTTTACTACAAAGTCCCGTTTGCCAAGCTGCTCCTTTCCGCCTACATACGTTCAGGCAGCGAAGAGTTTGACCTGCTTGTCAGCATCCCAAGCACACTTTTGAAGCGAATAAAGCGCGGCTACAACCAAACGGAGATTCTGGCAAAAGAGTTTGAGAGGGCTGTTGGACGCAGCAGCATTTACAGCCCGGTTCTAAAGAAAATCCGCAAAACGAAAAACCAAGCGGAACTGACGGGTGAAGAGCGACAGGAGAACTTGAAAGGTGCATTCGCACTGAAGAAAGACGCGAATGTGAGCGGAAAAACAATCCTCCTAATTGACGATGTCACCACCACAAGCAGCACCCTGGAGGAATGCGCCAAAGTGCTGAAACGCGGCGGTGCGGCCAGAGTGATTGCCCTGACGCTGGCGAAGACCGGCGGACGAGGGTAGGACGGAAGACGAAGGTGCGGGCGACTGATAGTCTCCCCTACAAAAAGGCAAACACAGCACAACAAAGCAAATCTACCGCCCCCGCACAGCGCGGCCGAGCGCGGACGTCAACGCGTACAATCCTTCGAATTGGCACCAAAAAGCCGCCGCACCTATGTTTGCGCACAGCACATCAACCTGCGGCCCCCGTAAGCGCCCTTTTTATGAACCTTTTTTGGCGCCGGAAAAAAGGTTCCCCCGTCCGGGGAGGACACCCCGTCCCCCTCGCAGGGGAAATCCCCGTCCCCGCAAGGGAATGAACGAAAAACAAAAAAACGCAACCGTTAAAGACCGCGAAAATGCAGCGCAAAACACGAAAATCACCCTCTCACACCAGCAATTATAAAAAGATTTCAAAGAAAACTCTTTCCTTTTATATAAAAATAATGTATAATATTCTATCAAACGAAAAACGCGGGCGTTAACCCCGCCTTTGAAAGGAACGGCTATGGCAGCACGACGCGACATGCGGGAAATCCTCGTACACATTTTTTACACATACAGCCTTACGGGAGGGGAACTGCCCCTCCAGGCAGAGCAATTTCTGTCTGACGAAATTCTTCTCTCTTTGAAGACCGAGGGTGCACCGTATAAAGCAATCTTGCAGGAGGCAGACAAAAAAGAGCTGCGCATGAAGGTTGACAGCATGGCAGCCAATTTGTGCACCATTGACGCAGCCATTGAGCAACACGCAAAGGGCTGGAAGCCGGAACGTATTTCCAAAGTGATTTTTGCCATTTTGCGGGTGGCGGTGCATGAGATTCTCTATGAACCCCTCCTTGACAACAGCATCGCAATCAACGAAGCAGTGGAAATCGCCAAGGGGTATGAGGAGCAGGAAGCCGTTCGTTTTTTAAACGGCATTCTCGGCTCGGTTGAAAAAGAAGGAGCGGCATGGAACAACACATCTTCTCAGTAAACGAACTCAACTGCATCATCAAGGATATGTTTGACGGTATCCCGATTTTTCAAAATATCTTTATAAAAGGTGAGGTGTCAAACCTCAAAAAGCATGCCTCCGGCCACCAATATATGGTGCTGAAGGACGCGGACGCCACTCTCCGCTGCGTACTCTTTAAATTTGACGCCCTGCGGTTAAAAGAACCCATTGCAAACGGCGACAAAATCGTGGTAGGAGGCCGCATATCCGTTTACCCGCGGGACGGACAGTATCAGCTGTATGCCCAAACCATCGAAAAAGAAGGAAGCGGCGATTTGCATGCCGCTTTTGAGAAGCTTAAAACCAAGCTTGCGGAAGAAGGCCTTTTTTCGGACAGCCACAAAAAGCCGCTGCCAAAGAAGCCAAAAAGCATTGCCATCGTCACCTCAAAAAGCGGCGCAGTGCTGTCTGACATGTGCAAAATTTTAAAAGCGCGCTACCCCATTGCCGCCATTTACTTTGTCCCGGCGGCGGTGCAGGGGGAAAGTGCTCCGGAGGAACTGGCAGACGCCATTTCCCTTGTGAACCGGCACGGCAAGGCCGACCTGCTCATTGTGGGACGGGGCGGCGGCTCTCTGGAAGACCTTTCGGCATTCAACACCGAAACCGTAGCACGCGCCATCTTTCATTCGAAAATTCCCGTTATTTCCGCGGTAGGCCATGAGCCGGATGTAACCATTGCCGATTTTGTAGCCGATGTCCGCGCGTCAACCCCCTCAAACGCCGCCGAAATTGCCGTACCTGATAAAAATATTTACAAAAGCTACCTTGAAAAATACGATGCCCTGTTCTTCAATGTTCTGCAAAAGAACATACAGCATAAGAAGGAACGCCTGAAAACTCTGCTTACAACAAGAGCTTTCAGAACGCCGGAAACGCTCCTGCATCAACCGACCCAACAGCTGGATTACCTGCAGGAGCGGCTGCACAGCGGCATGGAAAAGACCATTACAGCCAAAAGCCGCCGCTTTGAAACCCTACAGACAAAACTTGAAACCTTAAACCCGCTGGCTGTCCTCACACGGGGCTACGCCATTGTTGAAAAGAACGGCAAGCCCGTTACAAGCGCCAAGCAACAGCAAGGAGACAACTTAAATATCCGCATGCATGACGGCGCGCTGCTTGTTACCGTAGACGAAATTCACTAGGCCGCTGCGACAAAACGATGGAACGCTTGCTTTACTGCAAAATAAGGGGAACCTATGATGAAAATTGAAATGACAGAGGCACAAAAAGACGTCTTACGCCGCGAGGAGCAGGAATTCCCAAAATTATTTGCCTCTTATCACGAAACAGAATATGGAATCCTTTTTTACAATGAGAGCAATAAAGACTCATACGACAGCAATCATGCAGTCATTTACCCGGAGCGTATTGATACTCTTTCTGCCGTTTTGCGGGATATTATCGACTTTTATAAAACGAAAAATATTGCACCATCAATATATCATCCATTTGTAAAAGGATATTTTGCGGAACATGAAAAAACTTTCTTGGAATGCGGATTCAAAATAACAAATGTAGCAGACCGCCATGTTTCGATTCTTTCAGAGAAAAGTCAAATTGTCCCAAACGAAACAATTGAAATACGCAAACTGACAAAATGGGACAATCGCATCGCAGAGGATATACTGATTCCGGATAATCAACCCTACGAAGCACCTGTCTGCGAGGAAAGCATGAAACAAGCGGGCAATCATGTATTTGTGGGATATAAAAACGAAAAAGCCGTGGTATATGTTACATTTCACGTATCATCACGGGGCTGTACACGTTTTGATTTTATCGTTACCGCAAAGGACGAGCGCGGCAATGGGTATGCGCGGCAAATTATGCATCGTGTGTCAGAGTACTGTCATGAGGAAAAGCTGCCATTGTGCGCCACATGGTTTGCGAATCCTACCAGTGCGCGGCTGAATTATGAAGCAGGCTTCCGCCCTGCCGATTTTTGGTTCGAAGCGGGATATGCATCATATGTAAAACAAGATTAGCATAAACAAGAAAGGAAAACCTATGAGCCAGAAGAAAAAAACCTTTGAGGCCGCCATGACGCGGCTTGAAGAAATCGCGGGACTACTTGACAGCGGCAACGTAAAGCTGGAGGAATCCATGGCTCTCTTTTCCGAAGCGTCCGAGCTATCGGCCTTCTGCAAGGAGCAGCTGGACGCCGCTGAACAGAAAATTTCACAGCTGAAAGAAACCACTGACGGCGGCATTGCCGAAAAGAAAATAAACGTGATTGAATAAAAATAAAAGCGTAAGGAAGGGTTGAAAAAACATGACTTACACCGAACGGCTGCAATCCTATCAAAAGCAAATCGAAGAAGGCATCTCCGAGTACCTCGTCTACGAAAGCTGCAAGCAAAAAGACGTCATTGAAGCCATGCTTTACAGCGCACTTGCAGGTGGAAAACGCATTCGTCCCGTCCTGCTTTTGGAGTTCTGCCGGTTGTCCGGCGGCAAGATCAAAAACGCGCTGCCCTTTGCCATCGCGCTGGAATTCATTCACACCTATTCCCTCATTCACGACGACCTTCCCTGCATGGATAACGACGACCTCAGAAGGGGCAAGCCCACCAATCACCGGGTATTCGGCGAAGGCATGGCCGTACTTGCCGGCGACGGGCTGTTGAATCTGGCATTCGAAACCGTCCTGAAACCGGAAAACAGCTGGGGCGTTGACCCTGCTACTACTCTGTGCGCGGCCTATGAACTGGCATTCCAATCGGGCATTTACGGTATGATTGGCGGCCAAACCATGGACATGGCCGAGTGGGAAGATGGAAGCAAAACCCTTGACGACCTGAAAGAAACCCACCGGCTCAAAACCGGCGCACTCCTAAAAGCAGCAACCCGCATCGGCGTTATGATTGGCGGCGGAAGTGCAGAGCAGCTGGAAGCAGCCACCATTTTCGGTGAGAAAATCGGGCTTGCTTTCCAAATTCGAGACGACCTTTTAGACGTCATCGGCGACGTAAAAACCCTGGGCAAGCGCATCGGCAGCGACATGGACTACGGCAAGGAAACCTACGTTGACTTCCTAAGCGCCGACCAGTGCAAGAAGGAAATCGATAAGCTGAGCCGGGAAGCTATTGACGCACTCTCCTGTTTTAAGGACAACGATTTTCTCATGGAATTTGCAGAAGAATTGTCCAAGCGGTCTGCTTGATATGCGGGAACGTGGTGCAGGCCATATGGCAAGGAGGCACCCCATCCCCCCGTCATTGCGGGCTTTGACGAAAGACAGAGGACGAGAGAGCGGGCGCCCAATAGTCGCCCCTACAACAAAGGCAAACACAGCGTAACAAAACAAATCTACCGCCCCCGCACAGCGCGGCTGAGCGCGGACGGCGAAGCGAACAGACCTTCGAATCGCCGCCAACAAGCCGCCCGCACATACGTCTAAGCACCGCACGCAAATCTAGCGCCCCCCGCTAAGCGCCCTTTTCGGTTCCTTTTTGGCGCTGAAAAAAGGAACCCCCGGCCGGGGAGGCCATTCCCCCGTCCCCGTCCGGCAGGACGAAAAAAGCACATTCACTTCGCTCAGAATGACAAGAACTTCATTTTACGGAGGAAGCACCCAAGCACCCCGCTTAATGTATGGAAGCAGCAAACCCAAATTTAAAAAATACAAAGGAGCAACATAATGAGTGATAAAACCAGAAAAGAATTAATCGCAGAAAAATCAGCACTGAAAAAAGCCAAGAAAGCAGCCGCAGCCAAAAAAGCCAAGCAGAAAAAAACCATTACAACTGCGATAATTGCTGTAATTGCCGTAGGAATAATTGGGATTTCTATTTTTATCGCCGTAAAACCAAGTGACAGACGCGTATTTTCAAATGAAAACTATACGGTTTCACTGCTTAATAACGCAACATTTAAAGCAGATTTGTGCGGCTATTCACTGGAGGGCAGCTATGTTGAAAGCAGCCAGGGCGAGGAAGACGGCAGCGTAACAATTGCGTTTACCGCAAACGGCGAAACGCTGGAAGGCACGATTTCAAGCAATACGTTAACAATTCCGGACGAATGGGACGACAACCACGGTCATGGCAATACGCTTTGGTTAAGATAACAAAGCTCTAATACCGGCGTCAGATGATAAAACCAGCGAACATACATGTACAGTCAAGAATATATCCATATGCAAGTACTTTTGCGGAATACAATATTTAGACAGTGTGTTGTGCAGTTATCCGTATGAGAATTTGTCGGTATTAAAGCAAGATGAAATTGACAGACCCTTATGAGAGGTGATGCCTTGGAATTACCAAAACGCAAAAATATACGGTTGAAGTGTTATGATTACAACCAAAACGGTGCATATTTTGTGACGGTATGCGTTAAAGACAGGCACGAATTGTTGGGTAAAATCGTAGGGGACGATGCCCACATCGTCCCGTCATATATTGAACATTCTGAATATGGCAATATTGTCGAAAAACACATTAAGAATATCAACAATTCGTATGAAGATGTCTTGGTTGATAAATATGTTATCATGCCCAATCACATACATATGATAATAAAAATAAATCGGGAGGACGGGACGATGTGGGCATCGTCCCCTACAACAGCAAAAATCCCCAATATTATACGTTCTCTAAAAATATTGGTTGCAAAAGAATGCGGATTCTCATTTTGGCAACGCGCCTATCACGACCACATTATAAGAAACGAAGCCGACTACCTTCGCATATGGCAATACATCGACGAAAATCCCGCAAAATGGACGGAGGACACATACTATTGCGAAAAGAGTGAATAGTATTTTATCCTTGTCTTAACATATAAATAGCAAAGGGTGGAAACCCTAACATAGCTTTGTAGTGGCGCAGTATCCTAGTCAGTACGGCTGTTTACGAGGACGGGGCTAAAAATCCGTTAAAGGGCATATCGATGAAGTCCGTGGTGCTTGCTTCTCTCGCCCAGATTGGGGTGGGTGCTGGGGGTTAAGATTTTAGGGTGTCTTGCAATGGCATGCGATCGCATCCCTATAATCGTGGAGACCTGTTCTTGTGCAAAGGCTAAACATTCCTTGAGGATTGATGCTGATGTACGAAACAGGAATAAACCTGCAATGTGGTATTTCAGTATGTTACGTGCAGAGTAGCCTGCCTTGAGTGGTCCTGGTGAATCATGATTAAACTTTTCGCGGCATGGCCGTGCGGCGTGAAGTATCGTCTTGTGAAACCTCGGTTGCAAAAGAGGCTAGTAAACAGTTTGGGCTGTGGTGGAAATCACCTAGGCTGAGATTTTAGGCGGACGCTGGATTGCAGTACGAGCTCAGTGGTAATCCGGTCGTGCTAACAGTGATGTAGCAATGCTTGCTTTAATGGGAAACCGCCCGATTGGCGACAAGGGGCAGCATGCAGGGAAATCCAACCGGACCTATGCCGTAAAGTTTACGGCGCCCGCCGCCACTACTTAATTTAAAAAATTATCTCCAATAACAGGAGCGTATTATGAAAAAACGCAAAAACCGCGTTGACTACAAATGGGCCGCATGGGTGCTCATTCTGACCTTCGTCATATCCATATCCCTCTCAGGCATTTTTACATCTCTGTCTACGCTGGGTATTGTGTTGTCGCTCTGCCTGCTTTTTACCTTTATTGCGCTGGGCATCCTTTTTGATATGCTTGGAACAGCGGTCACCTCCTGCCCGGAAGCGCCCTTTCACTCTATGGCAACGCGGCGGGTTAAGGGAGCAAAGGAAAGCATCTGGCTCATCCGCAACAACGAGAAAACCGCCAATTTCTGCAATGATATTATCGGTGACATCACCAGTATCGTGAGCGGCACAACCGCTGTTATGATTGCGGGGAACCTTTCGGAATTCTTTCCGTTTATCAGTATAACCGCCCTGCAAATCGTCGTTACCGGCATTGTGGCCGGCCTGACCGTCGGAGGGAAGTCCATCGGCAAGAATATCGGCATCAACAAAGACAAGGAAATCATGACCTTTGTGGGCCGCGTCATGCACATCGCAGGCATTAAAAAGGAGATTTAAAAGAATGCACAAGCTGCAAAACAAGGAGATAGAACCGGCGGAAAAAGTAACGTCACCGTTGCCATCTCCGGAAGAAATAAAAAAGATGACAAAGGAAGAGCGGGTGTTGCTTGCAAAAACCCTGCGGGAGCGGCTGATTGAATCGGTTGCGGCCACCGGCGGACACCTGGCGTCCAATCTTGGCATTGTTGAGCTGACCATCGCCCTTCACTCGGTCTTTGATAGTCAAAGTGACCGCTTTGTCTTCGACGTGGGACACCAAGGCTATATACATAAAATGCTTACCGGAAGAGAGTCGGATTTTAAGACACTGCGGCAATTCGGCGGTCTTTCCGGCTTCCCAAAGCCGGCTGAAAGCTGTCACGATGCCTTTATCACGGGGCATGCTTCCACCTCCATTTCCGTGGGCCTGGGACTTCTGCGTGCCGCCCGTTTGCAGGGCGACGACAGTCACGTAATTTCCATCATCGGCGACGGCTCCCTCACCGGCGGCCTTGCCTATGAAGGGTTAAACGACAGCGGCGCAAGCGGTCTGCCCCTTATTGTTATCCTAAACGACAACGGCATGGCCATCAGTGAAAATGTCGGTGCCATGGCCGGCAGACTGGGCAAGCTGCGCATGCAGCGCGGCTACACAAACGCCAAAAGCTCTGTACATAAGATTGTGGGCAAGCTGCCCGGCGGGCGCGCCATTGAGGGATTGTTCCACAATGTGAAGGAAGGGTTTAAGCATATTCTCGTGAAAACCGTGCATTTTGAATCCTTCGGCTACGCGTATTTCGGCCCCTATGACGGGCATAATATTGAAAACAGTATTGCCATTTTAAAGATGGCAAAGGAGTATAACAGACCTGTTCTGCTCCACTTCAAGACGGTCAAGGGCAAGGGCTACCCCTATTCAGAGCAGGCACCCGACTTCTATCACGGCATTTCGGCCTTTGACCCGGAAAAAGGGCTTGAGCAGCATGTGGGGAAGGAAACCTTTTCCTCTGTTGCGGGGAAGACCCTTTGCGCACTTGCGGCGAAGAACCCGGATATCTGCGCAATTACGGCGGCCATGCCGGGCGGGACCGGGCTGACCGAGTTTGGCGAGCGGTTTCCGTCGCGCTTTTTTGATACCGGCATTACGGAAGGGCATGCCGTCACTATGGCCGCAGCGATGGCGGAAAAGGGCGCACTGCCTGTTTGCGCCATTTATTCCACCTTTTTGCAGAGAAGCTATGACCAGCTGATTCACGATGTCGCCATTGCCGGCAACAAGGTTATCCTTCTGGTTGACCGGGCCGGGCTGGTGGGCGAAGACGGCGAAACCCATCACGGGGTCTTTGACGTGGCCTATCTTTCCCAAATTCCGCGGCTGCAGCTTTTTGCTGTCGCCTCTCTGGCGGAGCTGCAAGAAGCCATTGCGTTTGCCGCATCCGTCGAAGTAAAAACACCTGTCGCCATCCGCTACCAAAGAGGCGGCGAAGGCACATATACAGCGCAAAATTTTGGAAAAACCGCTTGTTTACAATCGGGAGAAAAGCTAACGGTCGTCACCTACGGCACCATGATAAACCCTGTTTTGGAAGCGGCAAATGGCCTTGACGCGGAGGTACTGCTACTCAGTCAGCTTGCGCCTCTTAACCCATCGGAAGTACTTGCTTCGGTGGCAAAAACCGGGCGGCTGCTTGTCGCTGAAGAGGTAAACGACTTCGGATGTATCGGACGCACCCTGCTAAGTGAGCTTGCACTGCAACAGATTCCCTACAAGGCGGCAAAGCTGCAAAACCTGGGAAGCGGCTTCATGCCCCACGGCACAAACAAAGAATTATATAAAAAAGCCGGGCTGGATGCAAAAAGCCTCAAAGCACTCATGCGGGAAATGCTGTCATGCGAATAGATGTTACGCTAGTGGAAAGAGCGCTTGCAACAACCCGCGCAAAAGCCGTACAGCTCCTTGCGAACGGCAGTGTACTTGTCAACGGGAAACCGGTAAAAAAGCCCGCCTTCCAAGTAACAAACACCGACGAAATCACCCTGACCGCCACCCTCCGCTATGTGTCAAGAGGCGGCGAAAAGCTGGAAAAAGCGCTGGAAGTCTTCGCGGTCAGCGTAGAAAACAAGACCTGCATGGACATCGGCGCCTCCACCGGCGGCTTTACCGATTGCCTTTTGCAAGGGGGCGCAGCCTCCGTTCTTGCCATTGACACCGGCACAGACCAGTTGGACGAGCGGTTGCGGGGCGACCCGCGTATTGAGCTGCATGAACAGACAAACTGCGTTGGCTTTGAAACCGTGCGGCGCTTTGACCTGATTACCATTGACGTGTCATTTGTGTCACTGACAAAAGTGCTGCCATCTGCCCTTTCTTTCTTAAAGGAGGATGGCCTAATCATAGCCCTTATCAAACCTCAATTCGAGGTGGGACGGCAGCATCTCACGAAAAAGGGCATCGTAAAAGACAAACGGCTCTACCAAAAACTGCTGCAAGACATGAAAGAGTTTGCCATGACGCAAAACGCCGAAATCACCGACATCATAGAGTCGCCCATTCAAGGCGGCGACGGCAATACGGAATTCTTAGCGAAAATACGGAAGCTGTAAAAGGGAAGCACATGAAAGAATTGTGGGATGTTTTAGATAAAAACGGCAATAAAACAGGCAAAGTGCAAGAGCGCGGCAGAGAGCAACAAAACACCCCTACCACCCCGCACAGCGCGGCGGAGCGCGGTAGTCGAAACACATAGGTCTTCGAATTGGCACCAACAGGTCACTGGATATACCCCTAGCCATAGCACCAAACCCTACAACCCCCGCTAAGCGCCCTTTTCGGTTCCTTTTTGGCAAGAGAAAAAGGACCCCCCGGCCGGGGAGGCCACCGTGTCCCCGTTGCAGGGGAAAGAAGACGAAGGACGAGCGGTGGGAGTGAAAGAACAATCTGCGCGGCCCAGCCACTCCCACCTAAGTGAACTGCTTATTTTTTGCTCTGACACACCAAATTGATAGAAAGGTTGCGTACAATGAATAAAATTCTCCTCATCCCAAACCATAAGCGCGACCAAGAGCTAAAAGCAACAAAAGAGGTAGCCTCCTGCCTGGAAAAAGCGGGGCATACGGTACTCTTTTCAGCTGATTATGCAGAAGGGCTACAGGACGCAAAAACCCTTCTGCCCCATACGGAAGCCCTAAAAGAAGCCGACGCAATAATCACCCTTGGCGGCGACGGAACCATCCTCCACATCGCAAAAGACGCCGCAAAGAAAAATCTGCCTGTCCTCGGCATAAACCTTGGAACACGCGGCTATATGGCGGCGCTGTCCATGCAGGAGCTGCAAAGCCTTCCCGCCCTTTTGGCAAAAGGCAAGCACTGCGAAAACCGCATGCGCATCGACATTTCTGTTGAGCGGCAGGGCAGTATCGTTTTCAAAGACAACGCACTTAACGACGCGGTGGTCACAAAAGGTACAACTGCACGGCTGCTCCCCTTGTCCGTTCACGCGGCAGGCACCAAGGTCGCAAGCTTTCGGGGCGACGGCGTAATCGTAGCCACCGCAACCGGCTCCACCGCCTACTCCATGGCAGCGGGCGGCCCCGTTCTTGACCCGGTCAGCGGCCACCTGATTATCACCCCCATTTGCGCCCACCAGCTGTTGGCAAAGGCCTTCGTTTTGGACAGTGAGCGGCAGGTCAGCGTAGAAGTCACTGACCTGGAGGACAAAAACGCCTACCTGTCAATTGACGGCGGCGAGTCCTTCCCCTTGCAAGAGGGCGACAAGGTGCATATCAACCGCTCGGCACTTGTCACAAAGCTCATCGGCAAGCAAAACATCAGCTTTTACGAGCAAATCGGCGAAAAACTGCGTTAAATAAAATCAAGGAGAGTACGTATGAAATTTCAGAGGCACAACGCCATCCTGGAACTCATTGAAAAAGAACCCATTGACACACAAGAGCTGCTGCTTTTAAAGCTGCAAAAACGCGGGTTTGCCGTTACGCAGGCCACCGTTTCGCGGGATATTAAGGAGCTGCACCTCGTAAAGGTCAGCACCGGCGGCCAGTACCGCTATGCAAGCGGCAAGCAGGAGGTAGAGCACGGCACAGAAGCCCGGTTGCGAAATATCTTTAGGGAAAGCATCCTAAGCGTGGATTTTGCAGGCAATATGGTGGTGCTAAAGACGCTGACAGGTGTTGCTATGGCCGCTACCGCCGCTTTGGACGCCATGAAAATTGAGGACATTGTCGGCTCACTTGCCGGGGATGACACCGTTTTTCTTGTCATGCGCTCGCCGGAAAAGGCACTCAACTTCGCCGTTGATATAAAAAAATTGATTCTGTAGAGGGATTTTTATGTTGGAGAGCATTTTCATTGAAAATATCGCCATAATTGAACAGTGCGAAATACAGTTTGAGAAGGGCTTTAACCTCCTAACCGGTGAGACCGGTGCGGGTAAGTCCATTATTATCGATGCCATTTCCGCTATTCTGGGGCAGCGTACCCCGCGGGAAATCATTCGCACAGGTGCAGCAAAGGCCAAGGTGGAGGCTACCTTCACAGGAGGCTTACAGCTTGCACGCGAGCTGTTAAAGGACGGAAAAAACGTCTGCCATATTAACGGCCAGCCGCGGCCGCTTTCCGACCTGAAAACCCTGGGCGACGGCCTTATTCACATTTTTAACCAGCATCAATGCACCGACCTTTTAGACATCGAAAGCCACCTGCGCATTTTGGATCAGGCAACCGGGCAGGAGGGCGCTTTGGCCCTCTACCAACTGGATTATAAAGAGCTTATGACCCTGAAAAGCAAAATTCAGTCCAATATAAAAAACGAAAAAGAGCTGCTGCGCCGCATTGACGCACTGCAATTTGAAATAAGCGAAATTAAAGAAGCAAGTCTCACCCCCGGTGAGGAAGAAACCCTGCTCCAAAAGAAAAAAACACTGCAAAACCACGAGAAGATTCAAGCGGTGTTACAGCAGGCAGCGACCGCGCTGGAGGGAAGCGAAGAGCAAGTTGGGCTGCTGCCCGCCATGCAGCAATCGGCAAAGGATTTAAGCCGTCTTGGCGGCATTGACACGGAGCTGGACGCGCTGTCAGCCACCGCGCACGAAGCGGCCGAGCTGCTTGGCGATTTCAATTACAGCATCAAAAACTATCTGGACAGCGTCGGCTTTTTCCCCGAAACGCTGGAGGAAATTGAATCCCGCCTTGACCTCATTTACCGCCTAAAGCGCAAATACGGTGCGACGGTAGACGAAATCCTCGAATCGCTCCAAGAGGCAAAGGACGAGCTGGCTGCACTCACTGCCCCGGCGGAGGACACAGAGGCACTAAAGGAAATCTACTATCAAAAAAAGGAAGCCGTATTTATAGCGGCAACCGCCATCAGCAACGCGCGAAAGGAAGGCGCAAAGACTCTGGAAGCCGCCCTAAAACGGGAGCTTGAAGCCCTGAATATGCCAAAAGTGGACATGCAGATCCTCTTTACCCCCCTTGACAACCTGCAGGAAACCGGCATCGACGCGGTGCAATTTCTCTTTTCCGCAAACGAAGGCGAGGACTTAAAGCCCCTTAACAAAATCGCCTCCGGCGGTGAGCTGTCCCGCATTATGCTGGCAGTGAAAAACATTGTGTCCGACAACATTGCAACCCTGATTTTCGATGAGGTTGATACAGGTATCAGCGGCAGCACCTCCGCCCTTGTGGGCAAGAAGCTTAAAGAGCTGGCTCACGGCAAGCAAATTCTTTGCATCTCCCACCAGGCACAAATGGCCGCCTACTGTGACGCCCACTTTTTTATCAGCAAGAAGGTGGAGGACGGGCGGACAAAGACGCAGGTTAAAAAGCTTGACCTTGACGCCCGAATTGAAGAAATGGCGCGCATGCATACCGGCGACAACTTGACGCCTCTGGCCATTGAATATGCCAGAGAGCAATTCGAAAAAGCCAAACAGAATATCCTCTAAATTTAAGATAAAGGAATAAAAAAATGTTTATTGACTACGCAAAAATTCAAATCAGAGCAGGCAAGGGCGGCAACGGTGCCGTATCCTTTCACCGCGAAAAATACGTAGCAGCCGGCGGCCCAAACGGCGGCGACGGCGGCGACGGCGGCAATGTTGTTTTTGAGGTAAACACCCACATGGCGACCCTCATGGATTTCCGCTATAAAACCAAGTACCAGGCGGAAAACGGCCAGGACGGCATGGGCAAAAACTGCTATGGAAAAGACGGAAAAGACCTGGTTATCCGTGTGCCGAAGGGTACCTTAATTAAAGATGCGGAAAGCGGCAGAATCATCTTTGACCTGTCGGAAGAAGAGCGCTTTATTGCGGCAAAGGGCGGAAACGGCGGGCACGGAAACTCCCATTTCGCAACCCCTACGCGGCAGGCACCCCGTTTTGCAAAAGAGGGACAAAAGGGGCAGGCGCGTGAAGTTATTTTGGAGCTGAAACTCATTGCGGATGTAGGGCTTTTGGGCTTTCCCAATGTGGGAAAATCCACGCTGCTCTCCACCGTTTCGGCGGCGCGTCCGAAAATCGCAAACTATCACTTTACCACCCTGACTCCAAATCTGGGCGTTGTTGCAGTGGACGCGGAAACATCCTTTGTTATGGCAGACATCCCCGGTATTGTAGAGGGTGCGGCCGAAGGCGTTGGCCTCGGGCATGCCTTTTTGCGGCATGTAGAACGCTGCCGTCTGCTTGTGCATCTTGTGGACATGAGCGGCAGTGAAGACCGCGACCCTATTGAGGATTTTAAGATTATTAACCGGGAACTGGCAAATTATAGCAGGCCCCTTTCCACCCTGCCGCAAATTCTTGTAGGCAACAAAAATGACCTTTGCAGTGAGGAAAATGTTGCTGCGTTGAAGGAATTTGCCAAGCAGGAAAACCTTCCATTTTACGCCATTTCCGCCGCCACAAAGGAAGGGGTACAGGCACTTGTTTACGCCATTGCAAATACGTTGAAGGACCTGCCGCCTGTGGTGCTGTTCCAACCGGAAATGGATCTTGAGGAAGAAAAAATTGTCTCCGGTGAAAAGGATTACACCGTAAAACGGCGCGACGACGGCGCCTATGTAATAGAAGGCTCCTGGGTTGACAAGGTTGCAGGACGGGTCAATATAAACGACTACGAAAGCCTGCAGTACCTCCACCGGGTACTAAAAAAAGGCGGTGTTTTCGACCGCCTTGAGGCAATGGGCATTGAAGAAAATGCCATTGTTTCGATTTTGGATGTTGAATTTGAGTATATGCGCTAAGGCATCACCACCGGCGTATACTGCCACTCACTGCGCATATTTTCCGGCGACGGACAGGCAAGCTGATAGAGTGTCGTCGCAAGCACCTCCGCGTCAAACAATTCCCGCGCGCAGCCTGTAAGCTTTTTAGCATGCGCCGGTTTTGTAAGGATGGGCAACGGGCAGTGCGCCTTAATTTGCCGCAAAATCTGCTGTCCGGCAGCGTTAAAGCCCAGCACTCGCACATACGGCACCGGCAGTGACGCCATATTCCCATCAATACCAAGGTACAAACAAAGCAAGCTGCGGCGAATCCGCGCGTGGGCGTACCGCTTTGTTTTTGCCTTGCTGCAAATTGCTTTGAAGGTATATTCGTTTTGCACGGCTTTAAAAAGCCGGTTTGAAAAACCCTCGGCGCAATCAGGCAGCTTTGCAAAATCGTCCTTCGAAAGCCGTTTTAAGTAGGAAACAATCGCAAGGTCACAGCGTGAAGCATCTGCAATAAAGGGCAGAGTATAGCCAGGTAGATAAGCTGAAATATCTTCTCCCGCAAGGGCTTTCTCCCGCAACGCACTTGCTGAGGCGAACGTCCCTGCGGCAAGCATGTCATGATGCTGCGCCCCTTCGCGGGCGATTGTCATAGGGGTCAAGGCTGCACCCTGCTGCTGAATTGCCCGCAGGTAGGCAATGCCCAAAAGGTTATTAGGCGCACCGTACACAGCGGAAAAATCCGGGGAGATGTCGCCGAGTGCCCGCCCCTGCGCGTCGGCAAAAGAGCGTCCTGCGTCAATATGCACGCGAAACCGCTCCTTGCATTCCGGCGTTTCAAGGGCGCGCGCAACTTCCTGCAAAAGGGAGATATCCGCACACTCCGACCCGAAGGAAAGATGCGTACAAACCGACAGGCTGTTTATAAGCCCCACTGCCGCCGCCGCAAAATTGCCCGCCGAGGAAAGGGCATAGGGCGTTGGCAGCTCCAGCACCAAATCGCAGCCGCCCTGTAAGGCCGCGGCAGTCCGCACCGCCTTTGGAACAAGGGCAAAATCCCCCCGCTGCACAAAGTTCGGGGACATAACTGCCACCACAGGTGCACCGCCGGACAGCGTTTTTGTCCGCTCAATATGAAATTTATGCCCGAAATGAAAAGGATTGTACTCCGCAATAATAGAAGTGATTGACATTTTGTAAACAATTCCTTATAATAGTATAGGGTTCTCTATAAAGCATACCTTTTTAAAAAATAACAAACAACAAAATAAAGGAGTTCTCAATGAAGGTTTTAGTAATCAACGCAGGAAGTTCATCGCTTAAGTATCAGCTTTTTGACACCGAAAAGCAGCTGGTTATGGCAAAGGGTCTGTGCGAGCGCATCGGCATCGACGGTGTGTTTAAGTATCAGGCCGGCGACTGCAAGGTGGAAGAAAAATGCGAAATGCAAAACCATGCAATCGCTATCCAAATTGTGATTAAGGCACTGATTAACAAGGAAACGGGTGTCGTCGCGGATATTAGCGAAATCGAAGCAGTCGGACACCGCGTTGTACACGGCGGCGAAAGCTTTAAGGTGCCCACCCTCATCGACAAAACGGTTATTGACGGCATTAAGAGCTTGGTGCCATTAGCACCGCTGCACAATCCCGGTGCTTTGAGCGGCATCAACGCGTGTCTTTCTGGTTTGGGTGAAAACGTACCGCAAGTAGCTGTTTTTGACACAGCCTTCCACCAATCCATGCCGGAAAAGGCATTTATCTATCCCCTGCCCTATGAGTATTATACGAAATACCAGGTACGCCGCTACGGCTTCCACGGAACCAGTCATGAGTATGTTGCAAACCGTTGCGCCGCCCTTATGAATAAGCCTATTGAGGAGTTGCGCATCATCACCTGTCACCTTGGCAACGGTTCCTCCATTGCCGCGGTTAAAAACGGCAAGGTTATTGACACAACCATGGGCTTTACGCCCCTTGAAGGACTGCCTATGGGTACCCGCGTTGGCTTCCTTGACCCGGCGGTTATCCCTTATATCTTAGAGCGCGAAGGCGGCAATCCCTCCGATTTCGTCAATACCGTGCTCAACAAAAAGTCCGGCGCGCTGGGTGTTTCCGGCGTATCCAGCGACTACCGCGACATCGAGGTTGAAGCCGCAAAGGGCAACGCCCAAGCGCAGCTTGCACTGGACCAATTCAGCTACTGCATCAAGAAATTCATCGGTGCCTACGCGGCAGCTATGAGCGGCGTGGATGCCATTGTCTTCACCGCAGGCGTTGGCGAAAACAACTGTGCACTGCGTGAGCAAATCTGCGAAAAGCTCTGTTTCATGGGCATTACGCTCAACTATGAAAGCAATAAAATTCGCGGCAAGGACCAGCTGATTTCCGAAGCCGGCTCCAAAGTAAGCGTCTACGTTATCCCCACAAATGAGGAGCTTATGATTGCAGAGCAAACCCAAGCTGTCGTAAACAACCGTTATAATTAATTAACTTAAAAACAAAGGAGAACGAAACAAATGAGTGAAGAAAGAACCGTAAAAGTACAAGAACTTTCAAAAGCAGCTTTCGCAAAATACGGCGACTACGTAGACCTGTTGGCTCCCACAGGCGTAAAAATCGGCAACGCACCCATCGAATTCTACCGCGACATGCTTCAGATGCACCTGGGCGACGGCTCCGTGCTGCCATCCTTCTCCATCTGCAAGGTGGAAAACCGCCCGGCCGTTATTGACGTAACTGAATACCACAGCTATGCTATGGAAGGCAATATTTCCTTGGATGGCGACACCTACATGCACTTCGCAAAAGCAACCCCCGACGGCAACCCGCCCCTGGACGAATTCGAAGTTTTCCGTATTCCTAAGGGCACACTTGTTGTTGCAAAGCCCGGCGTTTGGCACCATGCGCCCTTTGCTGTTGACAAGGCACCTGTACATACCTTAGTTATCCTGCCCGAGCGCACCTATGCAAACGATTGCATCGTTGTTGAGTTGAAGAAAAAAGAGCAAATTAAATTTATCTAGTTTATTGTTAAAGCAAGGCCATCGATTTAACTCGATGGCCTTTTTTTATTTTGCTTAGCGGGAAACCTCTTCCATGGCAATTTCATACCAGCGTGTCAGCCGCGCCCGTTCATACCGCACGGTAGAAACGTCTTTTAGAAGAATTTCAAGCTGCACATTATGCGCCTTGGCAAGAGCAACCACGCCCGCAAGGTCCTGCCGCACCGCATCCTCCTGGAATGTAGAGTCCGCAAGGAAAGCGGGATTCGGCTTGTAGGACATAATCAGCTTATTGCCGATATTTTGGGCGAAATGTTCGCGATTCGACCATGGACTACAGGAAATTTTCTTCACATTGGGAATTTCTTTAATAACATCCAGACGGTCGTCCAGACGGTCGCAGCAGCCGTAATAAATCATGCCAAAGGAGGAAGCAAGCTCCTGTATGTAAG
>JGI994J12354_10001508_pt1 | contig 23482 bp, 26 predicted proteins | sample IntmicLarv3ML3BL_FD_12354 | JGI IMG/M metagenome (IMG submission 12354) | reverse complement strand
AACGGGGATAACGTTTGGATCATAATCCCCGACGGTAACAACACAATAAGCGTTCTGACCGCCAGCGCTCTTGGCTTTGATAATCGCCTGACCGTCCTTTTAAGCGGTGACAACGCCGAACACATCCACTGTGGCAACTTTTTTATCATCAGAACTCCAGGTCAGGCCGGTCACCTGATTGCTGTTCTGCGGTTTGGCCGTAAGCTGTAAAGCACTGCCCTTCTTTTTCAGTTTAGCCGACTTTTGACTCATGACAAGCGCCGACGTCTGTTTTTTAACCGGCGAAAGGGGCAGTTTCCGGGCATTGCTGTGTGCGCTGTCACGCTTGGCTGTGGTCAAGGATTGGTTGGATACGACCACGGTTGCAATACCGCTGATCTTACCGCTGATCTTTTTGTAATGGATTTTGAAGTCCAACGCCTCACTGATTGCGCGGATGGGTACAAGAGTACGGCCCTTGTGCAGCGTAGCCGGTGCATCCAGTGTTTTTGTGGTTGTTTTTCCATTTTTCACCACTGTCATCTTTTTCGTGCCAATGGTCAGGGATACCTTTTTGCCGTTCAGCGTAATGACAATCGGTTTTTTGTTGTCCGTCCACGTGACCTTTGCGCCCAGCTTTTCGCTAACAAAGCGTAGGGGTAACATCGTGCGGCTTTTCAGAATAATCGGTTTTGTTCCTTGATTGTCAATTGCCGCCGCATTTCCGTTGAGAAAGGCCAAAGGGCTATTGATCCTCATACCAATAACACGTGTGGTGTCCGTCGCGGCATTTACCGAATAATTGGGAACGAGCGTAGCCGCTGTAAGGATCGCTACAAGAGTTAAAATGATGGATAATACTTTCGTGCCGCATTTTGAGTGGTTGTTCATCGTGATTATCCCTCCCGTTTTGTTCAGCTTATTGTACTTCGATTCTTGAACTCTATAAAGACAATTCCTCAAAAACATCTTTTCAAAATTTACTCACGAAGTATGATCAGCTTTTGTCTGCCTATATTGTATCAAAAAACAAGCTGTGAACAAAATGTGTATTCCCTCAAAATGACAGACGGCATCAAAAATGATTTTTACATTGGCATCACCCCCTTGAAATTTTCGATATAACGGCCTGACTACCGGCTGTCCGGCTGACGATTTTTACACCAGTTTTCCAGTAGCCTGACAATTAAATCCTCCGTTTGCCTTTCTGTATATCCTTTGGGTATGAGTTTTTTGATTCTGTTAACCGGCACTTTTATTTTCTCGACCTGATTCGGTTTTTCCTCCGAGAGTACCACATACATAACGTCACCGGTCAACCGACCCTCCTGACTGCATTTTTTCATGCGCTGCGCCTGTGATAACGACGGTGTGCTTTGCAATTCTTCCATTGTTTTCAGCATAATCTGTTGTTGGGTATGGGGAAGATAGGAGAGTTCTACCGCCGGACGAAAGGCAATCTTTTTTTCGTCTACCATTTGCAGCAGTGGAGGAATGAGTTCAGTGAGGCGAATGAAGCTTTGTATTTGTCTACCACTACCACCGGTTTCAACTCCTATGATTTCTGAACTCTCCAACTTCCCGACCAGTGGTCGGGAAGTTAAATCCGTGCGCTGTCCTTGACGGCAGCAGTGATTCTCTTTGAAGATTGCTGTCTACCATAATAACGGTCGCTTCATCATCAGACAAATTTCGGATGATACAGGGAATATGCTCTTTCTCTGTCAGTTGACTTCCCTTCATCCTGCGGTGTCCGGCAATCATTTCATAGCCGCCGTCAGATTTGGGCCGTACAATCGCCGGACTTAATACGCCATATTGTCGTATACTTTCAGCCAATTCCAGCATTTCTTCATCGACGTTCACTTGAAAGGGATGGTTCGGAAATCCACTGATTTCTGTAATAGGAAGATTTACAACCTTATCCGTCAGTTGCTCATCACGGTTCTCCTGCGTCGAAAAAAGCTCATCGAGCGTCGGCAGTCCGAATTTTTGTCCGCTGTTTTCCATCATGCTGGATCACCTCCCCTACAAATTGCCTATACGCCTGCGCGGCCTTTCCTCTGGGATCATATGCAAAGATGCTCTTTCCCGTGGAAGAGGCTTCCGCCGCCTTAACCGACAACGGTATGGCGCTATCAAAAATCCTCATGGATTTTCCGTAATTTTCCCGCAAGAGAACCGCTGTGTTTTTTGAGAGATTGGTGCGGTTGTCCGATAGGGTTAAAAGGATTCCTTCGATCTGAAGGTCAGGGTTGATATGCTTGCGGGTACGGTGGATGGTCTGCATCAACTGTGTCATGCCTTTGGCGGGGAGATACTGTGCCTGGACTGGAATAATGACGCTGTCACTGGCAGCCAGCGCGTTAATGGTCAGCATGGAAAGTGACGGTGGACAATCCAGCAAAATGTAATCGTAGTCCGGTTTAATGGGTTCCAGATAACTTTTCAACATTTTTTCACGGCTCATGACACCGACCAGTGTTATTTCCATCACCGACAATTCAATGTTGGCCGGAACAAGATCAACACCCTCCTTGTGGTGAAGGATTCCCTCATTTTTGGGAATCGGTTCGTCAAGAATGACTTTGCTCAAGAGTGTGGATAGGGTAACAGGCAAATCATCTTGTTTTCTCCAGCCCAGGGATGTGGTGGCATCACCCTGCGCGTCACAATCTACGATAAGAACGCGTTTCCCGTGTGCGGCAAGACCAACGCCAAGATTGATGGTCACGGAGGTTTTCAAAACTCCTCCTTTTTGATTGCATAATGCTATCGTTTTACATTTTGACATTTTTTCGGACTCCTCCTGTATGTATGTTTTGAAACCGGTTTCTTCTAAAAACAGGCAATAAAAAAGGACGTTCCCGATTTTAGGAACGTCCAAAGATAGTGATATATGCTTTTGTAAATGCGCATGAGGAATAAATTGGCCTGAATTAACTCAGTGATAAAATTGAAGGTCACTGTTCAAATTCTATGTTGGTTAAAATGAACCCCAACTCCTATATAAATTTCCGTATTATATGTTTGTCTGTGTGACCTGCATAAAGTATCCAAACCCCTTGTGAATTCAATATTTCTGTTTGCTACATGCAATACATATGATGCGCGCCGACATTACAACCGAGGTCTCCCCCATCGTAGGTTCGGAAAAGCAGTCGGAGGATCTGGTGGTTTTCCTGATGCAAGAGTTCGAGGAAAACCCGGTCAAGATCTGGGAATCCAATATTTTCGGCAAATCCCTGCACGAACTGGTCAACGAGGGGCTTCACAACAAGCTCTACCGTATGCCGGCCGACGCGCGCATGAAGGTCAAGGAAACCATTGAACGGATCATCAACGAGGGCTGCAGTGGATTGATCTGTATCATTCTTTAGGCCCCTGTAATAAAGATAAAACCCCACCGCACGGCACACAGAACCGCGCGGTGGGGTTTTATTTTATTCACTCGCCTTGTAATTATATATTGGCTTAATCACATCAATAATTTCAACTGTATCACCGATTACATCAATGATGTCGTTCATATTTTTATACGCCATCGGCAGTTCATCCAAGGTCTCCGCACAAACGCTGGTTGTAAAAACGCCCTGCATACTGTCCCTATACTCCTCCATTGAAAATGCCGCTTTTGCCTTCGTTCGGCTCATGATTCGTCCGGCTCCGTGCGGCGCGGAATTGTTCCACTCGGGGTTCCCCTTCCCCACGCCGATAATGCAACCGTCGCGCATATTCAGCGGAATCAGAAGTCTCTTCCCATTGTCCGCATTGATCGCGCCTTTTCTGATGATATTGCTGCTAAGATCAATATAATTGTGGATGGTCTCAAACTGCTTCCAAACGCCCTGGATAAAGGAGGTTTGAAAATAACCCTCGCCGAAATAGTTGTACAAAATTCGTTCCGCTATTTGAGAGCGATTGATGACGGCATATTCCTGACAAATCGCCATATCATGCAAATAATCCTCTTTGTATTTTCCCGTCAGATAGGCAAGATCTTTGGGGATCTCGCAATCTTTTGCTTTATATTCGGCTTTTAACTCTTTTATCGCCTGCTGCAGTTCGTTTCGTCGTCCCTGCGCTTTATATTCCGCGATTAACTTCTCCTGTGCTTCGAAAAGCTTATCTTTTCCGCACAGTAATTCATAGGCCAAATTTTGATAGTATTCGGCCACCTGTTTTCCAAGATTCCGGCTCCCCGTATGTATTATGAGATATTTATTCCCGGCGTCATCCCTGTCAATCTCAATAAAGTGATTTCCGCCGCCCAACGTACCGATACTTCTTTCAATGCGTCTGGTGTCTTTTAGTTCACGGTAACATTTTAATCCTTGCAGCTTTTCAAATCTACAAATTCTGCCCTCATAAATATTCCGTCCGCTGGGTACATACTGTCTGATTATTTCGTCCAGTCTTTGCAAATCAATAGTACACTGTCCCAGCTCAACGGTTTTCATGCCGCAGCCAATGTCTACCCCCACGATATTGGGAATTACATATTCTCCTATCGTTGAGGTAAATCCAATGACACAACCCTTTCCGGCATGAACGTCCGGCATAATTCGAATCCTCTGATCACAGAATGATTTTTGTTGTGATAATAATTCAATTTGCTCTCTTGCTTCCTCTTCTATGACATTGGCATGTATCTTTACGTCGGTCATTTTACTCTCCCATCCGGTCAATAGGACTCCTCTTCGTGCTCGCTCTTTTTTGGGCGCTGCATCAGATCGGAGACCGCCTGCTCCGGATTTTTCCCCTCATACATCACAAGATAGGATTGCTCCGTGATGGGAAGCTCGACGCCGTATTTTTTCCCCAGCTGATAGACGAGCCGCGCCGCATGGTAGCCCTCCACCGTGCCGATCCGCTCCACCGCCTGCGCCGGGGCCACGCCCTGGCCGACCAGGATTCCGGCGCGCCGGTTCCGGCTGTGCATGCTGGTGCAGGTGACGATCAGATCGCCGATTCCGGACAGGCCAGAAAAGGTGGCGGCTACCCCGCCCATCGCCGTTCCCAACCGCGCCATTTCGGAAAGCCCGCGGGTTATGAGGGCGGATTTGGTGTTGTCCCCCAGCCCCATCCCGTCACAGATTCCCGCCGACAGGGCAATGACATTTTTCACACAGCCCCCCAGCTCCACACCGATGATGTCCGTGCTGGTATAAATCCGAAACAGGGGGTTGCTCAGATAATCCTGCACTTCTTCGGCCGCGCTCCGGTTTTTACTCGCCGCCACAAGACTGGTCGGCATCCGCTGGGCCACCTCTTCGGCGTGGGAAGGCCCCGACAGGACGACAACCCGGCAGCCGGGAAGCTCCTCCGAAATCACGTCGGACAACCGCTTCAGGGTTTCGTTTTCCAATCCCTTGCTGGCGTTGATAATCAGTGCGCCCTCCGGCAAAAAATCTTTGATCCTCGCCGCGGTTTCGCGGATTACATAGGAGGGAACCGCCAAAATATAGAGGTCGTGAGACCGTATGTCGTTCAACTCGTCGGTCAGGCGGACAGAAGCGCGGATCGGGATTCCGTTCAGCAGCTTTTTGTGCTCATGATCCCGGCGAAGCTGTTCAATTTCCTCGGAAAACGCCGACCACAGGGTGACGGTATGACCGGCCTGATCCGTCATAATCGCCAGCGCCGTCCCCCAGCCCCCGGCTCCGAGTATGGCAATGGATGCCACGGTCAATCCTCTCCTTACTGTGTAAAATGAATCGTATTCAATATCAGTCCTTCGGGACAATCGGTTTTTCCTTGCCGCTGAACAATCGTTTCAGATTGTCATAGTGCTTGATGATCACCATAAGCCCCAGCAACGCCGTAATGGCCGTCGTAATGATTACATAATTCAGCGTAAACAACTCGGGTTGTGCGCGGCGATCCAGAAAGTAGGTGACAGCCCAGGTAAACACCGGATAGAGGAACGCGCAGACAATTGAGCCCACCGAAATAATCCGGGTACAGGCAAATAAAATTGCGAACAAAACCAAAATCGCGAGAAAAACGCGCCAGTCAATCAACAGCATCATGGCGGCGGCCGTCAATACGCCCTTTCCGCCCTTGAACTTGAAATAGAGCGGATAAAGGTGGCCTAAAAAACAGCAAAATCCGGCGATATAGGCTCCATATCGCGCGACGACCGCCGGAGACTGAGCGAAATAGCTCCAGTGTTCAAAGATAAAGCGTCCGATCACGATCGCCAGAACTCCTTTTCCGAAGTCCCCAAGCGTGGTCAGAACCGCAGGGACTTTCCCCACGGAACGCAGCACATTGGTCGCCCCCGCGTTTCCGCTCCCCATGGAACGGATGTCCTTGCGGTGATAATACCGTGTGACGAGTATGGAAAAGGTAAGGCTCCCGATCAGATAGGCGACAACCGCCGTCACCAAGGTCGGAATCCCGTATTGACTAAAAAACCGTGTAAGGCTTTCCAGCATGGCTACACCACTTTCTCTATTTTTCGCCCCGCTCCCGGATCACAAACCGGATGGGCGTCCCCTCCAGTCCAAATACCTCGCGGAGTTGGTTTTCCAGATAACGCTGATAAGAAAAATGAAACAAGTCCGCCCGATTGACAAAAGCGACAAAGGTGGGCGGCCGGGTAGACGCCTGGGTCATGTAATAAATCTTCAGTCTCCGTCCCTTGTCGGAGGGCGGCTGTACCCGGGCGGTCGCGTCCGCCAACAGATCGTTGAGCACACCGGTCGAAATCCGCATTGAATTCTGATTGGCAACGTGGCGGATCAGCTCAAACAACCGGTCCAGACGCTGTCCGGTTTTCGCCGAGATAAAGATAAACGGAACGAAGGCCATAAAGGAAAAATCCTTTTCCAGATCCGCCCGGTAACGGGCCATGGTCTTCCCGTCCTTTTCGATCGCGTCCCATTTATTGACAGCCACAATGCAGGCCTTTCCGCTCTCCATCGCAAGCCCCGCGACCTTGGAATCCTGTTCGGTAAAGCCCTCGACCGCGTCGATCATAATCACGCACACGTCGGAGCGCTCCACCGCCATCCGCGCGCGCAGCACGCTGTATTTTTCAATCTGGTCGTCCACGCGGCTTTTCCGGCGCAGCCCGGCCGTATCAATAAAGACAAACTGGCCGTATTCGTTTTCCACCGGCGTATCAATCGCATCCCGCGTCGTTCCGGCGATGTCGGATACAATCACCCGGTCATCCCCGGTAATCTTATTCACAAGGGAGGATTTCCCCACATTGGGCTTTCCGATGACGGCGACCTTGATGATCTCCGTTTCGTCCTCCTCCTCGCCCGGCGGCGGAAAGTGCCGGACAATCTCCTCAAGAAGATCGCCCGTCCCATGGCCGTGGACGGAGGAAACGGCGATCGGATCTCCCAGACCCAGGTTATAAAATTCATAAAAATCCGCAGACGGCGCCCCGATCCGATCCATCTTGTTGACACACAGGATCACCGGTTTTCCGCTCTTTTGGAGCATCTCCGCCACATCCGCGTCGGTGGCCACCAATCCCGATTTTACATCGGTCACCAGGACAATCACCTGAGCGGCGGCAATCGCGAACTGCGCCTGACGGCGCATCTGTGACAAAAGCACATCGTCCGAGTGCGGCTCGATGCCCCCGGTATCCACCAGGGTAAATTTATAATTCAGCCATTCACAGTCGGCATAAATTCGATCTCTCGTTACGCCGGGCGTATCGTCCACAATCGAGAGCCGTTTCCCGACCAGCTTATTAAAAAGGGTAGATTTTCCCACATTGGGACGACCCACTACGGCCACCACCGGCTTTGTCAATTCATTTCACTCCCAACACAGCGTCCAGCAGCGCCTGTCCGTCATTTTCCACCGCGCGTACCGGTATCCTAAGCCGCTCGGACAGCTCGTCCGACGTCATATCGTCCAAAAAAATATCCTCCCCCTGCCGCAGCATCGCCGCCGGGATCAACAGCTCGTCTCCCAATTCCCGGCCCGTCAGCTGACGGATCAGATCCCCCCCGGTCAGAAGCCCTGCGACCGTAATCAGGGGGCCGAAAAATTCGTTTTGAATCGGAAAAATGTTGTACCTTAGATTATGCCATTTTTTCCCTGCCGCGTCAAGCATCTCGCGCAGAAAAGGCGCGGCCGCTATGCCGGTGGCCAAAGAGACCCGCCGCGGCGTCTGCGTCTCCTCCGCCCGCTCCAACGCGTCCATAAACTCGTCCGTCAGAAGGGAAAGCATCCCCACGCCGTTTTCCAGCTGCGGGAAATCCTCATAGCGGTCCGCCGTTGGCAACGGACGTTCTGCTTTCAGGTAGAACTCGTCCGCGCAAAAGGCCATCCGGCGGCCATGCCGGGCAAGCTGTTCCTCGGAAAAAGCCTCGACCTGGTCGATCACCTGTCCGGCTCCTTCTTTTGTATAGGGCTCCAGCGGGAACAGACCGTCCCGGTGTTTTGTCAGACCCACCGGAACCACCGCCACGCTTTCCAGCTGTGGGAAGAGCGGCGAAAGCTCCAAAAGGCTCCTCGAAAGCTCCTCCCCGTCGTTGATTCCCGGACAGAGCACCAACTGGGCGTTGAGCCGGATTCCCCCGTCCGCCAGCTCCTTCATCACCGAAAGAACCTCTCCGGCAAACCGGTTCCCCATCATTTTCACCCGCAGTGCGGGGTTGGTGGTGTGAACCGATACGTTGACCGGGCTTATCTTCATTGTAATGATCCTGTCAATCTCTCTTCTGTCGAGATTTGTCAGCGTAATATAATTTCCGAACAAAAAGCTCAGCCGCGCGTCGTCGTCCTTGAAATACAGGCTTTCCCGCATCCCCTTCGGCAGCTGATCGATGAAGCAGAAAATACACCGGTTCCGGCAGGAACGCTGTTCGTCCATCAGGTAGCTGGAAAACTCCAGCCCCAGCGATCCATACCGGGATTTACGGATTTTGATCTCCAGGCTCTCCCCGTCCCGCTGTAATCCCAGGCAGAGGCTCGGCTCGGTTTCAAAAAAACGGTAGTCGAGAACGTCTATGATCTCCTGTCCGTTGATGGAAAGCAGAAGATCCCCGGCTCTGAGCCCGGCACGATATGCAATTGTCCCGGCCGGAACCGCCAAAATCTTCACGGCCATCCGCCTCACCCCCCAAACGGAACAGCGCAAAAAAATAAAGGAGGAATACTCCTCCCCTACCTTTTGTCTTCCCTTTACGCCTCTTTTTGGACGACTTCTTTGCCCTTATAGAAACCGCAGTTCCCACACACCCGGTGGGGCGTTTTCAGTTCGCCGCAGTTTCCGCATTTGGTCAGTGTCGGCGCGGAAATTTTCCAGACATTGGAGCGTCTTTTATCTCTTCTCGCCGAAGAGTGTTTTCTCTTTGGTACCGCCATCGTCAGCACCTCCTTGAACTTGATTCTTGACACGAGAGAACTTCCTAGAGAAGCTCTCTGAGTTTTTCCAGCCTTGGATCCACCTCGCGTTTACATCCGCACGGCCCGTCGTTCAGGTTCTTTCCACACCGGGAGCACAACCCCAGACACTCCGGCCCGCACAGCTGTTTCGTAGGCATTTCAAGCAAAATATCAGTATAAGCGACCTCGTCCAGATCCAGAGCTTCCTCCTGAACCATAAGATACGCGTTGTTTGGTGTTTCCGCTTCGCCGGCCAGCAGTTCATGGCGGAAGGGGAAGGAGTTTTCCTCCTCGAATTCCTCCATACACCGCGAGCAGACCGTTCGAAACAAAAACCGCGCCTCATACTCCAGAGAAAAAATCCCGGAACGGCCGGTTACCCGGCCGGATAAAGCGACCGGGGAGACAAACGGATAATTCCCGTCCATTTCCACTTTCGCCAGATCCAGAACGCCGGAAAAGGTATTTTCCGAATCCAGACCGCTGAAAATCCGTTTTAGATCCAGTATCATACCATTCACCTACATTACCAAAGTATTATATATAGAATGCGCTGGTTTGTCAATAGAAAGCTTCGGGCAAAAGCGGAGTTTCTCCACATTTCCCGCGTCATCTCTCCCAAATGTCCGGTTCTTTCCTCTATTTTAGGTTATTCCGCTCCCTCGGCCGCATTCTTTTCGGCCTCGGCCGCTTCCTCTTCCGCCCGGCGAGCGGTCTCCCGTTTCGCCTCTTCCTCCGAAATCTCCCGGAGCAGAATCAACGGCGTCAGCTCGTCCGCCTGCCCGGAGGGATTGTCCCGGATGATCTCATGGAGGTGCTCCCAGTCGGGAACCAGCGCGTCACAGCGCCCGAAAATGTCCGCGGCCAGGTCGTTGGCGTCCACGATCATGCAGAGGATTCCATAGGCGTCATAAATTTCATTGCAAACCTTGTCCGGCTCCCGGGGATTGAGAAGCGCCGTCGTTTTATAAAGCTCGAAGGAGGAATAGGGGTAGAAGCCGTCAATCCCGGCGATTCCATGTCCCGCGATTTCAAAGAATACGCCCTTTTTCCCGAAAAGCTTTGTGACGGCGGAACAGACGGTTGCCCACAAAATCCGGGGCAGTCCGGCCAGATTGATGGCCAGCTGCATTTTGTGCGGCTGGTGAAGCCCCAGACCGTGGCTTCCGTAGGAGGCGAATTTGGCGAGAAGCTTCGCCCAGAATCCGGGCTTTACGTCCTTCATCTCCACCACGTTGTTCTGACACATGGCGATGATTTTTTCCGCGATCGAGAGAATGTCCCCCGGTTTGCAGATCGGTACGATATACTTCTCCATCAGCTCCAAATAGGATTCGCCCCGCTCGACAAAATGGGTCTGTACCGCCAGACGGGTATAATGCTTCCCGTCCACCGTCACCACACCCCGGTCGTAATAGACGATGCCCTTTTCCTCGCGCTTGTCCTTTTCCAAGTTCTTATAAAACATTGCTTTCTCCTCCAACCCTCGGGTCATACGGACCCGTCCTTTTTTCTTCCGCAAGAAAGCATAAAGAATCCTCCTGCCGGATGATTCTTTATGCTGATTCTTTAAAATTGCCGCGGGATCTTAAATTTTCACAGACACCGCGTTGATGCTGTCCGGAATCTCATCCTCGTCCGCGGAAACCGACAGGACGATTTTCGTCTGTGTATGTCCGCTCAGTTTATCCAGCTTCGCCACAAACACAGCCAGCTCCTCCAGATTCGGCCCGCCGATTTTCAGGGTAGAATCAATCAGTATGTCGGTCACGTCGTAGTTGCAGGCGCAAATTCCGCACACAAAGCCGTAAAAAGCGTCGTACCCGCGGATGGAATATTCATCGAAATCAATCAAGCGCGCTCTGTGGTGGACGTCGAAGGTCATCTTGGCGCCCTTCTCCATCACCACCACGTGTCCCTTTGAGCTCTCGATTGCCTCGCTCGCCATCTGAATCAGTTTTTTTGTTTTCCCGGATCCTTTTTTTCCGATAATCAGGGTAATCATTACAATTCCTCCTGTAATAAAATATTTCGCCGCGGACCCTTGGGGAGGTTGTAATCAACCCATTGCCCGGGTCCTCAGGGCGGTTTTTTGCTCTCATGATTCGGACAATTTCGCCTCCAGCGCGGTCTTTTCCGCCTCATAACCCGGTTTGCCCAGCAGGGCAAACATATTCTTTTTGTAGCTTTCCACACCCGGCTGGTCGAAGGGGTTCACGCCGAGAAGATAACCGGAAATCGCACAGGCCTTTTCGAAGAAATAGATCAGGTACCCCAATTCGCGCTCATTCATTTCGGGAAGATGAAGCACAAGATTGGGAACGCCGCCGTCGGTGTGTGCCAGGATAGTTCCCTCGAAGGCTTTTTGGTTGATGTACGACATGGTTTTTCCGGCCAGGAAATTAAGCCCGTCCACATCCTCCGGATCCAGCCCCAGCTTGATCTCCCGTTTCGCTTTGTCCACCATGACCACCGTCTCAAACAGAAACCGCCGTCCGTCCTGAACATATTGTCCGAGAGAATGCAGGTCCGTCGAGAAAATGGCGGACGCCGGGAAGAGTCCCTTCCCGTCTTTTCCTTCGCTTTCTCCGTAGAGCTGTTTCCACCACTCGGCCATCATCTGAAAGCCCGGCTCGTAGCAGACCAGCATCTCCACCGCCATCCCTTTGCGGTACAGAATGTTGCGCGCCGCCGCGTACTGGTAACACGGATTCTCGCGCAGGTCGGGATTCATGAACTCCCTCTGTGCGGCGGCGGCTCCGCTCATCAGCAGCTCCACCTCCACACCGGCAACGGCAATCGGAAGCAGACCGACCGCCGTCAAAACGGAAAATCGTCCGCCCACATCATCCGGCACAACAAAGGTTTCATAGCCCTCCTTGTCCGCCAGCTGTTTCAGGCCGCCCCGGGCTTTGTCCGTGGTGCAATAGATGCGCTTTACGGCCTCCGCCTTGCCATATTTCTTTTCCAGCAGTTCACGAAAAATGCGAAACGCGATGGCCGGTTCCGTCGTTGTCCCCGATTTGGAGATCATGTTGACGGAAATCTCCCTGCCTTCGCAAATATCCAGTAGCTCCGCCAAGGAGGCCGAGCTGATACTGTTACCGATATAATAAATATCGGGGGTATCCTTTTTTTTGTTGTTGTAGAGGGGCGATTTTAAGAATTCAACCGCCGCGCGCGCGCCCAGATAAGATCCGCCGATCCCGATGACGACAAAAATCTCGGTATCCCTCTTAATTTTTTCGGCGGCCGCTTTGATCCGCGCGAACTCCTCTTTGTCGTACGCTACGGGCAAATCAACCCAGCCGAGAAACTCGTTCCCCAGCCCGGTTCCGGCGTGCAGCATCTCATGCGCCAGCCGGATTTGCGGATCGAGCGCGTCGAACTCCTCCGGACGAACATATCCTTTTAAATGGCGCTTATCTAAAGTCACTGCCATTCATTCAGCCCCCTAACGCTTTTTCTGTCTTTATTGTAACACGATCCCCTATCCATTTGCAAGCGATGCGTTCATTTTTAAACGCACGGACATAGATCTTTTACAATTCTTCCTCCGCATTTTGCGTTTCGATTTGTGACTTCTCCCTAAAGAACGGACAAACAGCGGAGCAAATAGACAAAGGCCAAAGAAAAAGAAATTTTCTTTACCTCGGCAGCCGCTTTTACCTCAACACTGCACAGCGGTTTTCCCTCCAGCGTATAGAGGATTTCTCCCACCTTCTCGCCCTTTTCTATCGGCGCCTCTAAGTTTTCGCTGACCTGCACCTCGCACTCTATCTCTCCCGACTTCCCCTTCGGAACAATCACCGCAGAGGGCGGCTCACATTCCACCGCCACCGCGGCGTCCATCCCCTTCGCCACCGGAAGAGGAGCGATCGGCTCGGCGGGCAGCGCCGGGGTCGCCATCTCATAACCCGCAAACCCGGCGTCGAGAAGCTTCCGCGCTCCGTTAAAGCGGTCGTTGCTGGTCTCCCCTCCCAGAATTACAGCCACAAAGCGCAGCCCATCCCGTTCGGCCGTCGCCGTCAGGCAGGAGCCCGCCAGACTGGTTGTACCGGTTTTCAGGCCGGTGATGCCCTGGTAGGTCTTGATCAGCTTATTCGTATTCACAAGCTCCGTTTTTCCGCCGCGCAGGGAGTCCATCCAGACCAGCGAATAATCTTTGATCTTTTCGTGCTTCATAAGCTCGGCCGACATGAGCGCGACGTCATGCGCCGAGGTATACTGTCCGGCCCCGTCCAGTCCGTTGGCGTTGATGAAATGGGTGTCCTTCATCCCCAGCCGGGCCGCCCGCTCGTTCATCATCCGGACAAAGCTCTCCTCGCTGCCGCCCGACACATACTCGGCCAGCGCTGTGGCCGCGTCGTTCGCCGAGGCGATAACGGTCGCCTTCAACAGCTCCTCCACCGTCATCTCTTCCCCCGGCTCCAGCCAGATCTGAGAGCCGCCCATCCGTGCCGCATGTTCACTGGCCACCACCCGGTCTTCCAGCGAAATTCTCCCGCTGTCGATCTCTTCCATCACCAGAAGCAGGGTCATCACCTTGGTGATCGAGGCGGCGCTGCGCTGTTCGTTCGCATTTTTCTCGAACAAAACCTGGCGGGAATTCGCCTCCATCAATACGGCCGACACGGCTTTGATTTCCTCCAGAGCCAGCGCCGATCCCTTCAAAGAGGCCACGGCCGGAACCGTCAAAACGACCGCCAAAACACAAACCAGAATCCGTTTCATTCTTTTCAAAACAAGCCCTCCCATTTTTCAGTAGCAATGGTATAGTTTATGCGTACCGTTCACTGGTTAGGCTTGTTTTCTATATTTTTCCGCTTAAAACGCGGGGCAATACGCTAGTCGTTCCGCCTTCTCAAAATCGCGCCCTTCCCCAGCGGCCGGGAAAAGGGAATCCGGACGGTCATCATCGGATGGGGCGCGGACGAAAGCGGCTCCCCCGCCTCGCCGAACATCTCCTCAATCGTGAATTCCTCCGGTTTTTCGTGGGGGGCGAGGATTTCCACCGTCTCTCCGGGGAAAAAGCGGTTGCGCTGGGAGACGACAAGCTGTCCGTTCTCCTGCCCTTCCACGACCGCCACCACATCATACCCACGGATGTATCCGCCGTTCTCCGTCGCCTGGCCCGGTTCGGCGTCAAAATAAAAGCCCGTGGAGTAGCCCCGGTAACTGATTTTCCGGGTCTCCTCCACAATCCAGGGACTGACGGCATAGCATAGCGGGTCGGGCGCGGCGAGATATTCGTCCACCGCGCAGCGGTACGCGTTGGTGACCACCGCGACATAATGGGCCGATTTTGCCCGGCCTTCGATTTTCAGGCTGGTGATCCCGGCCTTGTGAAGCGCCGGGATGTGTTCGATCATGCAGAGATCCTTCGCGTTCATGATGTAGGTGCCCCGGCTCTCCTCCGAAATCGGATAGTATGCCCCGGGCCGCGTTTCCTCCACCAGCGCGTATTTCCAGCGGCAGGGCTGCGCGCAGTCCCCGCGGTTGGCGTCCCGCCCGGTCAGGTAACCGGACAGGAGACAGCGCCCCGAAAAGGAGACGCACATGGCGCCGTGGACAAAGGCCTCGATCTCCAGCGCCTTCGGCGTTTTCGCGCGAAGCTCGGCGATCTCCTCCAGCGACATCTCGCGGGCCAATACCACGCGGCTTGCCCCCAGCTCATGGCACATCCGGGCCGTCTCATAATTGACCACACCGGTCTGGGTGGAGATATGAATCTCGACGCCGGGCACATACCGTTTCGCGAGACGCAGCACGCCCAAGTCCGAGACAATCAGCGCGTCGATTCCGGCGGCCTCCGCCCGCTCCAGGAAGGAGGGCAGCGCCGCCAGCTCCTGATTTCTGGGCAACGTATTACAGGCCAGATATACTCTGGCCTGCTTTTCATGGGCGGCCTTAACCGCCTCTTCCAATTCAGTTACGGTAAAGTTGGCGGGCGCGGCACGCATCCCGAACCGCTCCCCCGCCAGATAGACGGCGTCCGCGCCATAGCGAAGCGCCGCGTCCAGGCGCTCCCGGTCCCCGGCCGGCGACAGCACCTCAAGCCGGGGCGCGGGAAACGCCCTATCATTTTCCTTCAAACTGATCCCTCATTCCGTAGCCTAGTCGGGCTGTAACTCGTCCACAAGATCGTCCTCGGGCTCACTGCTCTCCTCCTTGGGAACCGATTCGGCGAATCTTACGTTTTGTTCGTGCTTAGCATGATTCGTCGCGTAATAAAACTTTCCGTTTATATCCGAAACAAAGTATAAGTCGTTCGATTTTTCCGGGAACAGCACCGCCCGGATGGCATCCAGGCCGGGGTTGCAGATGGGGCCCGGCGGAAGTCCCTCAAAGCGATAGGTACTGTATTCCAGGCCTCCCTTTTCAGCGAACTCCTCCACCAGATTTGGGGGCGTAGTTTCACGGCTGGCATAAGGGTACCAGAAAGTGGGGTCTGAGCCCAAAAAGTGCGTTCCCTCCGCGTTGTTCCCGAGCCGATTTTGGAAAATCCCGGAAATCCTTTTCATAATCTCCGGATCGCCGACCTCTTTTTGGATGATGGACGCCAGCGTCAGAACCTGGTCGATCGAATATTCCATCTCCTCCGCTTTGTCCAGAATTTCCTGCGTGATGCGGACACGGAAGCCCTCGTTTAAGAATTTTTTGATGACCGTCACCGGATCCTCGTTCTTATAGAACTCATAGGTATCCGGGAAAAGATAGCCCTCCAGACGGTAGGGACGGGCGGAGGCGTTGCCCATGGCTTTTACATATTCGCTGTTCAGATCCGCCTTGTTGAGCGCCTCGATAAAGGCGTCGGCCTTACAGACCTCCATTTTCTCCAGACGCGCCGCAACCTGTTCGGTTGAAAAGCCCTCCGGGAAGGTAATTTTTATGATGTCCGTTCGTTTCAGGTTGGAGGACAAATAGGTGTTCAGCGCCTCATAATCCATCGAGGCGTCCAGCTGGTAGGTTCCGAACCGGTACGTCGCATGGGTCAGCTCCGCATAGAGTGTATAGAACCATTTCTCATTGATCAGGCCGGTTTCCTCCAGCCGGTCGGCCACCGTTTTAATGGTATCCTCCTCGGTAATGACAATCGTAGCCTCTGTGGGATCCTTATTCACCGCCAGCATATCATTGATCCCGGAGATCAGAATTTGGGAGATAATCACCGAAACCAAACAGATGACGATAAAATAAATCATTTTATACAGGCATCCGTTTTTCTTTTTTCTTCTTTTCTTTCTCGGAGCGCGATCCTCCGGACGGCGGCGGTCCCCCCGCGGGATCCGCGTCCGGTAGTTCTCATTTCGGCGGTCGTCCGCGTCGGCGCTTTCGATAAAAGCCTCGTCGAATTCCTCCGCCGAGCCTAATACCTCGTCCAATTTGTCTTCATCAATGGAGATCTGAAACTCCTTCGATTTATCCGTCGAATAGTCTTCTGTGTGCTCTTCCTGGTCGTCAATCCAGTCGTTTTTGTTCTCGTTCATGGTATCCCTCCATTTGTCTAAGGTTTCCGACGCCCTTTTTTTCAGCGCGCCGCACCCTTTTCCGCGTGTTTCGCCGTATACCGGATATAGCGTTCGGTAATCAGCAAATCCACGCTGCGGTCATACTGGCCGTGGGGCAGCTTCCACTGTACACATTCGGAATAACACAGCCCCACTGAAAATCCTTCGTAACGATTCATAAAGCGGTCATAATAGCCCTTTCCGTACCCGAGACGGAAGCCCTGGGAATCGAAACACAAGCCCGGCACAACGCAAAGCGCGCCGCTGTATTCCGTAACCAGCTCCTGCCTGCCCGGGACAGGCTCCAGTACGCCGAAGGCGCCCGGTTCCAGCTCCTCGAGCGACCGGATATAATAAAACTCCATTTCCCGCGTATCGGGCACACACCGGGGAACAGCCACCTGTTTCCCGTCCTTGAGCGCCTGGCGGATAATGGCGTGGGTGTCCACCTCAATCTCCTTGGAAACATAGACAAAGACAAGCTCGCACTGTTTGTACTGTTTCAGTCCCAACAACACATTTCTCATGTGGGTGTCGTGGGATTCTTTGGTCTTTTCAGGCATTTCGGTTCGTATCCGGCGGCTTTTTTCCCGGATTTGCCGCTTGACCTGACGAATATCATTTATGGGCACTGAAGCACACCCCTCAGTTCTTCGGCCGCCCCTTCTTCTTCCACCAAAATGGAAACCAGCTCCAGCGCAAAATCAACGGCTGAGCCGGGGCCCTTCGCCGTCACAATAAATCCGTCGCGGCAGACGAACTCGTCCTTGGGGATCATCGCGCCGTACAGCTCCTCCTCATATCCGGGAAAACAGACGGCATATTTTTCTCTTAAAAGCTTTAAATGCCCCAATATGGAGGGTGCGGCGCAAATCGCCGCGAGGTATTTGTTTTCCGACACACAGTAATCAATCACACCCCGGACAAAGGGGGATTTTTCCAGGTTTTTTGTCCCCGGCATCCCACCGGGCAAAACGATCATTTCAATCTCCTCGACGACCATCTCGCAGTCGCGGATGTCGGCGGTCACCGTAATGTCATGGGCGCCCGCAATCGTTTTTCCGCCGATGCCCACCGACCTGACCGGCAACCCGGCCCGGCGGAGTATATCCACAACGGCGATGGCTTCAAGCTCTTCGAATCCTTCGGCCAGCAGTACATAGATCATGCTCATACTCTCCTTTTGAAATTGGGGGTTTTTCGCGTTTTCATCCGCTTCTTTTTCTAGTCCAGCGGCAAACCGACATAGGGGCATGGATCCGTACGTTCAGGGCTTTGTCCCAGAGGCCGGTACATCGCGAAATCAAACCGTTCTCCCCGTCCAGCCAGCAGAGCGCTGTCCGCCGGCAGACGAACGGTACAGACCCTAAAAGATAATTTTACCACCTTATCCATAATTTTGTCAAAGGCTTTCTCTCCGGCAATACACTCAAACAACTCGATCTCCTCCGCCGACGTTCTGCGAACGAACGCATAACCATCCGGGTCGGGCTGAATCACAAACCCTCCGTATACCCCGGAAAGCGCGGCGGCACGCCGTATCGCTTCCAAATCCCAGAGCAGGCTTCCCGGTCGGGCCGCCGCGTATCGGTCGCGAATTTGCAGGATCGAAGACCAATCGAGAGTTTCCCCGTGCCCCGGCTTAACCTCGTCGGCGTTTTTCTCTCCGCACAGCGCCAGACAGTCCTCTTTTGAGAGGATCACTTTTCTTACCGAGGAAAATGTCCGGTAGCCCAGCCGCTCATAATAGGCGAACAAGGGGCGGTTGGCTGGAACCAGAACGCTGTACCGGTCGCCGCGCCTTTCACCATATTCGGCCGCATATTGGAGCAGCGCGCGCATCCGTCCCCGTCCCCGGGATTCCGGCCGCGTCGCGGCGGCGTAGATATAATGACAGGGGAGCGATCCCGATTCCCCGGCCATTTGAACCGGCAGCATATGCGCCATGGCGGCCGGTTCGCCGTCCTCGCGGCACACCACACAGTCGCGCGGTTCAAAATAACGGGAGAAAAACAGGTCGATCGCCCGGTCCGTATCGTCAAAACTCTGTTTCCAAAGCTGTTTGAGGGCGGGAACATCGCCCGCTGCCGCCTGTTCACAGCGGATCATGACCGCTCACTGTATTCTTTCGGCAGCGCGAGATATTTGTCCAGCAGGAGATCGGGGTGGTAGGAAAGCTTCGCCTTTCGAAGCCCTTCAATCCCCAGATCCTCTTCGCGGTTGATGTATCGATACGCCGAAAGGCGGTTTTTTGCGAATTGATTGTTGATCACCGGGTAGGCGCCCTCATAGCCCGGAAGGGCCTTTTCAAAATGGATGACGAAGGTGTCGCCGGTCAACTTCTCCCCGCAGGTGAAGGCCACGGCCTTCCCCTCCGCGCGGATCAGGCCGCCCTCAAACCCGAGGGCAAAATACTGATCGAAAGCCCGGCTCAGCGCGCAGAATTCCGGATTGTTCCTGGTGCTGCACTCGCCGTCGGATTTCTCCGCGCACCAGATTCGTCCCAGCTCCAGACATTCCCCCAGATTGTCCTCCGTGATGTCCTCATAGCTCCAGTCGTTTTCACGGCTGAACTTGGAAATGTGGTTGCGTTTGCTGTGAAATTTTTTTCCGGATAACTGAATCAGGTTTTCCGCGAGATAAATATAATCGGAGGAATCCCGCCTCAGCTGAAAGTCAAAGTATCCCGGGAAGGCTTCCTCAAGGATCGGCATGGTGTGCTCCGTAACGCCGTGGAAAATAAAGGGAACCTCTTCCGCCTCCGACCAGTCCCGGAGCCTGTGGAGCATCTCTTCAAAGTCGCCCCGGCCGGCCGGGAAGGAAAAGGATTTTTCCCCGCGCACGATCAGAAAATCCTCGACGCGCGTCCACCTTATTCCATAGGCATGGGTCCAGATATAGGCCGTTCCAAAGGCGTGTTCACAGCCCCGGTAGCCGGAATAGGAAAGCAGGCTGTCTACCCAGGGCTTATCCTCGATCACAGGCCGGTGAAGGCCCGACAGGTCTACGGTTTTTTGCAGGGTTTTCATGGGTTCATTCATAAAACTAACGTCTCCTAAATATGGGATAAAATTTCCCTCGTAATGCTGTCCTCCGAATTCATTTTCCCCTCATGGGAACACCGGACAACAATCCAATTTCCATGCCGCGCCGCATAGAGCGCCGCTTCCCGGCAGGTCAGCAAAAAGGAAAGATCCCGTTCGTGTATATCTTTCTTCGCCTGGTCGCCGCTATACCTTTTGGAGAGCAATTGCTGTGAAACCTCCGGCTCCACATCCAAATACAACACAACATCCGGCTTCGGCAGGGCGAGCTTTTTATATTCCAGTTCCTCCAGCCAGCGGAGATATTCTTCCCGCCGGCCCTCCTCAAGCTTTGACAGCTGATAAATGGCGTTGGAGGTTGTATAGCGGTCGGTCAGAATCGTCCTCCCCGCGTCGTAGTCCTTTTTCCAGTCTTTCAAATAGCTGGCCACGCGGTCCACCGCGTAAAAAACAGAGGCCTGGTAGGGATTCACCGCCCTCGGATCCGCTCCGAATTCCCCGCCCAAATACATTTTTATGAGGGACGAGGACGGGCTTTCATAGTCGGGGAAGGAAATTTTTCGTACCGCTTCTCCCCGCTCCTCCAGCGCACGGCAAATATGACGGGTCTGCGTCGCTTTTCCGCTCCCGTCCAGACCCTCCAGAACAATCAAACGGCTCACCCGCAGCACCCACTTTTCTCTGAATTAATCAATGTCCTCTTTGACCGCCTGAATCGCGTGGAAGCGATAGCGAATCTCGTCCATTTTTCCGCAGCTCATTCTTCCCTCGGGACAGCGGCCTCCCATACAAAACGGGCCGGCGTCGCGGAACAGGTTCGGCGCCACATCAATGACCAGGCGCAGCATCTGTATCGCGACCTCGCGAATCTCCCACTGGGCGCGGTTACAGCACCGGTGGGCGAAGAAATTGCGAAGGCTGCGGGCGTTCATCGTCACCATCAGCTTGGTGGTACACGCGTTCGGAAGCACAAAACGGGCGTCTTCAATCGCCTGTTTTTCCGCCGCCTTTTCCGCGGCGACGCCTTCTTTTCCCTCTTCCTTCAGCCTCTCGAGATGATTTTTCTTTAACAGCGCGGTCAAGGCCTCATAGGTCTCCTGATCCGCCTTCATTGCGTCCAGAAAAAGCTTTTTCGCCTCCGGATTCTGTTCAATCTCGGGGGGAACCACATATTCAAATTGAACTTCCCGCACATACCGCTGGCTCTGCACACTGTACGAGGCGAGCCTGTGCCGCGTCATCTGTGCCAGAAAAGAGCGGGACACGCCCTCAATTCCAAACGTGAAATTCGCGTGTTCAATCGGGCTTTCGTGCCCGATTTCGGTCAGCATATCCACAAAATCCGCTGTTTTTTGCGCGGTCAAGCCCTCTCGGATTCCCTCGATATCCGTCGAGGAATAACAGAGCTTCGCGGCGGCGGCCACATTTTTTTCCGGCTCCGGGGTATAAGAAATCAAAATGACGACTGGCATAACAGTGGTTCCTTTCCGCAGTCTGAATCTTGCCGGCTGCAATACTGTTTATTATAACAAACCTGTCCTTCTTTCGCAAGTTACAGGAATGTTACTCTTCCTCCTCCGCGGCCACTCCGATCGGGATTTCCTGCGGCTTACGCTCCCGAAAATAGACCAGCTTATGAAAACCCGCGACCCGCGCCAATTCATATCCCTCTATGATTCCTTTCCCGAAATCGGAGGTTCGGTGGGCGTCTGAACCAATCGTCAGCAGCTCTCCGCCCAGCTCGCGAAATTTTTTCAGGATCGCGAGATCGGGCAAGGTAATACCGATCTTCTGGCGCAGACCGGAGGTATTGATCTCCAGCGCCAGCTCCTTTTCCACCAACAGCTCCAGCGCCTCATTGATCCAGGGCCACAGCCTCCGCATCTCTATGGGAATGCCCCGCTCCCCCACGATATAGCGCAGCGGATAGGTCATGTGGGCCAGCGAATCGAAACCGCCCCATGTGATCATCTCACACATCTCATCAAAATATTGTTTTAAAAGCGCGTAGACATCCATCGACTCATAGTTTAAAAAATAGAAATCCGGCTGCCCTCTGACATTGTGCAGCGACCCCAGGACAAAGTCAAAGGGCGCGGAGGCGAGAAATTTTTTCGCGCAGTCCAAATCGTGCATCGGCTGACCCAGCTCTACTCCGGCCAAAAGCTCCAGTTTGTCCGCATACTGTTCTTTTTTTTTCTGGGCTGCCTTATAGGATTTCTGTATCAATTCACGGTAGCCCCCCGCTTCATACGCGTTGATTTCACAATGATCGGTGACCGCACAAATAGAAAACCGTTTCTGGACGGCCTTTTTACACAGGGCGTCGACTGTATTCTCTCCGTCGGCGGAATATTGGGAGTGACAGTGACAGTCCGCCCACATCATCTTCTTTACCAATGTCTCCACTCTCCTCCTCGTCTTCAGCTCCGTACCCGTTTCTCCGGCCTCGCCGCGTCAAGCAAAGCACAGAATTATACTGTATTTTGCCCCGCGGGATTTATGCATTTATAAGTATAGCATTTCTCTACCCTTTACTATAAATCACCCGAGGCTTTCCGTCAAGCGGGACCGAATTAATTCCCCTCTTTCTATTTTCTATTTCCGTGATCTGTGTTAAACTATATGGTATTCTGTTCTATCGCTGATTCATTTAAAAAACAACTAAGGGGGAATTTATATGCGCGCTGTCATCACAGTGATCGGAAAAGATATGGTCGGCATTTTGGCGAAGGTCTCCGGGATCTGCTTCGATTCCGGGATCAATGTCACAGAGGTCACCCAATCCATACTCCAGGACTTGTTCGCCATGATTATGATGGTGGATCTGGCCGGATCAACCACGCCCTTCCCCGAGCTGGCGGAAAAAATGAAACAGCTCGGAGAGGAGCTGGGTCTTTCCATCCATGTCATGCATGAGGACATTTTCAATTCCATGCACAAGATTTAGGAGGCTTCTCTGGTATGATTAATTCAAAGGATATTCTGGAAACCATCACCATGATTCAGGACGAACATCTTGACGTCCGAACCATTACCATGGGCATTTCCCTGCTGGACTGCATCGACCCGGACATCGACCGAGCCTGTGAAAAAATTTATGAGAAAATCTGCCGCTACGCCCAAAACCTCGTAAAAACCGGGGAAGAGATCGAAGCGGATTACGGCATCCCCATCATCAATAAGCGCGTCTCCGTTACGCCCATCGCCATGGTGTCCGGCGCCTGCCAATCCAAAAACCCGGTAAAGTTCGCCCACGCGCTGGAGCGGGCCGCCCAAACCGTCGGCGTTAATTTTCTCGGCGGATACTCCGCCCTTGTCCATAAGGGCTTCGGTCCGGGGGACTACGCCCTGATTGAGAGCATCCCCGAGGCCCTCTCCGAGACCGAGCACGTCTGCGCGTCCGTCAACATCGGTACCAGCAAGGCCGGCATCAACATGGACGCCGTGGCAAAAATGGGGGAAATCATCCGCCGGTCGGCCGAGCTGACGGCGGAGCGCAACTGCATCGGTGCCGCCAAGCTGGTCGTTTTCTGTAACGCGCCGGAGGACAATCCCTTCATGGCGGGCGCTTTCCACGGCCCC
>JGI994J12354_10001507_pt1 | contig 23484 bp, 20 predicted proteins | sample IntmicLarv3ML3BL_FD_12354 | JGI IMG/M metagenome (IMG submission 12354) | reverse complement strand
ACCCGCAACTTTTCTGCCCTGTCTGCCCCCGTCATCCGCCAGACGCTGGCGCAATTCGGCGGGGCAATCATCAGCATCTCGCACGACAGGCAGTATTTGGCGCAGGTATGTACACGGGTGCTGGTGCTGACGCCCGAGGGTTTGCGCGCGGGTGGGGACTAGATTTTGTTTTCCGCCACTTCCTTTTAAAAGCTTGTATTGGGAATTTTTATTGATCGCATGGTCTGCATGCATCCGGCAAAGAAAAATATTTAAATAATAAGTTTTTGGGGGTGGAGGGGGCAGGGGGCGGGGCCTTTTTTGAAAAAAAGGCCCCGCCCCCTGCAAAAAACCTTGACAACCCTTATCGCGTTAGGTTATAATCTCTTTCGTTCCGTATTCCGGGTTCGCGCCCGGGCCGCAGACAGCAGGTGCCACAAGGCTCAATGGGGTTCGTCCCGCCCGCCGAGGCATGGAAGGTTTGGTTTTTTGCCGCCCCATGCATTCTGCATGGGGTGTTTTTTCACCCTGGGACAAGTTTTGAATGAAAGGAGTTACAAGGGTGAAGGAAATTATCCGCCAAAAGCAAGAAACCGTCGACGCCATTTGCGCTGATTTCAACGACAGCCTTTCGGTTGTGCTGTTGGACTATCGCGGCATCACCGTCGCCGATTTCACGGCCCTTCGCGCCAACTGCCGCAAGCAAAACGTCACCGTGCGCGTGTTGAAGAACACGCTGGTCAACCGCGCTTGCGAAAAGCTGGGCATCGAAGGCCTGGAGCCGTCCCTGCACGGGCCGACCGCCGTCTTCTTTTCCAAGGACGATCCGGCTGCCGCGCCTAAGCTGTTGCGTGAGTTCATGCTCAAGAACCGCAAGGTTTCCGTCAAAGCCGGCGTTGTCGGCACCTCGACGCTGGACGCCGCAGGCGCCATCGCCTTGGCCGATTTGCCGAGCAAGGAAGCCTTGGTCGCCAAGATGCTGGGATCCATGCAAGCCCCCATCGCCGGATTTGTCGGCGTGTTGTCGGGCGTTCCCCGCGCGCTGGTTTGCGCGCTCAATGCCGTTCGCGAACAAAAAGCGGGCTAACTGCCTGACTACATGAAAACAAGGAGATTTTTCACATGAACCGTACCGAAATCATCGAAGCCATCAAGGCGATGAACGTCCTGGAAATGGCCGAGCTTGTCAAGGAACTCGAAGAGATCTTTGGCGTGTCTGCCGCCGCCCCCGTGGCCGTGGCCGCTGTAGCCGCCCCCGCTGCCGGTGGTGCTGCCGCCGCCGGTGACGACGAGAAGACCGAGTTCGACGTCATGCTGACCGATGTCGGCGCCAACAAGATCAACGTCATCAAAGCTGTGCGCGAGCTGACCAGCCTGGGCCTGAAAGAAGCCAAGGAAATGGTCGACACCGCTCCCCAAAAGGTCAAGGAAGGCATCTCCAAGGAAGACGCCGAGAAAGCCGTCGCCAAGCTCAAGGAAGCCGGCGCGACCGCCGAGATCAAGTAAGTTTCAACCCTTACGCAAAACCGCCGATCGGGATCCCCCGGTCGGCGGTTTTTTTGTATGTCGAAAACACACAGGGGAATGTACGACGTGAAATGGTACGCTGTTCAAAATCCCATCAAACATAAATTATCCCCGAGGATGCTGGGCGTGCAGGTATTGCATCGCACATGGGAGGGATCGTCCCCGCGTATGCAAGGCGCGGTAATGGCAAGCAAGAGGGCGGGCGCAGTAAATAGGATCATCCCCGCTAATGCGGGGCGTGGGAAGGCAGCAACAGTACCGGTAGCATAACCCCAGGATCATCCCCGCGTCCGTGGGACGTGGTCCCCCACCATGTCATCGAGCAGGGCGGCAAGATAAGGATCATTCCTGCGCATGCAGGGAGAGGTATTTTTATACTGCGCGGGTAGTAGTCCAGCAAAGATCATTCCCGCCAAGCAACATTACAGCGGCCAATGCGCTGTGGCGTCGGCGTTTTGGGGTAGGGTCAGGCCTGCTTCCAGCAGGGCCCACGCCAGCGGGGCCAGCATGGCGGCGTTGTCGGTGCAGAATTTTGGGGTGGGGACAATCAATTCCACGCCTGTCTTTCCGCACATTTGCGCCATATCGCGGCGCAGGCGTTGGTTGCTGGCGACGCCTCCGGCCAGCAGCAGGGTTTTGGCATTTGTATCTTGCAAGGCTGCTTGGGTGGTGGTGACCAGGGCGTTGGTGATGGCGTATTCGACGCTGGCGGCAGCGTCGGCCACGGGCACGGGGTGCCTGTGTTGGGCTTGCATGAGGGCGGTTTTGAGGCCGGAGAAGGAAAAATCATAGGGAGCATCGGGCATTTTGGCCCGCGGCAGGGTGAGGGCGTGGGGGTTGCCTGTGATGGCGGCTTTTGAGATTTCGGGGCCGCCGGGGTAGGGCAGTCCGAGCAGGCGGGCGGTTTTGTCGAAAGCCTCGCCTGCGGCGTCGTCGCGGGTTTTGCCCAGGATGCGCATGTGCCAGTTGCCGCCGACAGGGTTGGGCGGGCCTTCCTCCACCCAGACCAGCTGGGTGTGGCCGCCTGACACCACCAGGCACAGCGCAGGCAGTTGCGGCGCGTGCTCCAGCCAGCAGGCGGCGATGTGGGCGGCGATGTGGTGGCAGCCGATCAGGGGCACGCCCAGGCCCGCGGCGATGCCCTTGGCGGCGCACAGGCCTGTCAGCAGCGGCCCGATCAGCCCCGGCCCTTGGGTGACGGCGACGGCAGAGATGTCGGCCCAGCCGTGCTCACCCAGGGTTTGTTGCAACACGGTGGGCAGGGCCTCGACGTGGGCCCTGGCCGCGACCTCGGGCACGACGCCGCCGTAGCGGCGGTGGATGTCGATCTGGCTGGCGATAGCGGCGCCAACCAAGCGATCAACAAAGGGTTTTTGCGCATAAAAAGGGCCCCCTGCGACGAGGGCGGCCGCCGTCTCGTCGCAGGAGGACTCAATGCAGAGAATGTACTTTTCCATGAAAAACCTTTGGTCGGGTTAACCCGGCAACTCGGACTTGTCAAAGCCCGGCCACAGCAGGGGACGGACCGAGACGCCCTCGTAAGGAATGTCCTGATAGACGCCGACGGTGATGTCTGAGACGCGATAGCAGCCGTGCTCGTCGCGCAGGTCTTGGTTGAGCCCAATCATGATGGGGCGGCCGGGGAAGGGATAGTCGGCGCAGTTTTCGTAGCCCTCGGGCAGTTTGTAATCGGTGTTGTTGGGCTCGAACAAGCCGATGGCTACCGTGTACTCGCCCGCGGGGGCATCCTTGGGCAAGCGGGCGCTGTACAGCTCCTCGGTGTATCCCTTTGGGGCCCAAACGGTGTTGTCCGACTGGTCGCAAGCCTGCCAAAAGACCTTGCCGCTGGCCGTGTGGGTGAACTTGAGCCAGGTGTTAAACTTGTAATAAGCAGTGCTGGTGCCGCGGTTTTCCCACGTCATGCCAAAAGCCACGCGCTCGCCGGCGCGCATGCTCTCGGGCACATAGACGGCCTGCGGGAAATACCAGTAACCCATAACGTTGCCGATCTCGTTGGCAAAGTGGGGCCAGTCGCGCAGGAAATCGCGGGCGTAGCCGTGGAAGCCGCCAAACGTGACGTTGATCTCGTAGCAGGCGGCGAGCATGGTGTAGCCCTCGTTGAAGTAGGGTTGGCAGGGCTCATAGTGGCCCAGTTCCAGGTCGCAGGGGCCGTTGGCGGTCAAGGGTTGGAAGTAGCCGGGGATTTGCATCGACGACAGGCCGTAACGCTCCTGATAGAAGCTGACGCAGCCCGAGTCGGCGCGCACGCCCAGGCCCGCCTTGACGGCATAATCCAACAGCTCTTCCTCACTGCCGTCATACATGCGGCGCAGGGCGACCATGTCGTAGTTGAGCAGCACCTGGGTCTTGCGGAAGGCGCGGGTGTGCATGTCGATGTGCTCTTTCATGACCTCGATGGGCCAAGTGCGGTTGGAGGTGGATTCGGTGTGGCACTCGCCCCACTCGCCGAAAGAACCGACATCGACAAACTCCAGGAAGGGTGCGCCGTCATAGCGGGCACCCAGAGCCTGCATGAAGTTGTTGAACTTTTCCAGGAAAATCGGATCGCCGTAGTCGGGCTCCCAGGTGCCGTTGATCATCTCGCCGCGGCAGCCGGCATCCTTGACCCAGGTGGGGGTGGCAAAAGCTTGATCCACCCCGGTCTCCTTGGTGCAGACGCGGAAGGAGCAACGGCGGTCTTTCTTCCACCAGCGGCGGATGACCTCGTCAAACAGCTCCCAATTGTACTTGCCTTCCTCGGGCTCGAGGTAGCACCAGCCACAGCGCAGGTAGACGTGATTAAAGCAGGGAAAATCCAGCAGATAATCGTCGCGGTCGAGCTTGTCCTGATAACAGCCCAGGCCATTGTCATAATAATGCAGATACCAGCCCTTGTGGGGGTTGGCCAGCGGCGTCTTGTTATCCCACAGGCCCCAAAGCGGCTTGCGGATCATTCCCTGCTTGGTGTTGATCATGTCAGTCCTCCGATGATTTTCTCGGAAGTATTATACCACACTCCCCTGAAAGGCGCTTCGCCCGACTTTCATGGCGCAAGGCTATGCCTTGCTTGATATTACCTCATACCCAAGCTTGTCAAAAACGCGGTCCAGCGGAACAAACAGCACCAATGCGATGACAAAATTTCCGGCGGCGTGGACAAGATCAAAGACGATGCCGTTGCTCCACATAGCCAGGGCTGTGGGCCAGTTGTACATAAAGAGGTAAGGGACGGCCATCAGGGTGCCGAAGCTTAGGCCAAAGAGTCCCAAGGCAGGGGCCCAAAAGAGAGGGCTTTTTTGCTGGCGGAAGATAATTCCCAGAAACACCAGCAAGGGCCAAACGTACCAATAGGCAATCCACCAGCTGGGGTCGAACCCATAGACAACCCCCTCCAGCAGATTAAAGACCGCGACCATGCCCAGGGTTTTCCATCCAAACCGCCGGGCAAACAGCACAAACAGAATGCTGCAAGTCTCTATATTGGGAATGCCCCGCAGGGCGACTTGCAGGGAAAAGACCAAGGCGGCCCCCAGCGAGAGGGCCACCATGTCACGCAAGTCTTGACGGGATCGCCGAGCGGTTGCCATGGGTTAGTAGCCGACCTTGAGGATGAGGGAATAAGCCTTGCCCTCCTCCAATACGATCTGCGAGGCACCAACCAGGGCATCCTCGCCATCGACTTGCAGGCACCACCACTCCTGATTGCCCGCCCAGTCGGCCGCCCGGCCATCCACGGCGGTGATCATGCCGCCCTCGACCGTGACGCGGTTTTGGCTCTCGAGCAAACCCAGCAAAAAGCCTTCAGTGGTTGCGTAGGTTCGGGTAGTAGCCTCGCCATCGATCTCGACGATGACGGTGACGGTCTTTTGGCCGGGCACGGGGGTCGGGGTGGCCGCCGGCGTCTGGTCGCCGGTGGCGGGGGTCGGCGTCACTTCGGTGGTGATGGCATCGCCCCCGGTTTGAGACCCTTCGACAGGCTCTGGGCGCAGCCAGATAAACCAGGCGGCGGCGACGGCACAAAAGCCCAGGACAAAGCTGGCGAGGATGATGAGTGTCTTTTTGTTCATAGAAAAACCTCCCGAATGGCTGGTCCCGGAAGGCGTACAAAAATAAGGCTTGCCCCACCGGATACCGCGGCGGCACAACTGTCACAAAGGGGCCTTGGGCCAGTATCCGGCTGATGGCTTTGACAAGCCAAACACGGTGACGGGCTCGCGAGAGATTGGGACTCTCTTCCTGTTTGCGCCCCGCCCATTACAAGCGGGAACCCAAGGGCCTGCGATAGTGTTGTCCACGAGAATGGTAGCAGAAATCAAGGGCGGTGTCAATGATAAAATGCCGGAGTTTGACAGAAAAAGAGGTTTTTACTATAATGAGTGCATCGTCAGTCTATGCAAAAAGAGGAGGAGCGGCCATGCGGCTATCCGAAAAAGCCCGGGCGGTATGGGCGAAAAAGGCCTACGATGGCGATACGCGTTGGCTGCCGCTGGCGGTGCACATGCAGGACTCTGCCCACACGGCCCGCTGGGTGTGGGGGCGGTGGCTGGCTGAGGGTACGCGCCTTTTTTTGACCCAAGTCCTGGGCGCGACCGAGGAACTCGCCGAGCGAGTGTTCATCTTCCTGGCGGCCGTTCACGATTTGGGCAAGGCGACGCCCGCCTTTCAATTTAAACCCGGTCACAACCAGCAGGAGGTCGACGACTGGTTGATGGGGATGTTGAACCAAGTGGGCTTGCAGTGCCCTTCTTTCGGCGCGCATGCTCCCTCGCAATTGCCCCACGCCGCGGCCTCACAGTTGATTTTGCAAAAGTACATGGGCCTGTGCGAAGAACTAGCGGGCATCGTCGGGGCCCACCATGGCAAGGCACTAACGCGAGGCGGTTATGAGCAAGCGGAATCCCACCCCAACCTTGGCGGCCTGAACGATCCCGCGTGGTGTGCCGTGCAACGCGAGCTGTTTGACTATGCCTGCGAGCTGGCAGAAATCACACCGGAGCAGCTGTTCTCGTGCGCCCCTGTCGCGCAGATGTTATGCAGTGGGGTGCTGACCATGACCGACTGGCTGGCGAGCAACGAAGACATCTTCCCTTTGATGGAGTTGGATCAAGCCTGGACAGGGCGGGCGGCACGGCAGTTGGAAGAACGCGGGCAAAAGGTATTGGAAGACTTCTTTCACCCCGATCGCTGGACGCCAAATGGCTATTTGGGATCGGCGATTTATCGCGAGCGGTTCGCTACCCCCGGCCGCAACTTTGTGCCACGCCCCTTGCAGACGGCGGTGCTGGAGGTGATCGATAAAACCCGCGCCCCCGGCCTGATCATTCTGGAGGCCCCCATGGGCGAGGGCAAGACCGAGGCTGCGCTGGCCGCGGCAGAGGTGCTGGCCTCGCGAACTGGGCGAAGCGGGGTGTATTTTGCCCTGCCCACCCAGGCGACGGCCAATGCGCTGTTTCGGCGTTTTCGCGGTTGGATGTCGCGACTGGATCCGCCCGACGCCCGCCACAGCCTTTATCTGGCGCACGGCAAGGCCGCGCTCAACGCCGACTACGCCAAACTGGATCATTTCTCACTGGGCGACGATTTTGCCGCCAACATTGCTGACGACTCGGGGGGCGCAAACGTCGTCGTGCACACCTGGTTCACCCGCAAAAAGGGATTGCTGGCGGATTTCGCCATCGGCACAATTGATCAGGTGCTGCTGGCGGCCCTGCGCCAAAAGCACCTGGCGGTGCGCCATGCGGGCCTGTGCAATAAAGTGGTGGTGCTGGACGAAGTGCATTCCTTCAGCGCCTACATGAATACCTACTTGGAAAGCGCCTTGTCCTGGCTGGGTGCCTATGGCGTGCCCGTCGTCGTGCTGTCGGCGACCTTGCCGCCGGCCCAGCGCGAAAAACTCACCAAAGCCTATACCGGGAGCAAAAAGACGCGGAGTGAGGCGGCGGCACAGGACGCCTACCCCCTGATCACCTGTACTGATCTGGATGAAGAGGGTAAAAAATTCGTGTGGTCGACGCCCGTGGCGAGCGCGCCGCGCGATCTGCACGTGGCGCTGGAACGGTTGGATGGCGAAGTGATGGTCGAGGTGCTGCGCGAGCGACTGGCCTGGGGCGGGTGCGCGGGGATTATCGTCAACACGGTTGGCCGCGCACAGGCGATCGCGCAATGCCTGGCGCAGGCCTTCCCCGGCGAGGTGGAACTGCTGCACTCGCGCTTTCTCGCGCGTGACCGCCAGGCCAAGGAAAAGGCGCTGTTTGAGCGGCTGGGCCCGGGCGACGCCACGCGTCCCGAGCGGTTGATCGTCGTGGGCACCCAGATCTTCGAGCAGTCTTGCGATCTGGACTTTGACATCATGTTGACCGATCTGTGCCCCATGGACTTGCTGATCCAACGTCTGGGCCGCTTGCACCGCCACCCCCGTGCCCGCCGCCCGGCCCCTGTAGCGACGCCCCATTGCCTGATCATGGTCACGCCGCCGCCCGGCCAACCTGGCGAACTCGATCCCGGCGGTGCGGCGGTGTATGGATCTTACCTGTTGATGAACACGGCGCGTTTGCTGGCCGAACGAGACACCCTGCACCTGCCCGCCGACATCCCCTCAATGGTGCGGCGCGCCTATGAGGATTATCGCCCCGAGGATGTGGCGAAGGAGGAGCGGGATGATTATGGGGTGGCTTGGGCGGCACATCAGCAAAAATTGGAAAATCAGAAAACTGCAGCAAAAACTTATCGCTTGGCGTTGGCAAAATCCTTGCGCAGTTTTTCGCGGGCTATGGAAGACGCTCCGTCGGAAAAAGAGGATCCCTCGGGGCGGCGGGGAGAGGCGCAAGTGCGCGAGGGGCAGATGAGCATCGAGGTGCTGGTGATTCAGCGAAGGAACAATGGGCGGTTGTACTTACTCCCTACGCCGGATGGGAAAGAACCTTTTTTCATTGCGGCGGATGAAATCCCGACGCGGGAACAATCGCTGGATTTGGCGGCTGCCAGCTTGACACTGTCAGGATCGATCTGCTATAATCACGGCGCGGACAACCACTTCAACGAGACGGTTGTTGAACTCGAAGAAGCCGCCCGAGCGCTGAGCGCGTGGCAACAATCGCCTTGGCTGAAAGGGCAATTATTCCTGGTGTTGGATGAGCAACTGACGGCTTGTCTGAATGGGCATTGCCTGCGATACGACTTGCAACTGGGGCTGTTGTCCGAAAAAATTACGCAAGGAGGTACACATGGAGAAAAAATTTAACCTGCTCGACGAACCATGGATTTTGGCCATGGATGGCGAAGGGCAAACCTGCAAACTATCCTTGATCGAGGTGTTGGTTCGTGCCCATGAGCTGCGTGGGCTGGCGGGAGAAATGCCCACCCAAGATGCGGCGATTTTGCGCTTGCTGGTCGCCGTGTTGTACGGGGCATTTGGGCGCGAAGAACTCCCGGAGCACGAAGTAGACGAATGGGATGGCGTTGCCGCGATGGATCGGTGGCAATGGTTGTGGGGGCAGCGGTGCTTGCCCGAAGACATCTTGCGCCGCTATTTGGCGCCTTATCACGAGCGTTTTTATCTGGTGCATCCGACGCAACCCTTCTACCAGGCGGCGTTCCCGGGTGACAAAGTTCAGGATAGCCAGGGCAACACCTATGTTCCCGGAGAGATGAGCACGCAGTTTATGATCGGTACCTTGTCCGAGTCAGAAAACAAACCCTGCCTGTTCCGCAGTCGGGCCCGCGAGGATGGTCTGGCATTTGACGAGGCCGCGCGGTGGTTGGTCCATCTCAATGCCTTTGATGTCGCGCCCACCGGCGCTCCGCCCAGGGGCGTGATCAAGGTCAACGGCTACAGCAGTGCCTGGCTGTGCAAGGTGGGAGTGTTATATGCGCAAGGCGATACGTTGTTTCAGGCGTTGTTGCTCAACTTAGTCTTCGAAGGAAAAGGCGGTGAGGTTTTCACGACAGCCCCGGACAGCCTTTACTGGGAGATGGAGCACGTGCATGACGGCGATGACCTGAAAGACATCACCCTGCCTCTGCCCTCCAGCCCCGGCCAGTTGTACAGCCAGCCATTCCGCCTGTTGCAATTGCAGACGCAGGAGGATCGGGTGGTCGGTTATCGGCGGTGGACGGGATGGAAATATGAGGGTTTTCCCAATGTCGAAGTCATGACGGCATGGCGAGAGGGCAAAAAGAACGAGCCGCCTTCGCCCAAGCGCCACAACTCCGAGCGCATGATGTGGCGGGATTTGCCGGGGATCTTGGCGATGAAAGGCGATCAGGAAAGTTGTCTGATCGTGCAGTGGCTGATCGCCCTGCGCAGGACGCGCAACGCCGACAGTCCCCCTTTGCCCCGGCCCCGGTTGTGTGCGGTGGGGATGCAACTGGACAGCAAAGGGGCCAGTGTGGAAAGCGTCTTCTTTGACACGCTCTCCCTCAACGCCTCCCTGTTGGAAGGTTTGGATCAAACCGTCGTCACCCGACTGGAAAACTTGTTGGCCACGACGGAAAAGTGCGTTTGGGCCATCGGCCTGCTGGCCAAGAACCTGTCCCTGGCCGCCGGAGACAGCGGCAAGAGCCCGGGTGAAGGGGCCGCGGCGGCGGGGAAAGGCGAGGCTTACTTCGCCCTGGACATGCCTTTCCGCGATTGGCTGGTCGACCTCGCCCCCAACGCCGTGGACAATGACACGATGGATGCGGCGGAGGTGCAGTGGGTTGACACCCTCGAGCGAATTTTGACAAACCTGGCGCAGCAATGGGTGTCCGGCGCGGGCGAGACAGCCCTGATTGGGCGCACGGTGGATGGCGAGCTGTACAGCGCGCCCAAGGCCATGATTCTCTTCCGGGGCATCCTGCGCAAGACCCTTCACCCCAATCAAACCAAGGAAGGAGGAAAACAATCATGAGTGTGACACAATCTCAATCCTTGTGGGCCCACGTGCAACGCAAATTACTGCCCCTGTGCGGCTCGATCGAGGGCAATACCGCCAAGGGCCGCGCCCAACTGGCCGAACTGCGGCGTGGCATCGGCAAACACCCCGGCGCACTGCCTGCGCTCTATGCGGTATGGCTGGGTGATATGCCCGAGGAATTACAGGGGAACTCGTTTCGCGGCCCCAGTCGCGCCGAATGGGCGGCTTACACTGCCATAACGCTGTTCGCCCTGCATCAACAAGGCAAATCCGCCTGTATGCACGCCGGCGATGAGCGGAAAAGCCTAGGCCGTGCGGTCGGCGAACTGGCGGCGCAAGACCCCGATGGGGCAAAGGGCATCAAGCGGCGGTTGGATGCCCTGATGACGGCGGTCGACATGACCGAAGTCGCCCACCATGCGCGCGGACTCATCCAGCTGTTGCGTGCGGCAGAGCGGTCGATACCGCTCTCCTACACGCAACTGGCCGTCGATTTGTTTGACTTTCAATCAGAATACGCCCGCGACAAAGTGCGCTTGAACTGGGGCCGCGACTACGTCAATGCCCTGACCCATGCCCGCAACGATGACGACAATCAGGAGGAACTATGAAAAACAATTTGTACATCGACCTGCACATCCTGCAGACCATCCCGCCGGCATGCGTCAACCGCGACGACACCGGCAGCCCCAAGACCGCCATGTTCGGCGGCGCACGCCGCGCGCGGGTGTCCTCGCAGGCCTGGAAACGCGCCATGCGCGTGATGTTTGCCGAAACCCTCGACGAGGCCGATCTGGCTGAGCGCACCAAGCGTGTCGTCGAGAAAATGGCGGAGCACATCGTCGCCAAAGCCCAAGGTGCCATGGAGCAGGAGGCGGCGCTGGCGTTGGCGACAAAGGCGGTCAAGGCCGTGGAGATCAAAACCGAAGCCAACAAGGCCCGCAATGACGTCGAAGAGGCCAAGGCGCTGTTCTTTATGAGCAACGCCCAGGCCGACGCCCTTGCCGCCCTGCTGGTCGCCAACCCCGACGCCAGCAAAAAAGAACTCAAGGAAGTCTTCAAGGCAGGGCATGGCATCGAAATCGCCCTGTTTGGCCGCATGGTCGCCGACGACCCCGATCTGAATGTTGACGCTTGCGCCCAGGTCGCCCACGCGCTGTCTACCCACCGTGCCGAGATCGAATTCGATTATTTCACCGCCGTCGACGACCGCCAAACCAACGAGGAGTCCGGCGCGGGCATGATCGGCACCGTCGAATTTAACGCCTCGACGCTCTACCGCTACGCCACCGTCGCGGCGCACAACCTGCAGGACAACTTAGGCTCACCCGATGCCACTGCCCGTGCCGTTACAGAGTTTGTGCGGGCCTTTGCGCTGTCCATGCCCACAGGCAAGCAAAACACCTTTGCCAATCGCACCCAGCCCTATGCGCTGGCGGTCATGGTGCGCCGCGATCAACCCATCAACCTGGTTGGCGCCTTTGAAAAACCCATCTTCGCCGGCACTCCGGGGCAAGAGCAAGGTTTCGCCGGGCGTTCGGCAACGGCCCTGGCGGAATACGCGGTTGGCCAATATAAAGCCTTTGCCGGTACCCCCGTCAAAACCCTGATCTGCTGCCCCGGCGACGAGCTGGACGGTCTGGGCGAACGCCTGGCCTTCCCCGCGCTGTTGGAGGCCCTGCAAGCCGATCTGTTGGCGCAGTTGAAGGCGGGTGACGGGGCATGACCTTGTTGCTCCGATTGGCAGCCCCGCTGCAATCCTGGGGCATTGCCCACAATTTTAACCAACGCGACACCGCCCGCGAGCCCACCAAGAGCGGCGTAATCGGCATGATCGCCGCCGCCCTTGGCCGTCGGCGAACGGAGAGTCTTGACGACTTGAACACCCTGCGCTTTGGCGTGCGCCTCGACCAGCCCGGCACGCTGTTGCGCGATTATCACATGGTGCGCGGCGTCGAGCGCACCAACATCCACATCACCAATCGTTATTATCTGGCGGATGCCGTGTTCCTGGTGGGATTGCAGGGCGATCCGGCCTTGCTTGAGTCCATCGCAATCGCCCTGTGCAATCCCGTTTTTCCGCTCTTCCTGGGCCGCCGCAGCTGTCCCCCTGTGGGCCCCCTCGTGCTGGGCACTCGCCCGCTTGATCTGGAAGACACCCTGCATGACGAGCCCTGGCAGGCGGCAGAGTGGGTACAGCGCAAGTCGGCGCAACCTGCGTTGGGGATTGTCTGCGAAGTGCCGGCGGGTCAAGAGGGCTCTTTCTTGCGGCGGGATGTTCCCGTCAGCTTTTCGCCCGCCCTGCGCCGGCATGCCGTTCGCAGCGTCGTCGACAAACCCGCGCACGTCAAGCCGCCCAAAAAGCATGTAGCGGCAACAACCGAGCACGACGCCATGGCGTCGTTAACATAAAGGAGGTGCCACCATGTTTTTATCCCGCCTTGCCCTGAACGTCAATCGGCGCGAGACCATGATTGCGCTCTCCAGTCCCCAGCGATTGCACGCCGCGGTCGAGGGCAGCTTTCCACCCGGCCAATCGGCGCGCACCCTGTGGCGCATCGATCGCTTGGGTGAAGACTTGTATTTGCTGCTGTGCAGTCAGCACAAGCCCGACATGAGCCACATGGTTGAGCAATTCGGCTGGCCCGCCGCCGATCAGCAATGGCAAACCCGTGATTACGATGCTTTTCTGAACAACTTGGCCCCCGGCCAAACCTGGCAATTCCGCCTGCGCGGCAACGCCTGCAAAAGCCACGCTACCCAGGGCAAACGCGGCGTGGTGCGCCCCTTGGTCACGGTTCCCTCTCAGGAAGAATGGCTGTTCGAGCGAGCGCAAAAAAATGGATTTATCCTCGAAAAAGGAGCCTTTAAGGTCGTGCACCAAGAAGCCATGGAGTTTACCAAATCCGCGCAAACCGTTTCCCTGCGTGCGGTGGTGTTCGAGGGGCTGTTGCAAGTTGCCGATGTTGACCTGCTCAAAACTGCACTGACCCAGGGCATCGGCCGCGGCAAGGCCTATGGGTGCGGCCTGTTGACCCTGGCCCCGGTGCCCGCCAAGTGAAAGCCGCCGGGGTGCGGCCCGAGTTGCAGGAACTGCCGCAGATGCGCGAGAGATTGTCGTTTTTGTATCTCGAACGCTGTGTCATCCACCGTCAGGACAACGCCATCACCATTCAGGACGCCCGCGGCACGGTGCACGTGCCCGCGGCGGCACTAAGCGTGTTGTTGCTCGGCCCCGGCACCAAGATCTCCCACCGCGCCATCGAGCTGATCGGCGACACCGGCGTCAGCGTGCTGTGGGTGGGCGAGCAAGGGGTGCGGTTTTATGCTCACGGGCGCTCGCTGACGCACTCCTCGCTCTTGATCGAAAAACAAGCGGCGCTGGTGTCCAATACCCGTTCGCGGCTGGCCGTCGCTCGCCGCATGTATGCCATGCGTTTCCCCGGTGAGGACGTCTCTGGCCTGACCATGCAACAACTGCGGGGTCGCGAGGGCGCGCGCATTCGCACGGTTTATCGCCGCATGGCCAAGCAGACCAAGGTCGAATGGACGGGACGCGAGTTCACACCGCAAGATTTTGAGGCGGGATCGCCCATCAACAAAGCCCTGTCGGCGGCCAATGTCTGCCTGTACGGTCTGGTGCACAGCATCGTGGCCACATTGGGGTGTTCCCCTGCCTTGGGCTTTGTCCACGCGGGACACGACCGCTCGTTTGTCTTTGACATCGCCGATCTTTACAAGGCCGAGTTGTCTATCCCCATCGCCTTTGAACTCGCTGCACAAAATCCGGCGGACATCGGCGCGGCGACGCGATGTGCCATGCGCGACGCCTTTGCCAAGAGCCACTTGGTTGAGCGCATCGTCAAGGACATCCGTGCCCTGTTGCTTGGCGTAGCGGTCGACGGGACATCGCAGGAAGTCGAGGAAATCGAGGTCGAGACCCTGCACCTGTGGGACGAAAAGCGCGGCGGCGTGCAGAGCGGCGTCAACTATCAACGCGCGCGTGACGATGAGGATTTCCCCGAAGACGAGTTGCTCGAAGGCTACGGAGACACAGCACCATGATCGTCATTAGCATGGTCGACTGTCCCCCCGGGTTGCGCGGCGATCTGACCAAGTGGCTGCTGGAAATCAGCGCCGGTGTCTTCGTCGGCCAGGTCAGCGCCCGCGTTCGTGATCAGTTGTGGGAGCGCATCGAAAAAAACGTTGCGCGGGGCCGCGTCACCATGGTGTACAACGCCAATAACGAGCAACGCCTTGCCTTTCGCGTCCACAACGCGAGCTGGCAGCCCATCGATTTTGACGGGCTCAAGCTGATGCTGCGCCCTTCGCCTAACAAGGTAAAACCCGCCTTTGACCTGCGCCCCGGCTTTAGCAACGCCAGCCGCCAACTCGCCGCCAAGCGCGCGGCAAAGAAACAGGAAAAGCCCAATTATCCAACCGATTATGTCGTCATCGACATCGAAACGACAGGCCTGGTGCCCGCGCAACATGAAATCATCGAGCTGGGTGCACTGCGAGTATGCGAGGGTGAGCCGGCGGAAAGTTTTTCTGCATTAATCCGCCCACAGCGCGAGATCCCGGCACAAATCGCGCGTATCACGGGGCTGAGCACAACGCTCCTGGCCGAGCAGGGCGTCGACGCCGCAGAAGGTCTGGCCACATTCCTGACATTTCTGGGAGACCGCCCCATCGTCGGCCATAACCTGCCTTTTGACTTGGCCTTCTTGCGTCAAGCCTGCACCGAGCACCTCTTGGATTTTCCCACCAATCCCCAAATCGACACCCTGCCCCTGGCCAAACGCCTGCTGCGCTCCCTCCCCAACCACCGCCTGGAAACCCTATCCGCCCACCTGGGCACCCCCGCGCCCACCCACCGCACCTCCCAAGACTGCCTGGCCACACAGCAAGTCTATGCAAAACTAATAAAAATGAGTGACCGCGGGCAATCAAAAGGCATATAATACAAAAGCGACCCAAGTCCAAGCCCCGCGAGCGCGGGGATGATCCCTGCAAATACGTGCTGTCCGGGTCGAGGTATCGCCAAGCCCCGCGAGCGCGGGGATGATCCTAGGTGTTAAAGCACTCCACCGCCACGCTTTCGCCAAGCCCCGCGAGCGCGGGGATGATCCCTAAAGGGGACACAAAGGGGGCCCAATGCGAACCCAAGCCCCGCGAGCGCGGGGATGATCCCAACTACTTGGCCACCTCGCCCACGGGCACAGCCCAAGCCCCGCGAGCGCGGGGATGATCCCGCCACACAAGGCCAGCTTGACGCCTATGAGGTCCAAGCCCCGCGAGCGCGGGGATGATCCTAGAAGAAGTCCGAAGAATAACCCTGTGATCGCCCAAGCCCCGCGAGCGCGGGGATGATCCCAAATACAGCCAAAAAGGTAATAACAGGAACGGCCAAGCCCCGCGAGCGCGGGGATGATCCCATATCCATAATGGCGTACTCGCACTACGAAAACCAAGCCCCGCGAGCGCGGGGATGATCCCCAGTCACACATGCGAACTGTCGCCCTTCAGTACCAAGCCCCGCGAGCGCGGGGATGATCCCGCGCTGCTTGGCTCGGAAACGACCACTGCCACCCAAGCCCCGCGAGCGCGGGGATGATCCTACCCGCGTCTGGCACTTCCGAAGCGAGGACGGCCAAGCCCCGCGAGCGCGGGGATGATCCCTACAACCATGGCGGAAAAGTGGTTGCGCGAACCCAAGCCCCGCGAGCGCGGGGATGATCCCAACAGAATCGTCGACAACCAATACCGCAAGATCCAAGCCCCGCGAGCGCGGGGATGATCCTACAAGCTCAAAATATACCTTCTTTCTCAAGCCCCAAGCCCCGCGAGCGCGGGGATGATCCTTTATGAATTTTCTTTGAGCCAACCCTGGATCACCAAGCCCCGCGAGCGCGGGGATGATCCCAAATCCTACCAGTGGCTGGACCAGCAGGTTAACCAAGCCCCGCGAGCGCGGGGATGATCCTCATCACCTGTAAAGCCTCGGACGATGTATAGCCCAAGCCCCGCGAGCGCGGGGATGATCCCATCTTGACGGGCAAGACGCTGACGAAAAGGGGCCAAGCCCCGCGAGCGCGGGGATGATCCCGATAACAACATGGAACTTCATCGCATTAAGGACCAAGCCCCGCGAGCGCGGGGATGATCCTATATCATTCGTCAAGTATGCACTTGACGGGCCCCAAGCCCCGCGAGCGCGGGGATGATCCCCTCGGAAGCGAAATGAAGTTAGTTACGGCCACCATTCCCCGCACCTGCGGGGATAAAAGTGCAAAACAGACCCACCGTTCCCCTCGGGTTCAGGCGGGCCTGTTTTGTATTTTGTGTGTTTTATTTTTCCAACTTCATGTCCTCCACCCTGTACCACTTCATTCGCAGGCAAACGGTATGGGCGGCCAGGGATAGGAGGGCGGGGAGGAGGAAGCAGAAGAGGAGAATTTTTAGCAGGATGAGGGGCCAGGCGTTGTTGGTGTTTTGAGACATGGCCGTCCAGACGCCCAAGGGGCCAACCAGGCCCGAGGTGCCCATGCCCGCACCCGCGGGGATGTTTTGCAGGGCGATGAACTTGGCCGTGGCCAGGGGCCCCAGCACGAGCGAAGCAAAAACCGGGGCGACGAGGATGACGGGTTTGCGCATGATGTTGGGGACTTGCAACATGCTGGTTCCAAGTCCCTGTGCCAGCAGTCCACCCACGCGGTTGGCGCGATAGGAGATGACGGCAAACCCGATCATATGGGCGCAGCAGCCTACTGTCGCAGCGCCTGCTGCCAAACCGGTCAGTCCCAGCGACATGGCGATGGCGGCGCTGGAGATAGGGGCCGTGAGGATGACGCCCATCAACACCGAGATAATCACGCCCATCAGGAAGGGCTGATAGTTGGTCGCATCGTTGATGATGCCGCCCAGCCACAGCATAAACTTTCCGATAGGTGGGGCGGTGTATTGGGCGACCAGCCCGCCCAGGATGATGGCGACCAGAGGCACCACGACAATGTCCATTGGGGTTTTTCCCGACACCAACGTGCCAAATTCAGCCGAGACGACTGCGGCCAAATAAGCACCAACCGGGCCTCCACCTAAACCATACGCCAAGGCTGCCGTACCCGCGCTGGCGACCACGGCAAGGGGTTTTGCTTCAAGGGCCAACGCGACACCCACACCGATAGCCGCGCCAACGACGGGCGAAGTCGCCCCCAGTTGGGCGGCGAGAGGGGCTAGCCAGTACATATAGGGAATTTGGGCTAGTTGGGTCAGGATCAGGCCGATAATCAGCGAACCGAACAGCCCCTGCGCCATGCCTGAAAGAGCCTTGATAAAATAACGTTGATAGATGTTTCCAAAGGCATTTTTCTTCATTTTCATTGCCCTACTCAGTGGCCGACTTCTTGCTCAGCGGGTTCTTGCGGTTGCTCGGCGGGGGCCACAGGCTCGCCTTTCATGACCTTGAGGAATTGCTCGCCGTCGAGCTTTTCGTGCTCGAGCAGGGCCTCAACCAGGCGATCCAGCGCCGCGCGGTCGCGCTCGAGAATGGTCACGGCGCGGGCGCGGGCGTCTTCGAGGATGCGCTTGACTTGGGCGTCAATGGCCGTGGCCGTGGCCTCGGAGACATTGCGGTGGGATTGCAGGTCGCGGCCGATGAAGACCTCGCCCTCCTCAGCCATGTGCACAGGGCCAAGCTCGGTAGACATGCCAAACTCCGTGATCATGCGGCGGGCGAGTTTGGTGGCTTGTTTGAGATCCATGGTCGCGCCCGTATAAATGTCACCCTCGACCATCTCCTCGGCGGCGTGACCGCCCATGTATAGGGCAATGCGATCGAGCAGTTTGGTGCGCGACAGGTTATAGGACTCATCCTCGGGCACGGTCAGGGTGTAGCCGCCGGCATCGCCGCGGGGGATGATGGTGACGAGTTTGACAGGATCGCTGCCGGGGATACCGTGACCGACGACGGCGTGGCCGGCCTCGTGGATGGCGACCAGGCGGCGATCGAAATCGGTGACCTTGCGCGACTTTTTCTCGGGGCCCATCGACACGCGGTCAATGGCCTCGCGCAACAGCGCCGTGGTGATTTTTTCCTTGCGGGTGCGGGCGGCCAGCAGAGCGGCCTCGTTGAGTACGTTTTCCAGGTCGGCAGGCGTCATCCAGGGCGTCATGCGGGCAATCAGGGCCATGTCGACATCGTCAGCCAGGGGCTTATTCTTGGCGTGCAGGCGCAGGATTTTCTCGCGGCCGTTGGCATCGGGATAGTGCATGGTAATGTGGCGGTCAAAGCGACCGGGGCGCAACAGCGCGGGATCGAGGATGTCGGGGCGGTTGGTCGCGGCGATCATGATGATGCCCTCGTTATGGGTAAAGCCGTCCATCTCGACAAGCAGTTGGTTGAGCGTTTGCTCGCGCTCGTCGTGTCCGCCGCCCAGGCCCGAGCCGCGCTGGCGACCGACGGCGTCGATTTCGTCAATAAAGATAATACAAGGGGCGGCGGCTTTGGCCTTTTGGAAGAGGTCGCGCACGCGCGAAGCACCCACGCCGACAAACATCTCAACAAAGTCCGAACCCGAGATCGAGAAGAAGGGCACGCCGGCCTCGCCCGCAACAGCGCGGGCCAACCAGGTTTTACCGGTTCCCGGAGGGCCAACCAGCAGCAGGCCCTTGGGAATGCGCGCGCCCATGGCGTGGTAGCGTTTGGGATCGGAAAGGAAGTCAACGATCTCCTGCAACTCTTCCTTTTCCTCGTCGGCGCCCTCGACATCGGCAAAGGTCACCTTGTTGTGGGGCGAGACGGGTGCCTGGCGCACCTTGCCAAAGGAAATGGCCTTGTTGTTGCTGGAGTTTTGCATGCGGATGAACAGGAAGAACACCACGCCAAGCCCGCCGATGAGCAAGACATAGGTGATGATATTGAACAACACGCTGTTGTCCGTCGGGGGAATGGTGCTGATCTCAAAGCCGTATTCCGAGGGCAACAGCTTGGGATCGTCCTTGAGGGTCGTGCCGATNTTCTCNAAGAACTGCGTGTCGTTCAGCTCGAGNAACTTGTAGTCATACTTGCGCGGGAAATTTTTCTGGTTGATCTTGGAGTCCTTGAGCAGGACGTAGATAACAATGTAGCTTTGGTCGTTTTTCTGGGTGGCGATGGCTTCCACACGGCCCGCTTTAACGTCCTCGAAAAAGAGCGAGCGCGACGGCGGCGGGGTGGCCGTGGCGGCAGCACCGCCGGGCGCGCCGCCCGCCTCGCCATAGGCCAGGAAATAGATCGCGCCGATAACGGCCGCCAAAACAATCAGTCCGGAAAAGATAGATCCAAGTTTTTTCTTCACGTAGGGCTCTCCTCATGTGGGTAATATTGGTGTATGGCGGGCAGGTTGCGGTATTGCTCGTTGACATCCAGACCGTAGCCGACGACAAAATCGTCGGGCACAACCCAGCCGGTGTACTGGGACTCAAAGGCAATCTGCCTGCGCGAGGGTTTATCCAGCAGGCAGCAACTGGCCAGCGAGGCGACTTGGCGAACCGAGAACAGATCGGTGATATAGTTAAGCGTCACGCCCGAGTCGACGATGTCCTCGACCAGCAAAACGTGTTTGCCGGCACAGGGAATGCTGATGTCGCGGGTGATGCGCACCTCGCCGGTGGTCTTGGTATCCCGCCCATAACTGCTGCACGCCATAAAATCCATCTCGATTGGCAACTGAATGTGGCGCACCAGATCGCAGACAAAAGGCGCAGCCCCCTTTAATATGCCCACGACCAGCAGATCAAGCCCCTGGTAATCGGCCGTAATGCGCGCGCCAATACTTGCCACTTTTGCGGCAATTTGCTCGGGGGTGAAAAGCACTTCACCGAGTCGGCCCATGTCCTTCCTCCCGGGGTTCCAAGATGATCGTCTCGCGCGTACACCGCGCGGCCAGTGGCCGGCCGACATCGTCGTGACACAAAAAGCATCGCCCTGCGCGACCGAATCCATATTGTACCACATTTTCCGTCGCATCGACAGAGGGGGCCGCCAATCCCAGCCGCCCCCACGCCAGCCGCGCGACCCGGCGGGCCAGGGCGGGAGGCAGGAGGGCAAACGCTTTTCGGGGAATTGTAACCGTTGTGTTAACTTTGACATTGGCCAAAAACCAATCCGCGGATTGGGCTTCCATATATTCATCCTCGTCGGCGGCCAACCGCCCCGCCTGGGCCAGTTGGGCAACCGCTCCGGGCGCGACCTGCTGGAGCTCCGGAAGCACCCGATGGCGCAGGGCATTGCGCAGGTAGTCGGTATCATCGTTGGTGGGATCCATATAATAAGGAATGCCGTGACGCTCGACGTAGGATTCGAGCGTGGCGCGGGGCAGTTGCAGGAAGGGGCGCAACAGCAACAGGCCCTCAAAGTCCCGCTTTGCGCGCATACCCTTGGGCGGGGCCCCACGCAGGGCATAGAGCAACAGGGTTTCGGCGGCATCGTCGGCGTGGTGGGCGGTGGCGATGGCGGCGCAGTCGTGGGCTTTGGCATGGGCCACCAATGCGACGTATCGGGCTTGGCGGGCATCGGCCTCAGCGGGCGAGGCCGGGCGCACAGGCAGGATGTCGCAAGGCACACCCAATGTTGCAGCATAGGCGCGGACGCCCTCAGCCTCGGTGGCGCAATCCACCCGCAGGCCGTGATCGACACAAGCGGCGCGCAGGGCAACCGCGGGGTGGCTCTTGCCCCACGCGGCGGCGGCGTGCAGCAGGGCCATCGAATCCGGCCCGCCTGAGACGGCCAGCAGTACGCCAGGCACTCCGAAAAAGGCTGTGCCAACAGTCCCGCGCAAGGCGTCGACGTTTTTCATATTGCTCAAATCGAGGCCATCCAAGCCTTAGCCAGGCGATGAATTTCGACGGAGGTCGCCTCGTCCAGTAGGGGTACGGCGGGGGCAGCCAAGATGTCGGTAACGCGGTCGGCGGCCTCTTGTTCCATAGATTTGCTCCCCTTATCCTGCCAAGTGGCCCGCAGGTGGCGGTTGGGCAGGGCGGGGTAATCAATCTCTTCCAAATAGTTGTCCAGCGTGTGCTCATTCTCCAGGTAGCGGCCCTCAAAGCCTGCCTGTTGGATGACCTCCAGCGCCAGGTGTTCGGCGTCGACGGTGATGCCCCTGCCCACCCGCGCCGCCCAGCCCGCCAGCGCGTCGTCGATCACAAGGTTGACGGGGCTGATGGTGCGCGAGGTCTCCAAGTTGCCCGCGCCCCAAACGAAGTTGACGCCGCTGAGCAGGTGCGATAACAACATGCCCTGCTTTTCGGCAACGGCCTGGGCGTCGGTCATGCAGCTGTCCGTGAGTGACCACGCCGCACTGGGCAGGCCGTGGAAGGCTGCCATCTGAGCCCCGGCACTTTGCAACAAAGCGTTTTCTGCCGCACCGGTCAGCGTCAGCAGGGTTTTCATCTCCAGCACGTGGGCGAACCCGGCGTTATAGATTGCAGGCCGCCCCTCTTCGATGGCTTGCAGCAGCACCAGGCCCGACAATACTTCGGCGTCGGCCAGAGCCAAGCTTCCCGCCAGCGTCACGGGTGACGTCCCACCTGCCATGGGTTCAGAGTTGAGCATCATAGGCACGCCCTGCCCCGCCGTGCACCAAAACAGTTCGCACGCCGCGTGGCTCCAGGTCAGGGGTGAAACACAGGAGTACCCCATGGATAAGAACATATTCTCGCGAAGTTTGCCCCCGGCGACAACTTGGGCCATCTCCAGGAAATACTCTGCACCTGCCGGGCTATAGACACAGGGACGCAGGTGTTTGGTAGAATTTTCCAGCAAAGTGACCAGGCCCATGACGTCACGCGCCGTCGGCGGCACATCATGCAAACAGGGAGCAACGACGCCATGAATGTTGGAACAAGCCTCGGCCACGCGGCAAAACTCGGCAAAGTCTCGCGTCATAATCGGCGCAATATCGGGGCCGACACCCGGCTGATAATGCAAGCCATTGCCCGTAAATACCATGCTCGCCGCACCGTTTTCCACGGCATACCGCCGCCCGGCGCGATCGGTCACGGCAAAGGCCTTTGGTGCCATGGCGATCGCTTCGCGCACCAAACGCGCGGGCAGACGCAAGGCCTCGGGGTCGGTCGGGTGGGGCTGCGCCCCCCGCTCGACCAACAAAGCGCGACTGCGTTCGTGATGAACGCGCACGCCAACTGTCTCCAAAATCGCCAGCGCAGTCTCGTGAATGCGCGCACAGTCCCGCTCTGTCAAAAATCGCAACTTCACGTTGCCCCTCCCAAACGATGCGGAACAGCGGCGGGATCACGCCCGCCCCATCCGCCCATCGCATTAGAATTCTCCCCGCGACTGCGGGGCAACGAAGACATCCGTCGACCAGACGAGGATCATCCCCGCGTGTGCGGGGAATGGAAAAATTTTATCACAAACTTATCGAAATATCTAGGATCACCCCCGCGTGTGCGAGGAATGGAAGCGTTCGGCGGTCATTCGCTGGATTCTAAAGGGATCATCCCCGCGAGCGCGGGGCTTGGCTCAAAGAATTCGAGAAAATGCTGGACCACCTGGGATCATCCCCGCGCTCGCGGGGCTTGGGTCGTGTATTTTAAGGTGAAGAACGCCAAGAAAGGATCACCCCCGCGTCTGCGGGGCTTGGGAGGCAACGAGGCCGTCGAGCCATGCGGCGATGGGATCATCCCCGCAATGCCATTTCTTGTGATGTCCTCAAGATTTAAAATGCCTCCTGCCGCAAAGATCGGCAGAAGGCAGGGGCTTATCTATTCCGGGTTTGTACCCAATGGACTGTTGGCCAATTTACTTCATCTTCGCCAACAAAGCTTCCAGCCGCGGTTGGCCCTGCACGCCGCCGGCGGCGGATACGTTGCCGGCACCGCAGATGCAGCCGCACCGCAGGCAGTCTTCCATGGGCAGGTTGTTGAGGTAGCCGTAGAGGAAGCCGCCGTCGAAGGAGTCACCTGCGCCGACGGTGTCCACGACTTCCACGCGGAAGGCCTCACAACGCCAGATGTCGTCGCCGCGTACGGCGATTGCGCCGTCGCCGCCGCATTTTGCCACCACAAGGGGCACGCGCTTGGC
>JGI994J12354_10001506_pt1 | contig 23488 bp, 28 predicted proteins | sample IntmicLarv3ML3BL_FD_12354 | JGI IMG/M metagenome (IMG submission 12354) | reverse complement strand
GTTGGCAAACCTAATCTATTATATCAAAGGAGAATTTTTTATCATACTCATAGCCCTTGGCTTTTCAGAACCACTCGCATAGCAAGTGGTTTATTTTACAAAAAATTTGGTGTTAGTCTACGACCAACACCAAATATTATACAACCTAGTTGGCTCATCAGCAATTAAAAGCTCTGGTTCACATGCCAATGCCATGGCAATCATCACTCTTTGCTGCATTCCACCAGATAATTCATGGGGATATTGCTTTAATCTTTTCAAAGGATTGGAAATACCTGTAAGCTGCAAAAGTTCCAGTGCAGCAGCCTTTGCCTCTGATTTTGAAAGTTTTCTACGAAGTTTTAATGCTTCAGTTAGCTGGTTTTCTATGGTATACACTAGATTGAGTGATGTAATAGGATCTTGAAAAATAACTGATATATCATCGCCTCTGATGTTACGCAGTTTTTTTAATGGTAACCTTAATAAATCTTGACCACGAAACAGTATTTCCCCCTGATATTCTACAGGGTCTGTATACTCTAAAAGCCTTAGTATTGACTGAGAAGTAACACTTTTACCACAGCCTGATTCGCCTACAATCCCAACTATTTCCCCTGCCCCTACAGACAAGTTAATTCCTTTGACTGCTGGTAATTGACCACGGTTAGTTCTAAAATAAACTTTTAAATCTTTAATTTCTAACAAGGGATTTTCAGTCATTCTCTCCTCCGCCTATCATCTAATATTCTCTAAAATTACTCAACACTGATACTTTGAGAGGAACATCCAAAAATTATCCCCAAATTTTTTTGCTATTAAAGAAAACAAAATTTGACAAAGTATACAAAAAGACTATTAACATTTTCTTTAATCATTATCCTTTATTCTTGGGTCAAAGAAATCTCTTAAGCCATCTCCTAATAGATTTAGGCTAAGCACTGTCAGTACAATGGTAATTCCTGGAAATGCTACCATCCACCATGCCTTATAAATAACCTGCTTGCTTGCCTGTAATATACTACCCCAGCTTGCATCTGCAGGTGATATTCCTGCTCCTAAAAAGCTAAGGGCTGCTTCTGATAGTATTGCAGAGGCAAATATAAATGTCGCTTGTACTATTACTGGTGAAATAATATTAGGAGCTATACTACCCCACATTATCCTAAAACTACTTGCTCCTTGAGTATAAATCGCTTCAATATATGCTTGTTCCTTCACCTGTAAAGCGCTTGCTCTAGCTATCCTTGCAACATTGGGAGTATATACTATAATAAGTGCTATTATTATATTCCATACTGAATTACCCAGTGCTGCCATTGATGCAATCGCAAGTAATATTCCAGGAATGGCCATAAGTCCATCGCTTATACACATAAGCACATTATCCAGAATTCTAAAATAACTTGCATATAATCCTATAATAACACCTAAAATTGAGGATACTAAAGATACTGAAAAGCCAACGAATATAGAAACTCTTGCACCATATACAATTCGTGTAAACAACTCTCTTCCAAACTCATCTGTGCCAAAAATATTTGTGGAATTTGGAGGCATAAGTCTTTGTGTTACCCTCATTTCATTAGGGTCGAATTTTATAAGATATGGTCCTAATATTGTTACCAAAATTATTACTAACAATATGATTCCACCAATGATAAGGCTGTAATTACTTTTTATTTTTTGAATTTCAATACTTCGCTGCTCTTTTTTTAGTTTTTTACTCATTTCCTCCATTGACAGATTTCTTTCTAACACTGCTAGCACCCCCTATCATTCATTTTTAAGTCTTATTCTCACATCAATTATACCATAGAGTAAATCTACGACCAAATTAATAATAACATATACTAAAGTAATTAATAGCACAACCCCTTGAATTACTGCAATATCTCTACGCTCTATTGCATTTAATACTAGTCGTCCTATTCCTGGTATATTAAATAGAGATTCTACGACCACTGCTCCAGTCATTAGATTGGCAAAGGACTGTCCTACCACTGCTAATATTGGAATCCCAGCATTTTTCAATCCATGTTTTGCAACAACTACCACTTCTCTAAGACCTTTTGCCCTTGCAGTCTTTATATAATTGACGCCAAGAACATCTAACATAGCCGAACGCGTCATTCGCATAATAAGTGCTACTTGAACAGTTCCCAAAGAAATACCTGGGAGTATTAAATATCTTACGTGATCCCATAGACCATCTGAGATTCTTCTATATCCAGCAACTGGCAGCCAATTTAGTTCTACACCAAATATTAGCATCAGAAAAAGACCCAACAAAAAACCTGGGATAGCTATACCAAATAGTGAAATAACTGTCATTGCTGTGTCTAACACTGACCCTCTTTTGTAGGCTGATAGTATGCCCACTGGGATAGCTATCAATATTGCTATAGTTTGGCTAAATAATGCTAGGCTAATAGTAGGTGGAAAATGTTCAACTATTGCTTGTAATACTGGCTGTTGCATAAATATTGAATTACCAAGGTCTCCCTTCAGTACATTTAAAATCCAGCTTAGATACTGTTGATAAAAAGGGCGGTCAAACCCGAGTTCTCTGCTAAGATTCTCTATTCCCTCTGCTGTTGCCTCCATTCCCAATAATATTGCTGCTGGATTTCCTGGTGTAATATATACTATTGAGAAAATAACAATAGAAACTACAAACAAGACTGGTATCACTAGTAATAAACGCTTAATTATATATGAAAACAACTTTATTCCTCCATTTGCAAAAGTCTACCATAACCAATTTTGTATGGTAGACCATATGCGTTTTTCTCTTCTAAAGTTTTTATTTCAAAGTTTTTTATTCTATAATTTTTTACTCTGCAATTCTTGTGTTCCAATATACTGGATTATGAAAATAATTAAATCCTTCTATCTTTTTTGAGGTAACTATTACTGAGTTATAATGTCCTATAACAGTAGCTGCACCAAATTCATATATATACTGTTGAAGATTTTCCCATTCTTTTGTGGCCTCTTCTTGGCTTTCAGCCTGACGTATTGCAAGAAGTGCTTCTGCAACTCTTGGCTGGTCAAATCCTGCCCAGTTTGGATTTACTGCTGAGATTTGAGGCGGAGTCAATTGATAAGAGTTACTGGTTATAAAAATATCCCATTTGGTTCTATCGTTTTTAGTCTCAAGGAAAGTAGCAAAATCAAAGTTAATAACTTCTGCATTCACCCCTACCTGTCTCAACTGCTCCTGTACCACCAAAGTTGCATTATACATTTCACTATAATCTCTGGTTGTTAAAAGTCTTATGGGCTCGTCATCATATTCTCCATCTGTAAATAATTCTTTTGCCTTCTCTGGATTTGACTGATTGTAGTATTCTGCTCCTGACTTCACTGCCCACTGCGTCTGTACTAAGTTCATAAAACCAGGATCTAGTATGTAAAGTTCAGGCTCTGCATAACTTGCAAGAAGTATTTCATTATTATTTAAGGTTGCCAGTACCGCCTGTCTTAATACTGGATTTGACAATACTCCATCTGATGTATTTAAGAATAGATTTAGGGAACCTGACTGTTTTATATTTACTACTAAGTTTTCATCTGAGGCAACTTCATTATAATTTTCCAATGGAATACTTTCTGCAATATCGTATTCTCCAGTCTTTACCCCTGCAATTCTTGTGGAATTATCTGGTACAAAATAAAAATAAATTTCCTTTGTTCCGCCATTTCTTGCACCTGTGTGCCCACTTACTTCCCCTTCAAGAGATTTATATTCATCATACTTTTCAAGCCTAATATATTGGTCCTGTCTCCATTCTGCAAATTTATAAGGATTTGTTTTAATGTATTCAGAAAGCCCTTCTGCTGGGATATTCTCTACAACTTCCTTTGGCATAACCGCAGGAAATTGAGCAGGTGACGCAATTAAATTGATAATATCTGAAGTAGCTTCTCTGACTGTAAGTGTTAGGGTATAGTCATCAATTGCTTCAAATATTGCTCCACTGAGTAGTGCTGCTGCTCTTGAAGAAGCTATCAGCCAACGATTCATAGATACAACAACGTCTTCTGAGGTCAATTCCTTACCATTGTGAAATTTAATCCCTTCTCTAAGATAAAAAGTATACACAAGGGAATCCTCACTAACATCATAAGATGTGGCTAGTTGAGGTACTGGAAGATAATCTTTATCCAGTGTAAGCAATGTTTCAAATATGTGGTTGGATATTCCTGCTGCTGCATTGGATACTGTCTGATGTGCATCTAAAAGTGGTGGTTGTGCAGTAATTGCAATATTCAATATATCTCTATATACCTTACTTTCTACAGTTTCTGTAGAATCTTCAGTATTAACTGTTTCTGAAGTTTGACTTGCTGCATTGCCGCTATTATTATTATTATTTCCACCACCCGCTGATAGAAATAATACCATTCCTAAAATTAGTGATAATATTGCTGCTCTTTTCCTCAGTCTTGCATAATTCATAATACTACTCTCCTCTTTATATTCTAAATATATATGTGCTAATTGTTATAGCATTATTTACTTTACTTGTCAAGAAATAATTTAATTTGGATGTATTGCCAAACATATGATTATTAAATGATTCCAATATCAAAAATTCTTGAAATTTTTCTGAATAAGGCTGGCATAATTAATTTTTTTCTGCAACTTTCTTGAGAATATATACTAAAAAATAGTTCTAAAACAACAAAAATAATGCTATAATTGTATTATATTATCTCCATTTATGAAAAAAGTATATCCCGCTTACTTAACAGTCAAAATGGTATTTTTATATTTAATATTATTTACATTAATTGCTAGCGTTGCCTTCATCATACATGAATTTGTATTTGCATGGATAAGTGATCTGGTACAAACCGTCACATTACTTACTATTAAAAATGACTTCCTAAAATCAGATGGCAGTTCTTTTTCAACTTAACTGCATTATTCAAGGAGATAAATAAATATGAAATATATAATAGGATTATTAATCTTAATAGGAAGTTTAACTATACTTGGCGGTTCACATGTTACCTGGGGTAAGTTTGAATACTTTATGCATCCGCAAAATCAGTTGGCTGATATACAAACAACACCAATTAGATTGGCAAACACATATTTTAGAGAGATCCCATTTGTCATATCGGATAGATTGCTGCCTGAAGTAATGCTTCAGGGGTCAAGTCGTGATTACAATCAATGGTATCCAATAGACTATACAATCAAAAATAATATATTCTCTAATGGAGTTAAAGCGTCTATTCAATATGGAGAAAATCCAGAATGGTGGGGATTTAATAAAGTCATCGAAACATTGGAGATTATGTTGCCATCTCATGGAGTGAAGGTTCCTCTACTATACTACTTAATGACATCTCAAATACATCTGTCAGGTGCAACAGAATTAGAATACTCCTGCGTGATTGATTTTGATAATTATGACTATGAAATTATCATACGACAATACACAGTGAATGAGCATAGTGGAGAACATACAGATGTTTTCATTTCAAAAGTTATGATGGATATAATGGGTAATGTCATTGCTCAATCAGAATTTTGGGGAGAGCTTGACATTGCAAATATTTTATATTATGTGTTGGGAGAACCAGAACCTTCATCTTTGAAGAATGTGGTTCGAGAAAGATTACTTATGATAGAATCTGACACTTTAAAAATATCTAAAGAGTTTCCAGTGTTTAAAGTTAAAATGGATAGATATAATACCCTAAATTTGAACCAGGGGAATAGAACAGAAATGGAAGATATTGAATATCATAGTTTGGTTAATGAGTGGCATACTATTATAAATGAAGCTAAAATTGATGATAGATCTGCTAGAGCAGACTATCTACTAGTGATGTCATTATTAAATTTAACAGATGATGCTGGAATATACTTTACACTAGGATTAGATAATGTCAATATAACCATTAATCAGTAGAATCTCAACTAATATGGAAATGTATCCTGAAAATATTTAAAAAAAAACAAGAACAGCAATATTTAATGACAATAAAATTTACCCTGCCAAGATTCTTTCCATTCAATTGTTTGATGCTCAGGCATATAGCTGCCTCCTGAGGCTGCTTAAAAACTATCCAAAAAACTTTTTTACTAAAAGGAAACAAAAATTATCACAGCTGTTCATATTTAGTGCTGGTGAGCTGCATAGCAGCTCACCAGCAGAGGTGGAGCCTGGGTTGCTTTGTGGGGCACCCCCAATTAATAATAAAGATATAAATATTTCTGCCTTCCTTTGAATTTTCATAAATTTTTTTAGTTTTTCAGCAATACCCACCTCTTTTTTCTTGCACTTGATAATTTGCATACAATGTCATCAACGCAAGTTCTTACAAATCAATCTTTAATAGTCCCTCTGATACCATATTCTCAATATCAATATATGTTAAGTCATCATCTTCATATCCGTACAATTCTGCTTCAAAATGTGCCTCTATTTTCAATTCTATGAGTGTATCTAAAACATAAAGCATTTCCTTATATTTTCTATCCTTTAGACAATCTTTTGCAAATGTAAATCCCGTTTTTATTTTGGAGGATATTCCAAGTGGATCTTCATACACATTAATCCACTCCCTATCCCAATATCCTGAGGAAAAATCTTCGTATCCACTCTCTTCCAAATATAATTTGCCATCAGCTATTTCTTTTATCCATTCTGCTATTTCATCTAGCTTTTCTCTGACGAACTCATCAGACATTCTAGCTACAGGCACCACTGTCGTGTTCCTTTCTTGTTCTTCAGTTATATAATTTTGTAAAAATTCTAGATACTCTTCTTACTCTTCCTTTTGTACTTTCTGTGCAATATTATATAAGCACTTTTTCATATTTGTATTATTCATTTGCTCTAAACACTCTGTGACTTTTGATAAAAAATTTGAATTCACTACTTTCCCTCCATAAAGCTTTTACCCCAATTTTAAACTTTGATTAAAAATCAACTAAAATACAATTCTTTAACAATGTATTAATTAGACCTATGATTATATTTCTTCCACTTTGGAAAAATCTTTTCTCATTTCTCCAATATACTATTTACTAAATCCAAATACTTTGACATAACTAAATTTTTCGTAGTAGCATCTAAGTATCTAAAATTCATGTTTGGAGATGAATCTTCTATTTCCAGTAGCATCAAAGAATCATCTTCCAATTTAAGAAAGTCTATCCTACTAAAACCTACTGGCTTTCTTATTTTACTCAGAAAATATTTTGCCTTTATTGTGCAAATATCATCTTTTCTTTCTGGGTCAGGGTAGTTGGGGAATTTTGATGGAGTATATTCAAAAGTATACAAATACTCTTCGTTTATAAAATACATTTGAACTTCGGATTTAAACTTAATTTCTGGTTGAATAATATAATTTCCATCTTCATATTTGCTTTTGACAACCCTGTCAACTTCATCTCCTGATACTTTAGTTTGTCCTATACCACTTCCTAAAGATTCATTCTCTTTTACATAATAGTAATCCACTTTAGGTAGCTTTTCCATGTTCTTTATATCAGTTATTGTCGGTATTACTTCATTTTCTGCTGATGAATCGTAAAGCTCTTCCAGATAACTTTTTCCAATATCATCCAAACCTTCTAAATTTACATATTTAATCTTTTTATCCTTTGCATACTTTATTACTCTATTTTTATGTTCTTTGTAATATTGAAGAGTTTTAGCGTCTGCCTTGCTACCTGTCCATGTATTACGCCTCAAAATGAGATCATAATTGTCCAATTCTTCATTGGGAATATCCACCCAAGTCATTTTAATATTCAATTGATTTTTTACTAAAAAATTGTACAATTCCAAATCTTCTGCATTTCCTAATACTGTGTTACTCAATAATAATACCTTTTTCTCCATTTTTATACACCTCTCCATTTCTAAATTAAACAATGATACATCAGTCATGCAATGAGCCATTCCTGACAATAAAAGATAGTCTTTTCTAAAATTTTTAGAAAAGTTATTATTCTAAAGGTGCAATTCTTCCTAATATTAGAGAGTTGATTTTTGGTATTCTTATCTACCAATATGAGTATTATTATATCATTATTCAAAATATTTGACTATGCTTTTTTAGTCTGCCAAATTTGAAGAGTAAACCTCGCAAGATATCCCGTCCCAATCATTCCACCAAAGTCCACCAAATCTACCGATATTTATAAACAGCTTTTATAAATCCACCCATAACTTCATGACTAAAAATAAATCCATGTTTTATATAGAAATTATAACCCTCTTCATTGCCATTGGAAACATGAACAAAAATTAGATCAACATCTGAAAATCCAAACATCCAATCCTCTGCCATTTGAATCATCTTTGAACCAAGACCAGATCCTCGATAATCATCTTTAATAAAAAATTTATTCAGATGAGCAATTTTTACTGGTAAATCACTCCATTTTGGTAAAAGTCCTGGTAGAGAGGCCTTTTTCATATCATCAGTTAATATTATTGTAGAAAAAACGTAGCCAATAGGTATTCCATTATCTTTGGCTAAAAGAATTTGGGAATCCATTGCCTTTTCATATGTTGGTTTCATGCTCTCATCAAAGTTAAATTTATCAAAGAGCTCTTTTTTTATATGAGCCTTTGATTTTTGAAATCCCATCAATTCGTTATATAACTCACGACATGGTTCAAGATTTCCATCTTTAATTACACTTATATCCAAGTTTTTCATTGAGTCTATTTTATACTCCATGCTTTTTTCGTCATTATTTTCCTTATTGTTAATTATTTTATCACCAAAAATCTCAATTTTATTCTTTATTTTACTCATTTTGTCCCTCCTAAATTTTTCTTGAAGAATATCATAATTTTTAATTGCATTAAATCCTTACTGATGTTATGATACATCTATTGTAGATAAAATGCAAGTAAGCACTTTTTGGTAGCATTACTTTCCTTTTGGAAAGCAATGCCATTTGGAGGTATTTATAATGAATAAAAAATGTCCCATTGAATTTACTCTTTCACTTATTAGTGGGAAATGGAAAATAATTATATTAAAAGAATTATCACAAAAGCCACTTCGCTATGGTGCTCTGGGGAAATGTATTCCTGATATAAGTTCTAAAATACTTATTCAGCATCTGAGGGAAATGGAAAATGATGGGTTGATTACTAGAGAAATATTTCCTGAGGTTCCCCCCAGAGTTGAATACTCTTTGAGCAAGATGGGAATAAGTATTACAACAATACTTATTGAATTGAGACGTTGGGGTCTCGAATCAGATTGGCAAAATATCACAAAATGTAAACAATGTAAAAAATGTCAACCTTATATTGGTGAAGGCGGATAATTAACTTCGTTATTTAGTCACTGTTTATTTGCTTTTTAAAATTTGAGTGCACATATTTAGCTTAATAATCTTCTGAATGTGATGAAATGCGGTCTTAGGAGAGCGAAGAAACTAAATAATATTTTTTTCTAAAAAAAATATTGACAAATAAAAATTATGTGGTATTTAATTATTATAGACTTGTCGGCAAGCAAATAAAACCTAATTACTAATTCCTAATTTCGATTAGGTATTATTTATCAACTTTTTCACTTGTCGACAAGAAAATATTTAGAGGAGGTTTTTTATGATAGTTGCGTTTGTCGCAATAGTGATGATTGCTGTAATGATGTATGTTCTACTAACTAATAAAGTCTCACCAATAGTTGCATTTGTATGCTTACCATTTTTAGCGGGGTTGGCATTAATCTTTTTGGTGGGATTTCAAGGTGCTGAAGGTGAAAACTTAACTTACTCTGCTCAAATAGGTCTATTAGTAAATAGGTGGGCAGCAGGTGGAGTACAAACCACAATGTCCAATGCAGTGTTATTCATATTTTCGATTATTTATTTTGGAATTATGAGTGATGCCGGAATGTTTGATCCCATTGTACAAGGACTCACAAAAATAGCTGGAAAAAATCCAGTGATGATTTACATAACTACTACTTTGATTGCTTTTGTTGCACAATTGGATGGAGCCACAGCTACCACTTATTTGATTACAATCCCTGCTATGCTCCCATTGTTCAAAAAGTTAAAATTAAATGTCTTGAGTATGCTTTGCCTAATAGGGATGATGACAGGTGTATGGAATATGATTCCTTGGGGTGGAACTATTATACGTACAGCAACAACAGTCACAAATTTGGGAACTCCTGTGACTCCTCAAGAACTTTGGGTAAAAGTACTTCCAGTTGAAATATTAGGAACAATTTTAGTGATGATCTTAGCAGTATGGTTTGGATTGAATGATAAAAGAAGATTGACAAAAGAATATGGTGCTGATTTTTTTGACATGATAATTCAAGAAGAAGTAGTAACATCTGATGAAGTTTCTGACTTAAGAAGACCTAAACTACTAGTAGTAAATCTACTATTGACCGCAGGAATAATAGTATCAATGATTTTGACCAGTGCACCAAGCTATTTAATGTTTATGTTTGGAACTGCTATTGGAGTATCTATTAATTATAGAGGATTAAAAGCTCAATCAGCAAGGGTAGAAGCCCATGCAACGACAGCAGTGGGTACTGCTGCTACATTCCTTGCTGCAGGGGTATTTTTGGGAATATTTCAAGAAACTGGAATGACAGTGGCCCTTGCTAATTTAATCTTATCTGCATTTCCACAATCGTTATTAATGCACACAGGAAGAGTCTTGGGGGTTTTTGGAACGGCAATAGGAATTATCTTTAGCCCTGATTTATATTACTACTCATTATTACCTGTGGTGGGAGAAGTGGTAAGAGCATCTGGTGGTAGTGTAGAAAAATGTGGCTTGGCAATGTTAATTGGCCATAATGTCGGGGTAATCATTTCTCCATGTATACCAACTACATTTTTAGCTATAGGTCTTGCAGGAGTTCAATTGAAAGACCACATTAGATATTCTTTAAAATATTTTATAGGTGTTTCATTAATACTTGTTTTGTTTGCAATGGCATTGGGGGTAGCATAGCAAAATTTAAAGATAACTTAAACTAGGAGGGATCATGTGGAAAAAGGAGCATTAAGTAATATTACAGTATTGGATTTGACTAGGGTTATGGCAGGACCATATTGTACAGCAATGTTAGCCGATATGGGAGCAAATGTAATCAAAATAGAAATACCAGGTAAGGGAGATGACACCAGAGCTATGGGGCCCTTCAAAAATGGTGAAAGTCTCTATTATGCTAACATTAATAGAAATAAAAAGGGGGTTACATTAAATTTAAAAAGCGAAAAGGGAAAAGAAATTTTTAAAAACTTAATAAAGCAAGTTGATGTGGTGGTTGAAAATTTTAGGCCAGGTGTTATGGACAGCTTAGGATTAGGTTATGAAAACTTAAAGGAGATAAACCCGCAGATTATTTATGCTGCAGTGTCAGGATTTGGATTTTATGGTCCTTATCATGATAGACCTGGATATGATATTATAGCACAAGCGATGGGAGGTTTGATGAGCATCACAGGCCATGAATCAGTTGGTCCCACCAGAGCTGGCTCAGCAATAGGTGATGTCCTTGGTGGAATGAATTTGACTATAGGTATATTAGCTGCTTTAAACGCCAAAAATATTATCAAAAAAGGACAAAGAGTAGACGTAGCCTTAGTAGATTCTGTAGTTTCTGCGTTGGAAACTGGAACTCAAAGATATTTTATCAATAATGAATTATTCAGATTACTTGGGAATAGATATGCAGCAGCGTCGCCCTATGACACTTTTAAATCAAAAGATGGAATGTTTGTGATAGGGTGCGCAAACCAAAAGTTATTTGTCGAGTTATGTAACAAGGCATTAAATAGGCCAGATTTGATAGAGAATCCACTATTTTTATCTAATCAGCTTAGATGCGAAAACCATGCACCATTGAAGATAGAAATAGAAAAGTGGTCTGAAAATTATACTTCCAAAGAAGCTGTGGAAATAATACTAAATGCAGGTGTTCCTGCTGCTCCCATTATGAATCTTAAGGATGTTTCTGAAGATGAGCATATTGCAAAGGTAAGAGAAATGTTTGTTGAAATGGAGCATCCAATAATTGGAAAAATGCAAGTAAACGGAAATCCGATTAAACTTATGGATACCATGCCAAAAATAGAAAAAAATGCTCCTCTTTTAGGAGAAGACACAAAGGGTGTTTTCATGGAAATGCTCGGTTTGAGCGAAAAAGAAATAGAAAATTATATTCATGAAGGAGTGATGTAAAATTGTTATGAAATAAAAATTTAAATCCCTCATAATTATGGGTGGATGATGCTCTAAGTGCATGCATACAACAAGGAGGAATTATGAATTTACCCCAAAAAGTAGAAATAATAGAAGTGGGTCCAAGAGATGGTTTTCAAAATATAGGAACTTTTATAGAAACTAAGCACAAACTAGAAATAATCGATGCTCTAGAAGAAGCTGGATTGAAAAAGATACAAGTTACTTCTTTTGTTAATCCTAAATGGATACCTCAAATGAAAGATGCCAAAGAAGTATGTGAGACTTGTGTAAATAAAGAAGAGCGAAAATATAAAGTGTATGTTCTTTGTCCTAATAAAAGAGGCGTGGAATTGGCTGTAGCTTCTGAATCAGATGTTATCACTATAGTCATCTCTGTTAGCGAAGCACATAATAAAGCCAATATAAATAGTACTGTAGAAGACAGCTTTTTAGAATTGGAGGAAATAGTAAAAGCATTTCCTGATATAAAATTTCGATTGGATTTGGCCACTGTCTTTGGTTGCCCTTTTGGAAAAGAAATAAGAATTGATAGAATAATTGAATTAATAAAACGAGCTCGTCAAATAGGTGTATCTGAAATAATGTTGGCTGATACTGTAGGAATGGGTAACCCTTTATTAATAGAAGAAGTATTAACAAAGGTGGAAGAAGAAATTGGCAGAGAAAAAATAATTTTGCACATACACGATACCAGAGGAATGGGGTTGGCTAATATGCTTACAGCAATGCAATTGGGATTTGATACCTTTGAAACTTCAATAGGTGGATTGGGAGGCTGTCCTTTTGCTCCAGGGGCCGCTGGAAACGTGGCAACAGAGGATTTCGTTAATATGTTAGACAGCCTGAAAATTGAACATAATATTGACATTGAAAAATTATATAAGGCAGTGGAACTAGTAGATAAATATGTAGATGCAGAAATAAAAAATAGTCATATGTATTCAGTTTACAAGGCTCAAAAAGAAAAATAAAAATTCTATAATAAAAATTTTATATAGAATATGATATCAATCTATAGATTAACTGTTAAGTCATAGAAAGAATTTACTATTAAGAATTTCCCTATAAAAAATAATCAGGATGCAATTCAATTAATTCTTTTAAGTAATTCTCTATCCTTCTATAGTTTTCTAATGTGTATTCAATTAAAACATCTATTTTTTTATCTTGAATATTTTTGGCCAGTTGCTTATGATCTTGAATGAAATTTCCACCATATAATTTTTCTTCTATATACAAATTTAAGAATCTATTGTACTGTATATTGGAAGTTCTAATCAATTTCCATATATGCTTGTAGCCAGCATATTCAAATATTCTACTATGAAATAATGTATCATAATTTGAAATCAATTTTATAGAGTCTTTTTTGCTAACAAAAATTTTTTCAGCTTCATCTATTATAAGAAACAACTCTTTTGTAAGTGTACTAGTATCCATAGAAGTGCATAATTTTAATAATATTTCCTTTTCAACAACACACCTTAAAAATCTACTTTCTAGGATATATTCGCCATCAATCAAAACAACTTTTGTATTTTTTTTAGGTTGAACTTTAATTAAGCCTTCATGAATTAGAATAGATAAGGCTTCTCTTATAGGACTTCTACTTACATTAAAATGTTCTTTAAGCTTAGTTTCACTGATAGATTCTCCAGGTTTGATTGTGGCTTTAATAATGCTTTCGCGAAGAGAGCGATAAATAAAATCTTTATTATTTTCATTTTCAAGTTTTTCTATTTTAAAAATTTCCATCTGATTACACCATTCCTAACTAAGAAGATTGTTTAAATATGATCTTTAATTAAAAAGATTGGTTCTTAGATTATATATAAAATTTTTGATAAAATCAAATTTAAATTGATAATATTAAATATTTTTATAAATATATTTTAAAAATATTTTATCTTCTTAAATAAATATTTATTATCAGTATTATTATAAGCATTATTCATAAAGAATTTATATGTGAAATTGGAAGAAATCTTTAATATCTTTAATGGAATTTAGGAGAAAGTTGATGTTATGGATGAAAGAATAACTATAATAACAGGTAATGCAGGTAGCGGTAAAACAGAATTTGCAATACAATATGCCCTTTGGCAAAGAAATTTTTATAAAAAACTGAATCTAGTGGATTTGGATGTAATTAATGTCTATTATCGTTCTAGAGAAAATATTGACTTTTTGGAAAAAAATAATATTAAAATGTGGGGAAGCGGTAATTTTTCCTTTGATAACAGTGACCTTCCCAATGTAAGTTACGGATTTGAATCGCTTTTGGGAAAAAATATTACAGACAAAGTAATAATAGATTTGGCTGGAACAGAGAATGGTTTAAAATTATTGATGGCTCTCAACAATAAAAATTTTATTCATGATTTATGGTTTGTTTGCAATATTTATAGAGAAGAAACTGATGCTCTGGAGAAGATAATAAATCTTTTGGACAAATATGAAAATTTTTCTGGATTTAAAATAACAGGTTTAATAAATAACTCTAACTTATTGGAAGAAACAAAGGAAGAAGACGTAATATATGGAGATAAAATATTGGAAAAAGTCTCCAAGATGAGAAATATACCAATAACATATACAATGACAACAATAATGAATTTGAGAAATAAACTAATCAACAAAAACATTCTATATATAGAAAAATTACATAACAGCCAAAACTGGCTAAGGAGTGTAAAATATGGCAAAAGGTAAGTTAACATTTGCAGTGGATCGCTGTAAAGGATGCGAGTTGTGTATAATTGCATGTCCAGTGAAAGTTATTGCTCTAGATGAAAGTAAAGTTAATAAAAAGGGATACCATCCAGTATATGAAGAAAAAAAAGGTAAATGTATTGCGTGTACCAATTGTGTAGTAATGTGTCCCGATTGCATAATTACATTGGAAAAACTTGACTAGGTTTTTTGCAAAAATTAGAAAAATATTTTGGAGGAACTTATGGGAAAAAAATTAATGAAGGGCTCTGAGGTCTTGGGAGCTTCTGCAATAAAAGCAGGTTGTTTACATTTTTTTGGTTATCCAATTACTCCACAGAATGAAATACCAGAATATATGGCTAAGGAATTGGGGAAAATAAAAAAAGCAGCCTTTGTTCAAGCAGAATCAGAAGTAGCAGCAATAAATATGGTATATGGAGCAGCAACCACAGGAGCAAGATGTATGACCTCTTCTTCATCTCCAGGAATAGCTCTAAAACAAGAAGGTATCGCATATTGTAGTGGAGCTGAATTACCTTGTGTCATAGGAAGTATAAGTAGAGGTGGACCAGCTCTAGGCGGAATCCAACCCTCTCAATCAGATTATTTTCAGGCTACAAAAGGAGGTGGAAATGGTGATTACCATGTAATCGTCTATGCTCCAAGTACCCTTCAAGAATTATCAGACATCACGCAAAAAGCCTTTTATATTGCAGATAAATACAGAAATCCTGTAATGATCTTGATAGATGGAACTATTGCTCAAATGATGGAAGCAGTGGAGATAAAGGATATAGATTTTCCATCAATTGATAAATCTTCATGGACAATCACAGGAAAAAGAGGAAGGAAGGACCACCATATAGTTACATCTATATTTCTTAATACAGATATTTTGGAAGAACATAATAAAAAACTACAGAAAAAATTTAAAGAAATAAAAAAAAATGAGCAAGATGCAGAATTATATCATGTGGAAAATGCAGAATATGTGGTAGCTGCCTATGGAACAGCTGCTAGAGTAGTCAAAAATGCAGTAGATAACTTGAGAGAAAAAGGTGCAAAAATAGGAATGATAAGACCAATTTCATTATGGCCATTTCCAGTGGATTATTTTGAAAAAATCCCCAGTACTTGCAAGGGAATAATGGTATTAGAATTTAGTGCAGGTCAAATGATTCAAGATGTAGAATTATATACCAAATGCCAGTATCCAGTGGGATTTTATGGTAGATGTGGAGGAAATTTATTCGACAGTGAAGAAGCAGAAGATGCTATCCATAAATTTATAAAAACTCTAGAATAATTATTTTTTGTCAATTATATAAGACTGAAAAAATTTTATTTTGATAAATTTTATTTTATTAGATAGTTTTGATAGAAGATAGAAGAAATATTTAGTGGCTGCTGAAAAACTATCCAAAAAACTTTTTTTTACTAAAAGGAAACAAAAATTGTCACAGCTGTTCATATTTAGTGCTGGTGAGCTGCTACACAGCTCACCAGCAAGGGGTGGACTGGGTTGCTTTGTGGGGACACCCCCAATGAATAATAAAGTTATAAATATTTCTGTTTTTCTATAAATTTTCATAAATTTTTTTAGTTTTTCAGCAGTCCCAATCTTTCAAAATATTGTAAAGAATAGTTGTAAATAAAAAAGAAAATTAAAACTGTAACAAAATTGGATAGCTCCAAAATCAGCTAAAATATTGAATTAAAAACTTTTGGATAATATATAAAATAATTTTTAGGAAGTGAGGTGTACAAATGAGTGAACTAATATATAGCAGGCCAAAGGGACTAACACCTGCAGAGACCCATTACTGTCCAGGATGTACCCATGGAATAATACATAGATTGATAGCAGAAGTATTGGAGGAGATGGACTATCTAGAAAAATCAATATGTATAACCCCAGTGGGTTGTTCGGTATTGGCATATGATTATTTTGACATTGACTCTATACAAGCAGCTCATGGAAGAGCCCCTGCAGTGGCCACAGGAGTCAAACGTTCCTTGAAAGATGAAGATACTATAGTCTTTACTTATCAAGGTGATGGTGATTTGGCAAGTATTGGTCTAGGGGAAACAATGAGTGCAGCAGCTCGTGGAGAGAATATCTCTATAATTTTTGTAAATAATGCTATCTACGGAATGACAGGGGGACAAATGGCACCAACTACTTTAATAGGACAAAAAACTACTACTTCACCTTATGGAAGAGATGAACGATTGACAGGAAAACCAATAAAAATATCAGAATTGCTAGCACAAATTCCCTCAGTGACTTATGTGGAAAGGGTTACATTAAATAATCCAAATTATGTGAGAAGAGCCAAGAAAGCTATATTCAATTCATTCAATTGCCAAAAGGAAGAAAAAGGATTTTCTTTGATAGAATTGATAGGAACTTGTAATATAGGATGGGGAATGTCACCAATAGATGCCATAAATTGGGCTGATGAAGTTTTGTTAAAATATTATCCGCTTGGAGTCTATAAAGACATAAGAGGTGAGAAATAATGGAGAAAAAAATAATTTTTGCAGGATTTGGTGGTCAAGGTGTCTTAACTTTGGGACAAATTATTTCTCTTATACAAATGAAAAGAGGTCTAAATGTATCTTGGTATCCATCTTATGGAGCAGAGATGCGGGGTGGAACTGCTAATTGTTCTGTAATCTATTCAGACGAACCCATAGGTTCTCCTGTAGTGAAAAAAAATATAGATATTTTAGTTGCTTTGAATGAAGTGTCTTTAACAAGATTTGAGAATGCAGTAAAGCCTAATGGAATGATATTATTTGATACTTCTGTCAATAAAAACCCAATAATAAACAGAAAAGATCTCACAGCAAAATATATAGATGCAACAGAATTGGCCAGTGAAATAGGGAATTTAAAAGTATTAAATGTAGTTATTTTAGGAGCTTTTGCAAAGATTACAGGGGATTTTACCAAAGAAGAAGCTTTTGAGACTTTGAAAGAAAAGTTAGAAGGTAAAGAAAAATTATTTGATTTGAATGAGAGAGCTCTAAATATTGGTTATAGCAGAGTGGTTTAGAAAAATGGTGGTCGTTGATATCACAAATCGCAATAAATAGGAGACAAATCAAGCATAAAGCTCTTCATTATTTGAATAGTCAGTCACACATTATGAACATTCTTATCTTATACCGTGATTCTATAGGGTGTGCATTACAAAAAGCTTACAAAATTTCACTTTTTTCATAACTACACTATATTATAGAATATATATAAAATATAGAGCTACATCAAAAATAGCCTATTGAATACTACAGTAGCTCTTTCTTTTATATTCTTTTATATTCTTTTATATTCTTTTATATTCTTTTATATTCTTTTATATTCTTTTATATTCTTTTATATTCTTTTATATTCTTTTATATTCTTTTATATTCTATGAAGTTACTATGCAATGTATATTACTGCCTTTTTTTGTAAATATTGAGCACTCTTTCAAATACTATTGTCTTATCGCACTTAGATAGACTGAGCTTGATAGTATTTGTTGCTCTCAAAACAATTTGAGACAACAAAATTTTAACCTATATAAAAAAGTAGTCAAGAAAATTAGACCACTTTTTTTTGATAACTTATGACTATTCTCCACTAGCTAGCTTATAATTATGCTCATTATCAAAGATAAAATTCATATGAACCCATCCATATTTACGATGTTTGATTACTCCCAAGCTAACATAATCAATCAAATTTGCTATTTCGGATTTATCCTCAACAAATTTAGCATATTTGTGACCTTCTTCCACATATCTAGATGCCATTTTTTCTATTATCTCATTTATCCCAATTTTTGCCATGTTACTTGTACTACTAAATACATCTTCAAATTCCTCACTAAATATCAAATTTTGATATACTATGGTCAATCCTATATTTCCGTCACGTATATCAGACCAATTACCAGTTTCTACCAGTGCCTGCTGCAATCTATTGGCATATTCACGTCCTAAATAGTCAGGATCTCCTGAGCTTTGAAATGAATCCCACTCCTCTATATTACCATCTATTTCTTCTCTCATATAAATATGTAATCTAACAGGACGTCCATCCACGCCATTTATTTCATTCATTAAATTGGTGGCATCTGTATGAGATGTCTCATGTAATTTTGAATTTGCGTCATCCTTTGGAGCATTTTTCACTTCTTCTAGAAAAGCTGTCATGGTCAAATAATCATATTCTACATCAGCTATATTGCTCCCAAACAGACTAAAGCTTATCAATAAGATCCATAATATCTTTTGCATTTGTACTTCCTCCTCACATAAACTAATTATACCAAAATTATCTTAATTAAGAAAAGATTATACTTTAATTTATTTTATCATTTTTTTTTACTAAAGTCAAAAAATTAAAAAGTACCAATATTATTAATCTAGTATTTATGAAAACTTTGGAGATAGGATTATTAATTTAATTTGACCACATTTATTCGTGGAGAGTACTTTGTACTATTTCGTCATTTTCATAGACAAGAGTTCCTACCAACTCTCCAGATTCAGAGTAAATGTTGGTATCTCCGTGTAAAACTCCAATTACAAGGGATGTTTCACTTCTCAACTGTCCATTTTCATAGTAAGTTTTTACTGTACCATCCCATTGTCCATCAATTAGAGAACCTTCAGATGCTAATTGTCCATTTTCGTAATAAGTTTTTACTATACCATTCCATAGGTTATTAACTAGAAATCCTTCATATGCTAATTGTCCGTTTTCATGATAACTTTTTGTTAAACCATTCTTTACTCCATCTACCAGAGTTTCTTCAGATGTTAATTGCCCATTTTCATAATAATTCTTGATAACCTGCACATTGTTATCTTCACCTGGTGTTGATTCGCTTTTCAATTGCCCATTTTCGTAATAAGTTTTTACTGTACCATTTCTCATTCCCTCAACCAGGGTTTCTTCATATGCTAATTGACCATTTTCATAATAAGATTTTTCAACTTTACTATTTTCTTGCAAAACCATTTCCCAACTTAACTGTCCGCTTCCATTGTAGTGTCTGGTAGAGGTCATTTTTCCGTTTTCGTACGTGTTATCTATAGTCAGTTGTCCATCTTCTCTGTAATTTTTATACACACCATGTCTTATTCCATTCTTATATTCCACTTCGTTTTTAATTTGTCCATTCTCAAATTTCTCTATGATTTTTCCAGTAAATGGTTTTTCGCTATCTTCAACATAAATAATTTCGTCTCTAATTTGCATTTTTGAAATATCAACTTCTTCTTGAGAGTGACCTATCAGCGAGCAACTTAAAACTAGCATTAAAACAATTTTTTTCATTTTATTCTCCTTGGAAATGATATAGTTTTTTATCACTTATGAAGTGGGTTATTAATAAATATAGATTTAAAAATTATAATTTTTCGTTGTTTATATTTAGTTTATCATAAACAAATACTTTAGACAACATATTATGTGGAACAATCGCCGTCTTTAAAACAATCTCACTTGAGTCTTTTGTTTTCTCAAATTAAATCATATTTCACATTTACTGACAAAATAATTCTATTTTGATTTCTGCCCATTCGTCAATGATTCTAATCTTTCCAAATTTTTTTCCGAAGCATCCTTCTAAAATTTTATTTTTATTACCTTCATTTATTCCAGATTTATAATTCTCATATTTTTCTTTCAGTAAATTTTCAGTAGCAACATCATCAATATTTTTTTCATGATAACTTTGCTTCTTTAAAATTAATTCTAAAAAATCATGACCACACTTCCTCATCTCAGCATTAGTTTCAATTTCCTTTGGAAGAATTTTAAATAATTTTTTGTACTTATCACCAATATTTATTTTAGATAGACTTTTTCCCTTGCTATTGGTTAAAGTAATTTTTAAAGTTTTTTCTTTCAATATCGAATATTGTTTTGTTAAATTAGATATATTTTTCAAGGTCTTGTGCATTTGCATCAGAAACCTCTTCATCCAGTTCTTTTAATATCTCATCAAGTTCTTCTTTATTTTCTTTTTTACATAATTCAATATTAATGGACTTAAGAATTAAAAAATATCTTTTTTTAATTTTCCAGTTCCCCAACAAATGGAGCAAGACTCCTTTCCAGTTGCTAAGCAAAAAGAACAATCCAATCCTAATGTTTTTCCGCGCCCTCTACAATGCGAACAGGGAACCATTCCAGAACCCCAACACGTTTTGCAAGACGACATAATAAATTTTTTCAATCTTCTAAAAATACTAACCTTCATTTTTTTCACTCTCAGAAAAATTATTTACAACATAATTTTTAATTTTTAATAAATCATTTGCAGACATTCTTTCATAATTTTTAGCAACTAACTCTATAATAAGAATGAAACACTGTAGAGACATCATCTTTCTTTTCTTCGCTCACTTTAGCCCCCTTGACATATAAATATATTTATAGAAGCAACTAATGTAAAATCTAGGAGCTTCTTTTTTTATGCGTTTTCCTGATAATATGAATAAATACCTCCCCTCTCACCCCATTATTCTGCATCGTCATCCCTATCAAATGCTGCTTCAAGTAACTCGTCAAGAAAATTCTCAAATATTTCTTTATCTATTTCTCCATTCATTACCTGCTTTACAACTTCATGTTTTTCTTTAGTTGTGTATATTATCTCTATTATGCTTCCATAACTAAGTATACTAAAAATCATCACATTGCTAATATTCTTTTCATTTTCAATCCCTCTATTTTTTTAAGAAATATATATTTCTCTTATTTTCTCTGAAGAGCTTCAAGATTATTCTTAGCTTCAGTATGTCCCTTATCAGCAGCTAATTTATAATACTGTTTAGCTATTTCCAATTTTTCTTGTCTTCCATATAAAAGTCCGAGATTATATTGAGCCATAATGTGACCATTGTCAGCAGCTAATTTATAATATTGTTCAGCTAGATCCAATTTTTCTTGGTCATAATATAAGACTCCAAGATTATTTTGAGCATTAACGTTACCACTGTCAGCAGCTAATTTGTAATACTGCTCAGCTAGATCCAATTTTTCTTGTCTTCTATATAAAAGTCCGAGATTATATTGAGCATCAACATATCCACTGTCAGCAGCTAATTTATAATAATGTTCAGCTAGTTCCAATTTTTCTTGTCTTCTATATAAAAGTCCAAGATTATTTTGAGCATTAACATGACCACTATCAGCAGCTAATTTATAATAATGTTCAGCTAGTTCCAATTTTTCTTGTTCTCTATATAAAACACCAAGATTATACTGAGCACCAGCATGACCACTATCAGCAGCTAATTTATAATACTGTTCAGCTAGATCCAATTTTCTTTGTTCTCTATATAAGAAACCAAGATTATATTGAGCCATAGTGTGACCATTGTCAGCAGCCAATATAAAAAGGTGTTCTGCTAAATCTAGTTTTCCCTGCCTGCTACTCAATAGCCCAAGGGAAAATTGATCTACAATTTCTCCACTATCAGAAGCCAACTTATGGTATTTCTCAGATAAGTCCAAGTTTCCTCGATTCTTATAAATATTACTGAGCTTATTTTGAGCATTATTGTGTCCATTATCAGCAGCCAATTTAAAATACAGTTCTGCTAAGTCCAATTTTCCTTGATAGTCATATAAATTTCCAAGTTCATATTGAGCATTAGTGTAACCTCTATCAGCAGCTAATTCATAATACTGTTTAGCTAGATCCAATTTTTCTTGTCTTCTATATAAAAGTCCAAGATTATATTGAGCATATATAAAACCACTGTCAGCAGCTAATTTATAATACTGTTCAGCTAAATTTAGTTTTCCTTGCTCCCAGTATAAAAGACCAATATCATATTGAGCATTAAAATCTCCACTGTCAGCTGTTAATTTAAGCGTGTTTTCATCATTGGCATTAACAGCAAAAGTTAATACGAATACAAAAAACATTATAATTTTTTTTAACATAATTTTCCTTCATATGCTATCTTCATATAAATTTTAACTATAAAAATGATCCCTTTTTTAAGATCTTTACATTTTTCTTCAAGTCTTGTATTAAATTCTTTTTCATTACATTTAACATGGATCTAACTAATTCAATTGACCCCCTTGCTTTGTAGAGAGAGTCTATAGTATTGGCACTCATTTCTCTTATTACTTCTTTTTCCAATGTTATGTTATAATCCATTCTAATACATCCTAGTTCTTTAAGACTATTTTTTCCTTTTTTATGAAGAAAGATCCCCTTTTCTTATTTTCTACGAAGGACTTCTAGATTAGCTTTGGCATCAAGATGTCCTTTGTCAGCAGCTAACTCCCAATACTGCTCAGCTTGTTTAAATTTTCCTTGATGACCATACAAAAGTCCAAGATTATATTGAGAGTCTAGATTTCCACTATCAGCAGCCAATTTCAAATAGTGCTCGGCTTGCTTCATTTTTTCTTGCTCGTAATACAATGCTCTGGACTTAAGTCAATACTTTGGACAAATTTTTCTTGATTTTTTTTCTAATTCTTTAGTTTTTTTTAAATAATTTATTGGAGATAAGTAACCTAATCT
>JGI994J12354_10001505_pt1 | contig 23490 bp, 39 predicted proteins | sample IntmicLarv3ML3BL_FD_12354 | JGI IMG/M metagenome (IMG submission 12354) | reverse complement strand
TGTTCAAGATGTGAATAATGTCTATAATTGGGGAACGTCCGGGGTAGGTATAGTATATATTTTTAGGAGAGGAATTGCAAGAAAATGTCATACTGCGAATTGAAGTTACAAGACGTGAAGCCGGGTTGGAAAAATCTCACGCAACGGATGCTTTGTGTATAGCGGGACACCCCAAAGTAGCACAAACCGAAAATAATTATTTGCAAAAGTTTGTCCGCAAAAATAACCGCCAGTTGCATAAGATGACCGTAGGAAAAGACCATTATCGTAAGGCGAACAAGTGTCCAAAAGAGATTTTTGGATTTCAATTGTTTGACAAGGTTTTGTTTGAAGAACGAGAGTGTTTTGTGGGAACACGAAGAACGAGCGGCAGTTTCAAGATTCAATCTCTTGATAAAAAATTTGTGATTGACGGAAAAAGTTACAAGAAACTAAAGTTATTAGAAAGGGGGAGCGGTTTATTATGGGAATTACAAACTGCGAATTGAAGAAAAAGAAAGGGGTGGTTTTATGAATAGAGAACAACGCAGAAATGCCGAAAAGAAGTTGCGTTCGAGAGGCTTTACAAAAACGCAAGCGAAAAAAATTGTGGCGTTTGAGGATTATAAGCAGGGGTTAATTGTTGAAGCTCCGCTTAAAGAGGGCGACCTCGTAAAATTGAACTATGATATCATTACGAGTTCGGAAAGTTACGTGGCAAACAAAGACTCCGAAGAAGCACACGTGCAGGAGTATCATCGTTTCGTTGAGGATAATAAAGACGCAGTATTTCACGTTGAATTTGACACAACCAAGATGCGCGATGAACCTTATGTTGTATGTCTGCGCGAAGACCAAAGGGAACGAAAGTGGTTGTGGTTCTTTGGCGATTTGGTGAAGGTTTCGGAAGAAGGTGAGGAAAGTTGATTTCTAAACAGACATTCGTTTCCGCAATGGAATCCATATCACAAGACCACGTTTTGGATGAAGAGCTATTTGACCTGTATAAAAAACATAAACGAGACTACACAATGTGCGGCAATCCGATTGAAGACATGCTGGTAGAAGTTTTGGAAGAGGCAATGGACGACAAGTGCGAATGGATTTCCTATCAACAATTTGCCACAGAACCCCTCGCTTTAGCCATGGGGATGTAGTGGCGAACAAGGTAGGCATATAGGGAAACCTGTATGTAGCGGTTGCCTAAAGCAACCCAGCAACGCATCACTTGCTAGAATACCCTAAAGCCGTTAAAACTACAGCGTAGAGATGAAACAAGCTCAGACGCGAATGTGGCGAAAGCAGAAAAAATTTAACGGATGGCGCAAGGTTAAACCCTAAACGCTGTTGCAAGAAATGGGCAATTAGCAGCTTATACTCGAACAGAGTACAGTCCAACGACTATCCCCCGCGAGGGGAGTAGGGTCAAGCGACCCGAAACGAGCGTCCCTTAGCGCGTAATGGCGAAGGTGAAGATATAGTCTGTGCTTGTACGAAAGTACAAGATGCCGTCAGAAATGACGACTGGCAGGAGTTAGCGACTCTTGTTGAACGAGCACCAACCACAATAAAGACATGGGTTCAGGCGAAAGCGTGTCCCCGACTATTGGAACGATTACATTTGTTGTGCAAAAAAACTCTTGACAAACTTGATTTTGTGTGATACAATATCACTATCAAGCAAGAAAGGAGGAAATGAGATGCACATTACAAGACAGATGAAGATTGAAAAGTCAGAACAACTTGACCACTTAGCACACGAAGCAGGAATTGTATATTCAAAAACGCTAGTTGCATTCAAAAAGATATTGCGAAAAAAGAACCATTGGACTTCACAATATGGAATGCAACGATTGATTCGAAACGCAAACCTGCACTCTCAAAGCACACAGGGCATTGTGGAAACGTTTTACGCAAACATAAGGTCTTGGAGCAAACTACGCAAAACAAACCCCAAAGCTAGACTGCCAAAGAAACGTAAATGGTATTTCGTAATACCGTACAAATCAGATGCAATCAGGGTTCGGAATGGGAAATTATTATTGTCAAACGGAAGAGGAAACCCACCACTCGTTATAGATTGGAAATTCGACGTTCCAAAGTACGTTGAAATTTCATACGACGAAGGATATGTCCTCAATGCGGTATACGCCGTCGAGACAGAGGCTGTTTCCACAACAGGCGAAACGGCAGGAATCGACTTAGGCGAAATCCACATTGCCGTAGCAAATGTTGCAAACGAAACAGTAATAATTAATGGAAGAGAATTGCGTAGCAAAAAGAGATATTTCAATAAAGCAACTGGGAAACTTCAGAGCAAAATTGATAAGTGCAAAAAGGGTTCAAGAAAGCAAAAGCAATTTGTGAAAGCAAAACGCAAGATGCGAAAACGACTTAACAATCAAATCAAGGATATTCTTCACAAACAAACTACCGCGTTAGTCTGTGCGCTGAAAGAAAGAAGCGTAAAGACGGTAGCAATTGGAGATTTGAGGAATATTCGTCGGAATGTTGATTACGGTAAAAACGCGAATCAAAAGATACACGGGATGACGAGTGGCAAAGCTAGACATATGATTGAATATAAGTGCGAAAAGCACGGGATGGAAACGGTCATCATAAACGAAGCTTACACAAGCCAAACTTGTCCCAAATGCCTAAATAGGCACAAACCCACAAACAGGGATTACAAGTGTCCTAAGTGCGGATTTGAGTATCATAGAGACGGCGTTGGAGCGATTAATATTCGGCAAAAACAAATGTATCAGGAATTCGTTCCTGTAGTCGGCGACATGACACCGCCCGTGGGTATTCGTTACTCACGAAATTTGGGAAACCAAAGAACCTCCTTCTTTAGACGTGGGGAGTGTCAGTTTGTGTATGAGAGAGATTGTTTGCGGAAATATAAAGATGGCGATGTGCGAGATGGTGACCACAATATCATCCCGCTCGGTAGCTGGGAACTTGTTTATGATTTTATTGTAAAAAACGCAAAAGAGGAAGCAAACTGTGCGTCTCAGAAACTATAACATCCCTTGGAACGAATACGAGGAACGTATAGAACGTGCGTACAATCGTGGCTCATGGGGCGAAATATACTGTATGTTGCGGGAAATGCGCGAAATCGTAGAAGACGCAAAGGCGATTATCCGCAAAAACAACAAAAATATCAAGGATGGTATTGACAAAACGGAAGACGTATGCTACAATAAGGCGAAGGTAGAAGAGAACATCAAAGGCTTCGCAGACATTTTGTTCGAAGAAATTGCAACACTCAAACCGTGGTATTGTACCAGACGTGGAAGATGGGTTTGGGAGCCTAACGTGAGTGCGGATTCCGCACCGACGTCATAACAAAAAAGGGGTGATTGAAACGAATCGTGAAATTGCGTTGGTAATTTGGATTTTGATTTTCGGCTTACACGCAGTAGGTCAAATCGCCATTTGGAAAGGCAGAAGCCCTCCTGTTGGGTTTGCACAAAAGGTTGATGTTGCGGGACTTTCGTTGCTGATGCTGATGTTGTGGATGATTGCTTCCATAGCGTTGAGTCCATATTTAAAAATTTAGGGGGAAACATATGTTTACAATTATCATTTCAATCCTTATTCTTATCACCGTTGTAATTGCCGCAATTTACTTTGAGAGAAAAAGTATTCTCTTTGCGCTTTTACTGATTCCAATTATATTTTTTGCAAGCACAATCAAAACTGTGCCAACTGGCGTGACTGGCGTATTAGTAACCTTTGGAAAAGTAGAAGACAACACGCTGGAAGCTGGATTGCATATCATCTCTCCGTTCCAGCAAATTGTGTCAATGGATAACCGTGTTCAGAAACACGAAAGAACCGAAAGCGTATTCTCGAAAGATATTCAAGAAACTAACGTAAGATTCTCAATTAACCATTCAATTAACAAAACATCTGCGATGACGCTATACAAAACAATTGGAACAAATTATTACGATATTCTCATTGTTCCTCGCGTTATTGAGAATTTAAAGAACGTATTTTCCCACTATAGTGCTAACGAATTGGTTACAAAGAGAGAAATATTGTCTGGTGAAATTAACAAAGAAGTAGAAATAGACTTGTCTGAATTTGGTATCATTTGTAGCATCAACATAGAGGATGTGGATTTCCGAGATGAGTACACAAATGCCGTAGAAGCTAAACAGGTTGCCGAGCAAAATAAGCTTCGTGCACAAACAGAACAGTTGCAGAGAACGGCAGAGGCCGAAGCCGAGAACACTCGCACAAAGGAAAAAGCCGTAGCGGACGCTGAAGCCGCAATCAGTAAGGCGACTGCGGATGCAGAGGTTGCCCGTTTACAGGCAGATGCTGCAAAATATAAGCGTGACCAAGAATCAGAAGCGAAAAAGTTTGCGCTCATGATGGAAGCGGAAGGTAACGAATCCCTTGCGAAGTCGCTTAGTCAGGAAGTCATTGACTACATGTACAGCAATAGGTGGGATGGCAAATTGCCAACAACATGGTTTGGTAATGGTGATGATACATTGCCTGTCGTGAATATTGGAACGGAGGACGTAAAGAATGCCAAGTAAAACAGAAAATGTAGACTACATGGAAGTTGTGGAAGACAAGGCAACAACACCTAGGGTGATGACATGGACGACCACCTCTAGTTGCCCGGTAGAAGAAGAAGCATTTCTCGAAGAGCGAATTGTGCTTGATGATGATTCAAATTTGGAAATCATTGGGACTGAAGAACAGCGAATAAATTTGTTCGCAGATTTTGCAAGGTATTGCGGACTTGTCCAGAATCCTGAATTGAATGCTCTTAATCCTTTCCTGAAGCAAAACTACGCAAACTTAGCCAGTGTACTCAACGCTACACGGGGAATTTTAGCAGATGTCGGCATTGGCGTCATGCAGACGCCTTATTGTTCGGACGGGACTGTGTTTCTCAGAACGATGATGGTTCACCGAGACGGTGGAGCGATTGTGTTCCCTGCAATTTCCGCAAAGCCTAGTAAGGCGGACATCCAGCAGACGGTGGCAACGATTACTTACCTGCGTCGTATTGCATATCAGAGCGTTGTCAATGTTGTTGGTGAGGCGGAAAGCGATGGGGAAGACTTAAAGGGAAAGGATAAGAAGAAACCAGCCACCGATTCTCCGATGGGCAAGCTGATTGCTCTTTGTGCGGAAAAGGCCAAGTTTAACAGGGATGCGGTTGTTTCTGAGATTGCGAAGTTTACTTCGGACGGAAGCAATGTTGTCCACAATATCCCAGCATCAAAAATTGACGATGCAACAAAAGCGATTAACGCGATTAAGTAAAGAAAGATTGAGGTAATATATAATGATTTTTATGTCGAACAACGAGAAGCCTATCTGCTACGCCTACGTCAACAGCATCACTGAGCGCACGGCGCTAGATGGTAGTAGCTATAAGGTTATAGGCATTTCCACATCTGAAAAGGCGCAGGATGGAACGAAGAAATACTCGAGTTGGTTCTGCAACTTAATCGGGGATGCGAGGAATGTGGCGAACATCAGGCCACTTCAGAAAAATGATAATATCGCCATCTATGGAATTAAACTAACTAACCAGAGCAAGAAAGACGAACAAACAGGACAGTGGGGGAAGGCGTTTTTAAACTGCTCAATTTCTAAGTATGTTCTTCAGGAAAACAATCGTCCAAATATAGAAGTAGATTCTGAAAATCCTTTTTAGGAGGAGGAACCACAATGAGCGGTAGTATTATAGAACCCCGTTACATCATCTCCGAGCGTCGCCTAAAAGTCCTTCTCCGTGCCGAATGGCAAATAGAGCTTCTCGAAGAGGCTGGGGTTGACAATTGGGAATGGTATGACATGGCCTATGAAGAGTATGATGGGGATGTTGATGCGCTATTAGGCGCTTTCGAAAAAGAAGAGAATTAAAGCACCGCATATACAACCCGTCCTTCTCCTTTCAGCGGGTGCGGTTTCTAGCCATCGCAAAGAGATTATTTGGTGTGGTGGCGATTGGGGCAGTTTGTTTATAGCATTCTGCCCCTTTTTTCAAAAAAAGCTTGACAAATGTGAAAATGTGTGGTATAGTCCCCTTGAAGGAGTTGAGGATATGCGAATTGATTTGCCACGATGTACTATGGAAAACTTCAGATGGCGGTTTGACGGAAATTGCGTCGCAACAGGAAACAAGAGAGAATTTTGCGATTTTCTAAAATTGTTGACACAATTTGAAATGCTGAAAAACAACCACAAGAGAATGGCTGTCGCATATGCGGGTTGTGGCGGTTGTGCTTATCAATCCACATGTGTGCTCGGAAAGAATACAGGATGTTGGACTTGGGTTAAAAAAGAAGATGAAATTTATTTTCCAAACGAGAGCGGCATTGAGGAGGCACTGATGTGAGCGAGTCATTTGTTCGATTGTGTACTATTGTTGGAGCAATAATCATTGTTGCAATTTGCTCGGTAGTATTAATGTTTTTTCTTGTGGGGTTGTGGTCAATAATACGCGAAGGGAAACGAGTCTTAGAAAAAAGAAAGGCTTTCGGGGGAATTAAAGATGTTGGACAGATTCGTTGATGACTTAGTGGTAGTAGATTTAACAAACGAAGAGCGTTTTAGTTTTTCCAAACTGACCACTTACGAAAACTGTCCCTACGAGTGGCTTTTACACTATAAATTTGGTGAGCGCGGTTCAGATAACGCTTTTGCTAGAGCTGGAAGTGTCGCGCATGAACTTATAGACGATTATTGGCGTGGAAAAGTGTCGGAATTTGAACTTCCACAAGAATTTGAGAATAGATGGCAAGAACAGTTTGAAGACGAAGGATGGTCTATTCGTGTATTTGGTCGAGATGTTACAGAGAAAACCAAAAATGATTTCGCAAATTACTTTTCAGATGTGAGTTTGCCTGACGGGTGGAAGGTTCTTGAAAGCGAAAAGCAGTACACGATGATTTTTAAGCATAAAGGCGAATCAATTATGTTGACTGGAATTTTGGACTTGCTGGCAGAAGATGAAAATGGCGATTTGATTGTAATAGACAACAAGAGCAAGGCAGGATTCAAAAATGACGCCGAAAAAAGCGAATATTTGCGGCAACTGTACTTATACAGCTTGTTTATCAGGGAAAGATTCGGGAAGTTTCCGAAAAAGCTATGTTTCAATTTGATGAGACTACCAAAAAACAAGCGATTTGTTATTGAAGAATTTGAAGAAGAAGCCATGTGGGAAATCGTGAAATGGATTTTCAAAACGACGAAAGATATAAAGGGCGAATTTCTATGGGAGCCCAAGCCAAACAACTTTTACTGCCACTCTTTGTGTGGGCAAAGGTACAATTGCAGGTTTGGCCCATTATACAACGAGGAGGAAGAAGATGAATAGATACACATATCGTGCAAAGTCATGTGGTGATGACAAATGGGTTTATGGTAGCTACATCGTGATTCCGCCTCCCCCGACTTGTTTCGGGGAATCATTACCTGAAACACACCATATCGCCTATGCAGACCCAAGATATGTTCCAGATTGGGGCTTGCCGTACAAAATGGTCATGACCGAGGTTGATTGTCAGACGGTCTGCCAGTGTTTAGACATTTGGGACGATAATGATGTTTGTATTTTTGAGAAAGATGTGATTGAATTTTGCTTGTCTGAGGACGAAATACCTTCGGAGAGATGGCAATCTGGATGTGTTGTATGGAGCAGAAGTCATGGGCGGTGGGTTGTAAGCACACAAACAACGCGGTATGGTTTTGTAGACGTAGTATGTTGTAGGGTTGTTGGAAACAGGTTTGATGGAGGGATAAAGGATGAGCTACGTTGACATATTGGACACCGAAGGTAAACTGTATGACATAATTTATTCAGACCCGCCTTGGCCTCAACGAAAGGGTAATGCTCGCAAAGTTCGGAAAAATCAAACGAAAGCATTGGACTACTCTACCTGTTCGTTGGATACAATTTCAGAACTGCACAAGGTTGCATTGAGCAACGCTAATTGCGAAGCCCACAACGTGTTCATGTGGACTATAGACAAGTTTTTGCACGAAACAGAACGAATGATGGAAGCTTTGGGATACAAGCTACATGCGAGATTTGTTTGGGATAAAGAAAATGGCGTAGCTCCTGCGTTTACGGTACGATTTTCACACGAATACTTACTCTGGTTTTATAAGCCCGGAATGATGTTGAAACCGCGTGAAGAGACGCGAGGGAAATATACAACCCTTATTCGGGAAAAGGCTACCGTTCACAGTAGGAAGCCACAAGCGGCATATGAAATGCTCGAAGCAATGTTTCCAGAGGCGAGAAAATTAGAAATGTTTGCGAGGAATCATAGAGAAGGTTGGGACTGTTGGGGAAACGAAGTTAAGTAAAAAAAGAGAGAGGGCAACAAAAATGAGTAAGTACAGAAAAAAGCCGATTGTAGTAGAAGCTTTCCAGTATAATGAATCTTTTGTTGACCAAAACGGGAAATCTCGTGTACCACAATGGATTGTGAACAATGTTTGTAATGGGACATTATTTTTTAACGATGGATTTCTATACATTCGAACTCTTGAGGGGAATATGCACGTACCTATTGGGAATTACATTGTGATGGGTGTGCGTGGGGAGCTGTATGGTGTTGAGCCGAATATTTTTGCCGAAACATATGAGGAGATGAAAGAATGAAAAATTTAGAACGAATAGCCATAAGAGACGCGGTTAGCCAGATGCTGGCGGATTGTGGTGTAAATTCTCAAACTTTAGTTGCAATGTTGAAAAATGTCATTGAAGAAAAGGCTGAAAAGGCAGTCAAGTCCGCATTTCAGAAAGAAGAGTTGGAGCGATTGGTGTCAAGAATTGCTTCGAGAGAATTGGAAAAAGAAATTTCTGTTGCGGTTAGGCGAGTTATAAATTGCACTGTAATCTCGATTACGCACAATAGAGCGAATCTTGGAGGGGATAAAAATGCCGAACAGTGAGACTGCCGTCTTGAGCGATATTGCGGCAGAGGCGGGAATAATTTCTAGCCTAATCAAGAAACCAGATTTGTTTTTTAGTTCTGAAAATCTAAAACCAAAAAACTTTTTTAACATGGAAAACGGGTTTTTATATTGGGCCATAGGTTCACTTGTTCAAAAAGGCGTGGAAAAAATTGATGCGTTCAATATCACAATGTCTCTGGAGGCCAATAAACACACGGCAGAGCAGACAAAAACCCTTACCCCGCAGACGCTAAACGAATTGATTGAAATGTCCAACGTGCTTTCGAGAGACAGCGTTGAAGAATACACTATTTTGGTAGACCGAGTTTTAGACCTAAGTTTTCGCAGGGAAACGCTAAATAAAGTTGAAGATTGTAGAAGGTTAATTCTAAATCCCAAAGTGGAAGATGTGCAAGCAAAGGTTTATTCGGAAATAGAATCCGTAATTTGCGACTATCAAGACATCAAACCGCCAGAGCCGCTATCAAAAAAAATAGACGCCATTTGGGAAGAAATTATATCCGATACGAACGAAGACAACTTTATTGATTTTAAGTTTCCGTCTTTGAATGCCTATTGCAAAATATCAAGAACCGATTGCGTAGTCTTTGCTGCCCGTGAAAAGCGCGGGAAAAGCATCATCTTGATGAATTGCGTTGTTGATTTGTTGCGCAAAGGGCAAAAGGTTTTGGTTGTTGACAGCGAGTTGCCGTCACGCTTATACACCATGAGGCTTCTTTCACACATTGCACAAGTTGAATTCATTAAGCTACGCGACCGAACATTTACGCTCGAGGAGAACCAGAGAATCCAAGAAGCAATTGCTTGGCTAAAGACGGTCACTTTGATACATGAGTTCGTTCCAGTATTAACGAAAGACAAACTTATTTCCGTTACCAAACAAGCGAAACACAAATTTGGGGTTTCTGTTCTGGTACTTGACTATTTAAAAGGAAACGGAGAACATGCCCTTGATGCGTTTAAGAACTCTGCGGTACTGGGTGAGCTCGTTGATACGGCCAAAAATAGAATTGCTGCGTCAATGGATATGTTTGTTCTAACAGCAGTCCAAGCGACTGCGAGCGGGGCAATTGCCGATTCCGCGAAGATTATTCGCAACTGCTCGTCCCTTCTGTACTTAGAGCGAAAGGCAAACGATGAGATTGCCAAGGACGGTGGTTTGGAATTTGGGAATTGCTTCATCAAATGTGTGGCGAACAGAAATGGCCAGCTACACGGCGAAGGAGAAAGTATATCCCTTACACTCGATGGGAACCGATGTACTTTTACGGAAAGTAAACAACCCATTAAACCGATGCCGTTTTAAGAGAGGTTTGTATGAATGAAAATCAAACAGAGGTAGTCAAAGTAGCGAAGCAACGCTGGCGCTCAATGATGGCGAGGTGCTACAATCCAGCGGTGATTCAAAAATATCCTTCGTATGCAGATTGCAGGGTTCATATCGGTTGGCACAACATAGAAAACTTTGTTGCGTGGTTTGTTGACAATTACTATGAGTTGCCTATCAAGTATGTTCACAAAGAGCCTGTATGTGTGGATAAAGATATCCTTATTAGAGGAAACAGGATATATTCTTCGGATACTTGTCTTTTAGTTCCACAGACGATTAATACATTATTTCGACCACACAGAAAGCGTTGGAAATACCCTCTTGGTGTATCATATAACGAAAAAGAGGGTGCGTATTCTTCTCGATTTAGCATAAATGGTAAAATCGTTGCCAGAGCGGACGGGTTTCCTAATCCAGAAGATGCGTTTGCTTTTTACAAAAAACACAAAGAGGCATACATAAAACAAGTTGCTGACAAATATCAAAGCCATATCCCACAAAAGCTCTACGACGCCCTGTATGCTTGGGAAGTAGAAATTACAGATTAGGAAGGAGCATTTTGATGCAAGATTACTCGGTTAGGGTTGAAAAACAGCTACCAGAAACCCTCGCACATTGTGACATTTGTGGAGTGAAAAACGAAATGAGGATGGTTCTTATATCTACATACGAAGAAATCCTCTTGTGTCCGCATTGCGCACATAAGGTTGGGTTCGCCGCAGACGTAATAGATTCCTTAAACCGGAGAGAGGCGGAGCGTATAATGGAGGATGAATATGTCTAACTTTTTAGAAAACAAACATCTCGCACGAATCCTCACCGCAACGATATGCGGACTGGTAGCATGGGTCATTATTATGGTATTAATTACTGGAGGTGTGATGTAATGGCTAGTTATCATTATGGGGCAGATGTAGACCTACCATTCAAAGTTGGTGACATCGCGGAACTTCCATTCACAAAAAGTCCATCCGCCCTATATGGGGGAAAATGGGAACTTCTAAGGTCACTACCTGTCTGCTTTTCAATCGTATACTGGTGGAAACTTGTAGATGCGGAGGGCGAGCCAGAAGACATTTGGATGCGCGAAGAACCAGCGGTCACAAGCAACAATACTTGTCATGTTTGTGGCGACACATCCGAAAAACTCATTGGAATAAATATTAGGTATCCTGAAAAATCAAACGACACGATATGGCTATGTCCAGAATGCGCGATGGACGTTGGTGACCTAGGCAAATGTTGCCTTCTCAAATCAAAACGAAAGGAGGAATAACCGTGCCCAACAAAATCACCAAAATAAGCGTTGACGAGGATTATCAAGTACGCCGTAATACCCCTTGATTTATCTATGGGGATATAAGGCAAAAGGAGTAACATGGAAAAGAGTTTCAAGTTTCGGATTTACCCGAACGAACTGCAAGAGAATCTCATACAAAGAACCTTTGGTTGCACAAGATTTGTGTTTAACCACTATCTTGCCGAACGTATTCGGGTTTACGAAGAAACAAAAGAAACTCTTAACTACAACTTTTGTTCTGCCGACATGACGGCTCTCAAGAGAGAGCTTCTGTGGCTCAAAGAGGTTGATGCAATTTCATTACAACAATCACTTCGTAATTTAGATTCCGCATACCAAAACTTTTTCCGTAGAGTGAAACATGGCGAAGTTGCAGGATTCCCACGCTTCAAGAGCAAGCGGGATAATTACAAATCCTATCGCACGAACAATGTGAGTTTGCATGCGAAGAAGATTCAGCTTCCGAAACTAGGACAAGTTCCATGTCGCATCTCAAAACAAGTTGAAGGTCGCATCTTATCCGCAACAGTATCCCAAAATCCCAGCGGTAAGTATTTTGTTTCGCTCTGCGTGGCGGATTGGGAACCCAATAAGCTCAAGAAGACCCGCAAAAAAGTCGGAATAGACCTCGGAATAAAAGATTTTGCAATTCTCTCAAACAGAATTACAATCCCAAATCCCAAACTACTTCGCCAATCCGAACGCAACTTAGCTCACTTACAACGTTCCCTATCCCGAAAGTCAAAGGGTAGCAAGAACAGAGAGAAGGCGAGAATAAAGGTAGCGAGGATGCACGAGAAGGTTGCTAATTAGAGACAGGATTTCTTACAAAAACTCACAACGCAACTTGTGAGGGACTACAACACGATTTGCATAGAAACACTTTGTATAAGCAACATGGTTCGTAACCACCACCTCGCAAAGTCAATAAGCGATGTAAGTTGGGGTGAGTTCGTGAGGCAGCTTGAATACAAGTGCGACTGGTACGAGAAGAAGCTTGTAAAGATAGACAGTTTCTATCCCAGTTCACAAACTTGCTCAGAATGTGGAACGAAGAACGCAAAAGTAAAAAAGCTCTCGGTAAGAGAATGGTGTTGCGAAAGCTGTGGAGCAATCCACAATAGGGATTTGAACGCCGCAAAAAATATTTTGAAAGAAGGACTCAGAATTGCTAAATAGCAATAGTGCGGCAGGACATGTCGCGTATGCTTGTGGAGGGNGTGATTGCATCCAGAGAAGCAAGAATCCTCCGGCGGAGTGTCAAGGGTGTCAGGTTTGCAAAACACTTGTAGGTAAAGCAAAAGAAATGGTTCACGTTAAAACCGGTTTCGGAGAGACATATCTTTGCTACCCATGTGCATGCTACATTGGACAGCTTGGAATGGAAATTTGGTTTAAAGACAGGGAGAACGAATAATGCCTAAAGAAAAAACGCTACGATGTTGCCACGTGTGTGGTGAATATTATCGTGATAATCTCAACACAATAAAAACAATATCCGGCGAGATAAAAATGTGCAATTCGTGCGTTGAAGTAATCGCCGAAAAGCCAAAAAAAACCATTCCAAAACTTCCGCTCTGCATTTGTAAAAACTGTATTTCGTCTTGTGATACAAAAATCGAACCACCTAACACTCGTTTGGATTTTACAACGCTTCGAGTTGGGGCAAGAGCAATAGAAAACGATAATTTTATTGTTGATAAATGTAGGATTTTTAGCAACAATGAAGATTGTGTTGGCGAAATCGTGTGTCGTGTATCATCGTTCCACGATGGTCATTTTGTGGACGAAGTTTTTGTTTTCATGAGTGGATTTTGTTTTTCAAAGGGGTGATTAAAATATGGGCAAAGCGATTCTGGTAAATCTATATGGCGTTCCCGGTGCGGGAAAAAGCTCTGGTGCGGCATACATCTTCAGCAAGCTAAAATTTGCGGGAGTAAATTGTGAGCTTGTTAGTGAATTTGCGAAGCAGGTCGTGTGGGCAGAAAATGAGCGTTTATTAGAGAATCAGGTCTACATTTTTGCTAAACAATATAATTCGTTGTGGCGCTTACAAGACAAGGTTGATGTAATAGTTACAGACAGTCCGCTTTGGCTATCAGGTTTCTACAACAAGCGAGTCTCAATCCAAAAACCATTGGAAAATATGGTTCGAGTTTTTGAATCTGATTTTCATAACATGAACTACTTTCTAACTCGCGTCAAGCCATACAATCCAAGCGGACGATTACAGTCGGAAGAAGAGTCAAACAGAATGGCCGATTCTCTTTATCGGTTTTTGGGAAGCAAAATTACGGCAGAAGACGGGTTGTTCGAAGTTGCTGGTGATGAGGACGGATATAGGTTGATTTTTGGCCAAGTGCTTGCGACACTTGCAGAATTGAAGGGAGAGTAAATAAAAAATGGACAATGTAATAAAAATTGGTTCCAACTGTCTTCTAAAATATGGGGAAGACCCTAATACCTTATTTGGTGGTAATTGGAGATTTATCACAACCTTCACGCCCAGCCACATCGAAAATACGAGCCTTTTCGTTTTGTGGGTGTACGTGGGTGACGAAACATCCGAGACCCGTTGCACGCTATGTGGTTACACTGGCGACAAATTTGTCTGGATAGTGTCAAAATGTGAATGTGTTTGTCCAATATGCGCACATGAAATTGGCAAGCTCGCAGACATGTTGGTCTACGAGCCGAAGCAGACAACAAAAACGCGTATGATAGAATTTCAGCCGTATCCAACCAAAAATAATTGGGCTGGATTTGTGGACGTTGGTGATTAATCTGCCATATTTCGTTTCGTGTTGTAGTTCAGCGTGCAAGGCGCACAAATCTTGCGGAAGATTCCTCTTTGCAGTAGATGAAGAAGATGATTTTCTAGGCCGTGGTCTTTGCCTCGGGACAAAGGGAGACCCCATGTTCTTCCCGAAAAGCGAAGGAGAAAATAATCTAATGGCAAAACTGAAAGTGGCGGAAGTTGTTCAGAAACGGAAAAGGAAAACTAAACAGAAATAGAGTATTTTTTTCGTGCAAGTTGCCAATTGACTTTGCACGATTCTTTTGGTAGAATAAAGAAAAAGAAAGGCGGTTTCAGGATGCAGAAATGCGATATGTGTACAAAGTGGGTATTAAACAGCGTTGGATTTACCGCAGACAAAACAAGCATTACTTTGTGCAGAGATTGCGCAATTAGTCTTGGACATTCTGGAGAGCGTTTGTGTAAAGAAAAAGTCGTACTTTTCCAAGTTGTTGTTATAGTTAATAGTCTGAACGTGAGAATGATGCCCCAAAATGATTCGAAAATTACAGGGCATGTGCGTCTTGGAGACGTTCTCAATGTTGTTGAAAATTATGGCGCTCACTGGTTAGTGAGATATGGTGAAGGTGGAAGCGGATTTGTGCACAAGGCGTATGTTAAAATTGCTTGAGGGGTGTGAGGTTTGTGTGTGATATTGACGACATTTTGTCCAGAATTGACCATCTTGAAATTTATTCGCGCTATCTCGACCTCGAAAAGCGTGGCTCTGAGTATGTTGCAATATCCCCTTTTAGTGGAACGGATACAAACGCCTCATTTACCATTACGGAATCCAATTGGTTGTGGTACGACTTTAGTTTTGGGTCAGGTGGGGGTGTACTGGATTTTTTGAGGCGAATTGAGAAATGCTCATTCCAAGACGCTCTTAAAATTCTGTGCGAATCAATTGGGGAAGATGTTGAGAATGTGTCCAAGCGACTTGAGGTTTTGAAGGAGCTACGAAGGTTTCAGCAAGCGCAAAAAACCACAAAACCTTCTCAAAAAGCCAAGCCAATAGACCAGAACATTATGTCTAAATATGACTGGAATGAAGATAAGCTACGCACATGGTACAACGAAGGGATTTCGTGGGAAATTATGCGGAAGTATAATGTCAGGTATGACGTTGTTTCAGACGCGATATGCTTTCCTATTGTCAGCAATGACGGTGTTCTTGTAAATGTAAAAAAGCGCAACCTATCGCCAGAAGCTACCGCAAAGTATATCTATTGCGTGGGATGGTGTGGGGCTGGTGATGACATACTGTTTAATTTATACCGCCGAAGAGCGGAAATTAAGAAAAAAAATGAAATTCTCGTTTTTGAGAGTGAGAAAGCTGTACTTATGTGTGAAAGTGCTGGGATAACAAATTCTGTGGCACTGGCAACTTCCCACTTATCCGCCGCAAGAGGTCGTGTTTTGGCAGAATTGGGAGTCAATGTCGTCTTTTGCTTAGACCGAGAAATTCAGCCTTGGTTAGATAAATCAATCCAAAGCTTGAAGCGGTTTGTGAGAGTGGAATATTTGTTTGACAAAGAAAATCTTTTAAAAGACAAACAGGCTCCTTGTGATGCGGGGTGGCAAACATTTTGGAAACTATATAATGATAGGAAAGCGTTGCGATGAAAAAAAGAATAATTATAGGAGAACATTATCCAACAACAAAATGGGGAAACATCGAGGTTATGAAACAAACACAATCTGGACATAATACGAGGTATTTAGTTAGGTTTGAAGATGGTACTGTTGTTGACACATCTTGCGGGTCAATAGGGAGAGGACAAGTGCGAAATCCAAATCAACCCACTTTGTATGGAGTAGGTTGTATCGGACAGGGAAAGCACGTTTTTTCAAACGGTGGTGTCGAAACGCCACACGGAAGATTATGGCATGGCATGATGGGTAGAGCCTATTGTGCGAAAACCCCACATAACACAAGAGTGTGTAAGCGATGGCATAATTTTCAAAATTTTTGCAAGGATGTTTCTAAGCTATCGGGATATGGTTTGTGGGAAAACACAAGCGACAAACGAAAAGTTCAACTAGATAAGGATGAACTGTGCGCGAAATTGGGAATATTCCCTAAAATTTATTCACCAAACACTTGTCAGTTTATATCCGGATACAAAAATAACTCGCAGTCTCACATTACGGGAAAAGAATATTGGGGGATTTCTCCGAGCGGAGAACAACACACCTTCCACAATCAAACTAATTTTGGGAAACAGTTTTCTCTTGACCAAAGTGAGATTTGCAAATGTATTTCAGGGAAGAGTTTGGCACACAAGGGTTGGACATTTGGAGTAGTAGAGGAAGAAGAAGTGTGATGCGACTTTATGGCGAAAGGAGGTTGCTGAGATGAGTAGCAACAATAGGAATAGTGGAGGCGGGAACGGGTTCGTCTGGTTGGTAATTCTTTTTATAATTTTCTATCTAAATGCAAGTATTAAAAAGATAGATAATTTGGCAAATGCATATGAGCACGACAAGGTGCTTGTTCTAACAAATGGAGGCGACATCAGTGATTAAAAATGTTGTTCTAGCTTATGGACTATACGTTGCAGTCGGAATGCTTGTTTGTGCGGTATGGTACACAATTTATGACCTGCGCAAAAAACACAGAGAGAAACTCACAAAACAAAACGACCCTTGGAATTTTGAGCCAGAAAATAACAAGTGGTGGGCATAATAACACATGAAAACAATGAGGAATAATTGGTGCGTCGCAACAAAACAAGTTGGTTGTGAAATTACATCAACATTTAAGACTTACGCTGACGCTTGGGATTTCTACGACCATATGGTTTCTATAGAAAGAAACCAATGTAAGCTAGACCCAACATATGAACCAAAAGAATGGAGTATTGCACAAATCAGCAGAAGGTCTAAAATAAAAAGGAGGAAGAAATATGCACATAAAGGCAACAGTTGAGGGTGTAGCAGACCAGTATGACATCTTGCTTATCACGGAAGCTTACGCAGTAATCGAACTTGATTGCCATGATTCTGGATGGCAAATTCTAAAAGTTTTTGCAGATAAAAGTCGTGCAGAAGAATATATGAAGTTTTTGGAATCCGAAGAAGATGAAATGCGTGAGCTGGGCGAAAAGTGCCCCACTTGTCCTTGGCGGCTTGGAAGCAAAGAAGGCGAAGGTAGAGCGCCGGGTTGTTTTATAGAGATTGACGAGGGTTGCTCGAATCCGGCAGTAGTCCACTGGGATGTTGCTTATATGATACGAAGGGTTGTGGTGGAAATATAATAATTACAATGAGTTTTTCAGAAATTGTTGATGTAATTTGTACTGTGGTTCGGAAGGTCGAGTAAACCGAAAAAGGAGAAGGGTTGACATGAGACAGTATTATGTGTTATTTAGTCCAAGCCGCCAAATGACAAGAGAGGCGTTTACTAAGACAAATGGCGAGATTGTTCCTACAACGGTTTTTGAAGTTGAAGCGAGGGCATTATATCGTCTAAAAGGACTACCGGATAGGCGATATAGGTCTGGATATCCGAATCCGTTCGACAAACAGATGTTCATTGCAAAATTTAGAACGTTAGACGTTGCAAAACAAGAACAGGAGAATTTAAGGGAATACTGTGGCGAAACGTTTGAGATTCGAGGATGGGCAAAAGGAGCAATGACAAATGATGTCTATGCTTGATATTGTTGTTGTAGTTGTTTGGTGTTTGGCTGGAGCATCCTTGTAAAAGGCATTTGGGATGAAGGGTAATACCGACGATGGTATTGACAAGGACTGAATTGTATAGTATAATGTCTATAAGGAGGCGATTGTATGAGCCATGCGGTTTTAACTGGGATTAAGAAGATTTGTACAACCAAAATACTTGGTGGAGAACTGCATTTTTCGGATGGCGCAATCTTGCCAATCGAACTACCAAAAGTAGGATGTGATTTTTGTGATGGAGTTCCGAGCAAATACAAGGATTTATGTATTGTAAAAATGTTCCATCAGACGGCGGCAGATAAGACTTATGAAATAGATGTGCCAGTAAATTTTTGTCCAAACTGTGCAAAGGACTTGAAGCGCAAATGAGCATAGTAGAAATTTTTTGGTTAATTGCTGGAACAGTTATTGGTGTTCTTTCCGTTTGCGTGGTTGTGGACTACCTGAGATGGGTAAGGAGTAGTAGGTGGACGAGATGAGTATTATTTTAAACCAAGAACTCGCACTGATTGCATACATTATTGGCTTGGGACAATACTGCATAGATAATCATGCCGCGAGGTTTGAACAAGTGACAATACGCCCGTCTGCAATAATCGAGTACGCCAACGGGTTTAAATTCGCAAACTGTGGCCCTATTGTCAAAATGTTTAGTGAAAAATCTCTTGCCAATCTAATGTCGCAATATGAGTTTTTTGTTCAAACAGAGAAGGATGGAGAATACAAAATAAAGCAGGAACATAGAATATTCAAAAAGTTTGTTGCACATCCAGATGAATGCAATTTGGATTTTATAAACAGAGCGTTAATTAGGGCGCTTGTTCCTTACTTGAATTATCCTTCGAGGTTTCTTGAGTATATTGGGATTATGAGGTGGTAACGTCAGCAAAAACAAAGGACACGGGCATGGTGCAATTTGGCTGGTGCTTATTGTTACAATTTTGTGGCTAAACACAACTATTATCAAACTCAACAAGCTGATAGATGCGTATAATCATTACGTTGTTACTTCGGAGTGCCAGTGCGAGGCGTGTGAAGCTGCGAGGACATATGTTTTAACGAAAGGTGACGACTGAAAATGGTTAAGTATGTGGTGAGCGTGAATTATAAGGGCTATTTTGCCGATATTTTTGAGAACAGAGAGTGTTATTATGGTCAGATTGATGACATTAGCGACTTGGTTACGTTTGAAGGGTTTACTGTATTTCAAGCAGAAGTGGAGTTTGAGAAGGCCGTGGATAGGTATTTGAAGTTTTGTGAGAGAGTTGGGAAGGAGCCCGATAAGCCGAGGAAAGACTATTGGAATTATCGGAGGGATATAATATAGTGTTTGAATGCGCGATTGCCATGTGCGGAATAATCTGCGCGTGTTGTATTTTGTGGAAAGCGTTGGATTTTGTGTAAAGTTTGGTCTGACTGGGATTTAAAAAAGGGGGATATTATTGAAAAACTATACGGTTCTACATCTGCATACGCAACTCGGCAATGGGGGATTTATTGATTCGACAGCAACTTACAGCGAATATATTGACAGGGCAAAAGAGCTTGGGATGACAGCCATTGCTTTTACAGAACATGGCTCAGTGTTCGGTTGGTATCGCAAGAAAAAATATGCCGAAGAATCTGGGCTTAAATACATACATGCTTCAGAATTTTATATTACAGAAACATTGTCTGAAAAGATTCGTGACAATTACCACGCTTGTTTGTATGCGCGTAATTTCGATGGGTTCAAAGAGCTTAACAAGCTTTCCTCTATATCATACAAACGCTCACAAGAAAATAGGTTTTATTACAATCCAAGAATTACATTTGAAGAGCTTATAAATACATCTGACAATATACTCATAACTTCGGCTTGTGTTGGCGGCATTCTTGGTAAAGGAAACGCGGAAATCAAACAACGCTTTATTACATTTATGCAAAACAACAAGCATAGATGCTTTTTAGAAATACAACCTTTTGGCGTTGACAAGCAAATCGAACACAACCAGTATATGTATAAGATTCACACAGAGACTGGCATAAGATTGACATGTGGAACAGACACACACGCTCTTGATGAAATGGAGTCTCGTGAGATACTACAGAAGTCTAAGAAAATCTTTTTCGAAGATGAGCGTGGATGGAATCTTACGTTTAAAAACTACGAACAACTTGTCAAAGACTTTGAAGTTCATCGTTCAATTCCTACGCCTGTAATTCTCGAAGCAATCGAAAACACAAACGTCATTTCATCAATGGTAGAGCCTTTCGAACTTGACTACTCAAATAAATATCCGCACATCTACGACAACCCTGAAAAAATTCTTATTGAAAGAATTAAAGAGGGCGCAAAAGAGCGCGGAATCGACGTTGCGGAATATAGGGACAGAATAAACTATGAGTTCGCCACATACAAAAAGAACGGCGCATTGCAGTTCCTACTTCTCGAAGATAAAATAAAAACATATTGCCGCGAAAATGATATAGCATACGGGTACAGTCGTGGTAGCGTATCAGGTTCTTTCATAGCCTATTTGTTAAAAATAACAGACGTAAATTCTATTAAGTGGAATTTGAGTTTTGAAAGATTTATGTCTCCTGAGAGGGTTAGTTTGTCGGACATCGACACCGATTATGCGCCTTCACAACGAGAACTTGTGAAAGATTTTTTGTATGAAAAATCTGGCATAAACTGTTGCGACATTGTTACATACAACACCATCGCTTTGAAGGGCGCAATACGAGATGTAGCAAGAGCACTCGACATTGACCTGCTTACAGTTGGAGAAATTTGTGACAATGTTGAGACAAACAAAGAAAAATATGTGAAAAAATTCCCAGAACTGTTTAGATTCGTCAACAAGCTGGAAGGAACTATTACATCTGCTGGGTCACACCCGTGCGGTACAGTCCTGTTCGATGGAAATATAGAGGAAATGATTGGTACGTTCACAACATCTTCGAGTAAATATCCGGTAACGCAAATTTCAATGAAGGAGGTGGACGAACAAAATTATGTAAAACTTGATATTTTGGGACTTGATAATGTCGAACTTATTCAAAAAACGTGCAAGCTTGCAAATATACCATGGGTCAAGACGGATAACATAGACTTCAACGACAAAGATGTATGGGATAGTATTTTAAAGAGTTCATGCATGGTGTTCCAATGGGAGAGCAGTTTTGCTCACTCGTTGTATAAAAAACTATTCTGCCGAGAAACACTTGATAAAATTCAATCCGTCAATCCCAACATGACTTTTATAGACCTTTTTTCTATGGGAAATGGCGCATTGCGTCCGGCAGGAGAAAGTTACAGGGATAGGTTATGCAATGGAGAATTCAATGATAATGGACATCCGGCGTTAAATGAGTTCCTATCACCCACCTCCGGCTTTTTGGTCTACCAAGAGCAGGTAATCGAGTTCCTTAATAAGTTTTGTGGTTTTACAATGGGCGAGGCAGATGTCGTCAGAAGAGGTTTCGCAAAGAAAACTGGCACGGAGCAATTTTTGCCCAGAATAAAAGAGGGATTTATAAAAACGATGAACGAGAAATATGGCGAGGACGAAAAGCTATACGAGTCACTCATTGAGTCCTTCTTGGAAGTTATTAACAATGCCAGTGCGTACCTTTTCAGTCTTAACCATTCAGTAGTTTATTCGTTCATAGGTTACATTTGTGCGTGGTTGCGTTATTATTATCCGCTAGAGTTCATTGCCAGTGCACTTGAAATCTACAAAGACAAGGAGGAGAAGACAACAGAAATCGTGGAGTATGCGCGACTAATTGGCGTAAAAATAAACCCAATCAAATTCAGATTCTCAAAAGCCGAATACTTTATGGATAAAGAAACAAACTCAATTTACAAGGGCGTTGGGAGTGTAAAGTATTTGAACGATTGGGTTCCAAATGAGCTATACAATTTGCGAGGCAAAAAATATTCGCATTTTGTTGATTTACTTCTTGATATTGAAAATACGTCTACAAACTCACAACAACTCAACATCCTTATTGAGCTAGACTTCTTCTCTGAGTTTGGGAATAGCAGAGAGCTTGCAAGAATAACTGACATTTTTCGATTCTTTAAAAATGGTTTTGCAAAAAGCATAAAAAAAGAACTTGTGCAAGACGACGTGATGTTAGGAATAATAAAGAAGCATAGTGTCGGAACGACAAAGGGTGGAGCAGAATCAAAATCATGGATGATTACAGACTGTCGAGGGATATTAGTTGAGTATGAGAAGCACATACGAGGAATAGAGATGAAAGACTACGATATTAAAAAGAAGATTAGTTCACAATTATCTTATCTTGGATATGTGTCTACGACAAACAAGGATGAAGACCGCTCAACTTTAATTGTGTATGATGTAAAAACTGTAGCGAGAAAAAAAGATAACAAAGTTTTCGGATGCGGTGTTGTAGCAATGAGTCTAGGGTCTGGAATCAAGACGAGATACACTGCATTCAACAGAACACTTGATATGTGCGGACAATTAAAAACTGGCGATATTATAAAATGCACTGGATTCAAGAAGGATGGAGAATATTGGGAGTTAACATCATATACAATTCTATAATTCGCGTAAAAAATAGGGCCACACTTTCGTGTGAGCCCTAAAATTTTACCCATATCTCTTCTTAGATATTAAATAGTTGTGCAAAATCTCATCATTAGTCAACGCACGGTCGAACGTCATGTGTTCAAATATTGTCCCGTGCATAGTTCGTGAGTTGTCCAGTCTGCCACCAATATATTTTGTTGCAATATCTGGAGGCTGTTGAGTTACGTTTAGAACCTCTCCAACTTTATTGCCGTTGTAAAATAGCTCTGCTGGTTTTCCAACGCCAGTCCATCTAACCGCAGTGTAACACATGGTTCCCCTAGGCGGTGTTAGTTTTGGCTCAAAAGCCATATCCTTACCCATAGCAAAAAATCCATAGCTATTCGCTTGCCCAGAGCCAGTATGAATATACAATGTCGGATACAAAGACTCGGCATAGAATCTTTGATACGAAGCTAGTGTACCGCTCGCAATGATATGCGAGTTAAAAATGGTAAACCCACCTTGTCCAAGATACCCACCGACAAAATCAATCCTATCGGTTGGTGTTGCTGTTCCGCCAAAATAAACACCATAATTCTGAAAATGAACAGACCCTTGGAATGTTGCTAAATTCCCCGTGATTATATCTTTCCACGTCGTAGCGGTTGGATTATGAGGATTATCAAATCCAGCGTTGGCAATTCCATCAAACCAAGTCGTACAACCGCTAGTGATGTACTGAGGTTTGTCAAAAATCACGTCTTCGCCAACAAACCTAGCAACAACTGGTATATCTCCTAGTGTTCGTTCAATCGAAACTTCCCCAATCATTCTAGCCATTTTACACCTCAATGATCTCGTATGCCGTCTTCTGCTTGAAAAAAAA
>JGI994J12354_10001504_pt1 | contig 23491 bp, 17 predicted proteins | sample IntmicLarv3ML3BL_FD_12354 | JGI IMG/M metagenome (IMG submission 12354) | reverse complement strand
CCCCGCCAGTCCGGGCATACCATGCAGATTGTGCACCCCACATGTGTCAGATATTTTAAGCTTTCTTTCTAGTATAGGTTGAATTATTTTATAACCGATGACACATACCGCACCGGCAACAATGCCTATGATAAATGCCTGCCATGGAGCCGCAGTATTGCAGGTTGCGCCGATTGCCACGCCGCCGGCCAAAGAAGCGTTTGCTATATCCGCAATTGAAACTTTACCTTTTCTTAATAATTTACTCATAAAGAATGTACAAAGTGTAGCACCACAAAGTGCAAGTATTGTATTGATTGCGGTTCCTGTGATTTCTTCGGGTGCCACAATTGCACTACAAAAACCGGGCCAGAAAATCCAAAGCACCATAGAGCCAATCATCGAAAAACGATCTGAAGTATAATCAGATTCAATTGGTTTTTTGCGGTGCTTGATTGCCTGTATGGCAAGGGTCAATCCTATGCCGAAATACGCACCGAACATATGTATGCCGATGGAACCGGCGGGGTCTGTAAATGTTTTTGTGATTCCCAACGCTCCGTCTGTAACAAGCCATTCGTTAAGCATATAAAAGGGAACGATCAACAAGCCCAAAAGAACATATTGCCAGCTTTTGAGTTTCCCAAGAACAGCGCCCATGGCGATTAGCGCACTTGCCGCCGCAAATTCAGCAAATAAAAGTGAAACGATGGTTTCGGTTCCAAGGGGTTCGCCGATTATACCCAAGCCTTTAATCAAAAGATATAGAGGCAACACTGCGGCAACAATAAGATAGGTACCTGTTAGCGCATTAAATCCATTTCGCTTGACAAAAACCATGAGAAAGCCGAAACCAAGTAAGAGCATTGCCAAAATACCAATGGCAAAATTATATTGGCTCATTTCAGAAAAAGATGTCATAAAATCCATTTTATAAACCTCCTAATAAAAAATTGACGTGTGTTTTCATTTAGTTCGTAAAGAATTTTGAAAACACACGCCTTTGTGTGAGTAATATGAGTTATTTATATAACACTATAAAGTAGTTCCGCATATTTCGGAAGCGGCCAATGTTTTTTTGCAACAAGCGTTTCAAGTTCGTCCACAATCAAACGCAACTCTGACATAGCCACAAATATTTTATCTCTGTGAAAAATTCCTTGAGCGGACATATCTCGCTTTTCTTTAGACTGTAAAATTGCATCTTCAAGATTTGTAAGTTTTTTCATCATACAGGCAGAAAGCTTCGCAATGCCGCCAAGCATATGAGTTTCCATCGAAGCGTCATATTCGCCGCAGATTTTTTTACGCTCTAAAAGCTTTAACAAATCACCTTGATAATTAACACAAGCCGGGATAATCTCGCCCTTCACCATATCTATCATTGTAAGCGCTTCAATATGAATGGTTTTGCAATAGCTTTCCATAAGGATGTCAAAACGTGAATAAAGTTCAGATTGTGTAAAAACATTGTGCTTCGTAAAAAGTTCAATGCTTTTGGCAGAAACAAAAGAGGGAAGTGCGTCCACCGTAGTTTTTAAATTTGACAAGCCGCGTTTTCCTGCTTCTGTCAGCCATTCATCAGAGTAGTTATTGCCGTTAAAAACGATTCGCTTATGTGTTTTGTATGTTTCTTTAATTAATTCTGTCAAATCAACAACAAAGTCGTTTGAGGTTTCCAATTTATTCGCAAATTGCTGTAAAATTTCTGCCACAATGGTATTTAAGATAATGTTTGGTCCGGCAACAGAAAAAGCCGAGCCAAGCATACGGAACTCAAACTTATTACCGGTAAAAGCGAAAGGGGATGTTCGGTTGCGGTCGGTGGTATCTTTCGAAAAATGAGGTAATGCCATTACACCGATTTGCATCTTTTGCTTTCCCTTGTCATGATAAGCCGCACCCGATTCAATTGTGTCAAGTATTTCTGTCAATTCTTCGCCAAGGAACATGGAAACAATGGCGGGAGGCGCTTCGTTTGCCCCCAATCTATGGTCGTTTCCGGCACTTGCTGCTGATACTCGGATTAAATCCTGATAATCATCCACGGCTTTAATAACAGCGACAAGAAACAGCAGAAATTGAGCGTTTTCGTGGGGGCTGCCCCCCGGTTTAAGTAGATTGATTCCTGTATCAGTACTAAGTGACCAGTTGTTGTGCTTGCCGCTTCCGTTGACACCAGCGAAAGGCTTTTCATGAAGTAAACAAGCCAGTTCATGACGGTCAGCGACAATTTTCATCATTTCCATGGTAAGTTGGTTGTGGTCGGTGGCTATGTTGGCTGTCCCATAAATAGGGGCAAGCTCATGCTGCGCCGGCGCAACTTCGTTGTGCTTGGTTTTTGCATGGATGCCCAACTTCCACAATTCTTCGTCAAGTTCTTTCATAAAGGCAGAGATTCTTGGTTTTATGCTGCCAAAATAGTGATCGTCAAGCTCTTGACCTTTTGGCGGACGTGCGCCGAAAAGTGTTCTGCCGGTATAGATTAAATCCGGGCGCTTCAAGTACATTTCTTTGTCAACAAGAAAATATTCTTGTTCCGGTCCCACTTCAGAGGTTACACGTTGTGTGGTTGTATCGCCAAAAAGGCTGAGAACACGAAGAGCCTGTTTATTAATGGCTTCCATTGAGCGAAGCAGGGGAGTCTTTTTATCAAGTGCATCTCCGCCATAGGAACAAAATGCAGTTGGTATACAAAGTGTACCATCTTTTATAAAAGCGTAAGATGTTGTGTCCCAAACGGTATACCCACGCGCTTCAAAGGTTGCTCGCAAACCACCGGACGGAAAACTGGAAGCGTCGGGTTCTCCTTGCACAAGCTCTCTCCCTGAAAATTCCATGATAACTTTGCCACCATCAGAAGGGGAAATAAAGCTATCATGCTTTTCGGCGGTAATTCCGGTCATGGGTTGAAACCAATGTGTGAAATGTGTAACACCTTTTTCTACTGCCCAATCTTTCATGGCACCGGCAACTACATTGGCAACGTCAAGTTCAAGATGTGTGCTTTGTTGTATGGTCTTTTTAAGTGCCATATAAACATCTTTCGGGAGCTTTTCTTTCATGATATCATTGTTAAATACCATGCTTCCAAATAAGTTCGGAATGTTTTTGTTGTTGTTTTGCATTTTTAGACACCTCGTAAAAAAATTATGACGCCGTGGTAAAAAACCACAGCGCCGTTGCTATGAATATTGTTTTTTGTAAAAAATAAAGGTGCTGAGAGATAAATTCTCTCAGCACCTTTGCTGTTTACATTTAATATGATATCATAAATTGAATTACTTGTCAAGTTCTTTTTTTATTTTTATATTTCCGCGCCAAAACGCCGTTCCGATTAAAACAGCGTTTGCGCCGGAAACCAGTGCTTTTTGCGCTTCTTCATAGTTGGATATTCCGCTTTCGCTGATGATAAAAGCCCCCTTGGGCGCGACCTTTATCAGCTCTTGCGTTAGCGCAACCGTACCGTTGTCCTTTTCCAAAACGGTTATATCCCTGTTGTTGATCCCTATAATTTTCGCGCCTATACTTTCCGCGAACTTCATTTCCTCTAAGTTATGCACCTCGACAACCGGCTTTAATCCGATAGACAATGCCTTTTCATGAAGTTCACCCACATTCGTCATTGCCGAACAAATCAAAAGAACGCCTTTCGCTCCGCAATCAAGAGTTTCATATAAATCGTCCTCGCTTTTAATAAAATCCTTGCGCAAAACCGGGAGGCTTACGGCTTTTGTGATAGAGCGCAACAACTCTAACGAGCCGCCGAAATGCTCGCTTTCGGTAACAACCGACAGTCCTAAAACACCTGCTTTTTCAAGCTTACGGGCAATTTCAATAGAATTTCTGCCTTTGAAAAGGTCGCCGTACTGAGGGGAAACGGGCTTGAAATCTATAATAACTTTAGAAAGCATTTGACATCTCCTTAAGTTCGTTCAGTTTCTTTTTTGCCGCCCCGCTTTCAATTATATCCTGCGCAAGCCTTACACCTTGCTTGAAATTATCTGTCTTTCCTCCGACAATTAAAGCGCCCGCAGCGTTCAATACGATGGCGTCCTTGTTTGAGTCTTTTATCTTGCCTTCAAACACGCCTGTTATTACCGCGGCGTTATCTTTCGGCGTACTGGATTTTATATCTTCAAGTTTGCAACGCTTAAGCCCGAAATCTTCAGGCTGTATTTCAAAAGATGTAACCTCGCCATTATGCAAATGATTAATCCGAGTTTTGCCAAGCAGAGATATTTCGTCCAACCCGTTAAGACCATGCGCAAACATTGCGTTGGTATATCCTATTTCTTTGGCAACATAGGTTACAGTGTCAAGAAGTTCCGGTTTGTAAACCCCCATCAAATGTCGTGGCGCAAATGCCGGATTTATAAGCGGTCCGATTATTGTGTAGAAAATCGTTTTAATTCCCAAATCGCTTTCAGCCGGTAAAACTTTACACATAACCGGATGAAATAGCGGCGCGTACAAAAATGCTATGCCGATTTCTTCAATCATCTTTTCAACCTGCGGCGGCGCCAGATTGATTTTAACGCCAAGAGCTTCTAAGACATCCGCACTTCCTGACAAACTCGCCAAAGAACGACTGCCATGCTTTGCCACAGGAATGCCGCCCGCAGCCGCCACTATAGCCGTTGCGGTCGAGATATTAAAGGTCGAAAGACCGCCGCCTGTGCCGCAAGTGTCCATAAGCTCTTCAGATATTTTCGGTCGTAACGGCACACAATTTTCGCGCATAGCTTTCGCAAAATGTGCAAGCTCGTCCCGCGTTGCGCCCTTCATTAACAGCGCCACCTGAAATCCGGCTATCTGAACGTCAGATACATCGCCGGAATTTATAGCGTTAATCAATTTGCTTATATCTTCGCCTGTCATCTCTTGATGAGATGTTACTTTTGATAATACTTCTTTATACATTAAAATTATTCTCCTTTTTGATTTTTGCATTCATAAGCAACTTCCATAATTTTCTTTAATGATTTCTCGCCGTTTTCCTCTACGCCGCTTGATATGTCAATACAAAACGGATTTAATTCCATTGCTTTTTTTATATTGGAAATATCAATACCGCCCGCAAGAAAAAACGGTTTTTCGTGATAGTTTTCTATAAGCCGCCAGTTAAATACACCTCCGGTTGAACCTCTTACGCCTTTTTTGAATGTGTCAAATAATACAAAATCACAGCCTGTGGGCTTAATGTCATTCGCAGACTGCATTCTAAATGCTCTTATAGTAGGACAGGGCATTTCGTATTCTTGGTCACCATGAAATTGCACCATATCAACGATACCTTCATCAACTATTTTCTTGATAAATTCATCAGATTCATTGACGAAAACTCCAACTGATTTTATTTGTGGATTTAAATCGCTTTTTAATGCTCTTGCCGTTTCAATGTCTATCTGCTGTCGATGCGGGGTAAAAACAAACCCGGCATAATCAACCTCGGCACGGTTGACAAACTCTATATCTTGCGGGGTTCTTAACCCACATATTTTAAGTCTAATCATATTATCCCTTTTCTAAAAAAACGCAAAAAACAGCGTGTCAGCATTCCACTGACACGCTTTATATCTGTTTAAGTTTTATCGGCTAAAAACGCACCCTAAACAAGACGTGATTCAGTGAAACACACAGAAACACGCCATTGCCAAGTATAAAATGTCGATTGCGATACGTTCACTTGAACCTCTTTTGTAAATAACTTTAATATATTATAGCAAGTTTTTGATGAAATGTCAAGGTTTTCTCATAACTTGATTTGATATCAGACCGCACCCTGCTGTATCATAGCTTCTGCAACTTTTTTGAATCCTGCAATATTGGCGCCTGCTACAAAATTATCTTCTTGACCGGCTTCTTTTGCGGCCGAGGCTATATTATTGTAAATGTTCACCATGATGTCCTTGAGCTTTTGGTCTACCTCTTCAAATTTCCACGAGTTTCTCATAGAGTTTTGGCACATTTCCAAAGCAGATGTGGCAACGCCGCCGGCATTTGCCGCCTTACCCGGCGCAAACAAAACTTTGTTTTTAAGGAAAACTTCAGTGGCTTCTAATGTGGTCGGCATATTTGCGCCTTCGCCAACTGCAGTACATCCATTCTGACAAAGCGTTTTTGCGTCTTCTTCATTAAGTTCGTTTTGTGTGGCGCAGGGGAGGGCAATATCGCATTTAATGCTCCAAATTCCTTTGCCTTCTGTATAAACAGCATTGGGACGATAGTTTTTGTATTCTGAAATTCTGCCGCGATTTACTTCTTTGATTTCTTTCACAGCGGCCAAATCGATACCCTCTGCATCATAAATATAACCGCTTGAATCAGATAAAGCGACTACTTTACCGCCCAATTGCTGAGCTTTTTGGGTGGCGTAAATTGCCACATTACCCGAACCCGACACGACAATGGTTTTGTCCTTAAGAGATTGTCCGTGCTGACGGAGCATCTCGTCCATTAAGTAAACAAGACCGTATCCTGTGGCCTCTGTTCGGGCGAGAGAACCGCCGTATGTAAGACCTTTTCCGGTAAGAACGCCTTCGAAACAGTTTTTCAGGCGCTTATATTGTCCGTATAAAAAGCCGATTTCACGTCCGCCAACGCCTATATCTCCCGCGGGTACATCGGTATCTGCGCCGATATGACGCTGTAATTCAGTCATAAAGCTTTGGCAGAACTTCATGATTTCATGATTCGATTTACCCTTTGGGTCAAAATCAGAGCCGCCTTTACCGCCGCCTATGGGCAAACCGGTTAAGGAGTTTTTAAGAATTTGTTCAAATCCCAAAAATTTGATAATACTCAAACATACACTTGGATGAAAGCGAAGGCCGCCTTTATATGGACCGATGGCGCTATTGAACTGGACTCTGTAGCCTTTGTTTACCTGAATCTTTCCCGAATCGTCAACCCAGGGGATTCTGAACATTATTACACGTTCCGGTTCAACCAAACGTTCAAGAATGCTTTCCTTTTCATATTTCGGGTTTGCATCAACAAAAGGTGCCAATGTTGTTAGGATTTCTGTCATGGCTTGATGAAATTCGGGTTCGTTTGGACTTTTTCTTTTTGTTTCTTCCAAAACTCTCATTGTATAAGACATAAATAATTCTCCTTAATAAAAAAATAAAAGGCGCTTACTGACAAATCGGCAAAGCCAATCGTCAGTAAACACCTTTGTTTACTATATATATAGTTTATCACAATTTATTGAAAATGTCAACCTTTATATTTCCACCATCCCGTCAAACACTTTTTTACATTCACCCGCCATATATACAGTATCATCCGTGTGCGAAACAATCAAATCGCCGCTCGGAAGCTGCACCTTAATATCCGAATTTTTATCGCAAAAACCGTTCAGTACAGCCGCCACCGCCGCAGCACAAGCCTGCGTTTCATCGCTTCCTCGTTCCCATAGGCGTATTTTCAAACAATTCCTGCTTGTGACTTCAATAAATTCTGTATTAATTTGGTCGGGGAATAGCGCTATTTTGCCCATATCAACTTTTACAGAAGAAACCTCACCGTTTTTGGTAGATAAATAAAGCTTTTTAACGCCGCTTAGTGTTTCGATATTCATCTCTCGCTTTTGTACGATTCTGTTGTCATAAACATATTTTGCGACACAGCGTATGGCATTGCCGCACATGCTTCCCTCGCTTCCGTCAAGGTTGAACATTCGCATTTTTGCATCTGCGATATCTGAACGCATTATTAAAACAACACCATCGCCGCCTATGCCGGTATGTCTGTCGGACAGTAGCACTGAAAGCGATTCCGGCGAGTTTATTTCCATATCGAAACAGTTAATATATATATAATCGTTGCCGCAGCCGTGCATTTTTGTGAAAGGAAGCTTATAGCGCGCAGTTCGCAAAGTATTGATATCGACCAGTTCAGTATTGATTTCGCTATATCCTGAAAGCAGACTGTCCGCAAGTACGTTTGCAGTATCTACTGACGTCAGGCAAGGAATACCAAGCGAACAAGCTTTTCTGCGAAGCTTTACATCATCAAGAGCAGGATTTCTCCCTTTTTTCGAAGTACTTATAACATAGCTTATCTTTCCGCTTGCCAACAGTGTTTCGGTATTGTTTTCCGTGCACTCGAAGATTTTTTCCACAGAATTAATTGAAAGTCCTTTTTCGGACAAAAATTTAAAAGTACCTCTTGTCGCATACAAGGAAAAACCGCATTTAGCAAGCTTTTTTGCAATATCTGTAATTTCAGATTTATCGCTGTCACGAACAGTAATAAGTACACCGCCGCTTTTTTTCATTTTATATCCTGCGGCAATAAGTCCTTTGAAAAGCGCCTCTTCCATGTTTTTGCCCAAGCCCAAAACCTCTCCGGTGGATTTCATTTCAGGTCCAAGATGTGTATCTACACCTACCAGCTTTTCAAAAGAGAAAACAGGAACTTTAACCGCAAAATACGGAGGAATCTTCGCAATTCCGGAAGTATATCCAAGGCTTGCAAGAGTTTCGCCGTCTTCTTTGCCGGCAATGCTTACTTTGGTGGAAAGTTCGCACATAGGAATGCCTGTGACCTTGCTGATATAAGGAACTGTACGTGACGCGCGAGGATTGACCTCGATAACATAGATTTCGTTTTCGTAGAGGACATATTGAATATTTACCAGCCCTTTGACATCCAAAGCCATGCAAAGTTTTTTTGTTATTTCAAATATCTTTTCGGCAAGTTCATCATCAATATTAAGCGCCGGATAGACGGCTATGCTGTCGCCCGAATGTATTCCCGTGCGCTCGATATGTTCCATAATACCCGGAATCAATATATCTTTTCCATCACATATGGCATCCACTTCAATCTCACGTCCGCTTAGATATTTGTCAATAAGCACCGGGCTTTCTTGCTTTTGTCTTAAAATAACTTCCATGTATTCTCTGATATCTTCCGCAGAAAAGGCGATTATCATATTTTGTCCGCCAATAACATAAGAAGGGCGCATAAGCACCGGATATCCAAGTTTTTCGGCGGCATCAATGGCCTGTGCTTCAGTCGTCACACCATATCCTTTAGGGCGCTTGATTCCAAGACCCTCTAACAGTTCGTCAAAACGCTCTCTGTCCTCGCACATGTCAATGCTGTCTGCTGAGGTGCCGATTATATTAATCCCGCACTCTGCAAGCTTTTTTGTAAGCTTGATGGCGGTTCCGCCGCCAAACGCCACAATTACTCCAATTGGCTTTTCGATTTCAATAACACGCATCACATCATCTATGCACAGAGGTTCGAAATAAAGCCTATCAGCAGTATCAAAATCGGTAGATACCGTTTCGGGGTTATTGTTAATGACAACGACCTCATATCCCATGTTTTTCAGCGTCCACACGCAATGCACACAAGCATAATCGAATTCAATGCCTTGTCCAATTCGGATAGGACCGCTTCCAAGCACGACAACACGAGGTTTTTGACTTTTTTCTATAAACGAAAGTGCTTCATTTTCTTTACCGTTTTGAATAGAATAGAAGTATGGCGTTTGCGCCTCGAACTCGCCGCCGCAGGTATCGACCATTTTATAAACTAGCTGTGACGTATCAGAAGAAAATTGCGAATTGGCAATGTTTTTGAGGCAATTAAGAAACCAACGGTCAATTTTTGTAATCAAATGCAGTTCATCTATACTAACGCTGCGCTTAATTGCCTCGTACAGTACAAACAATCGCTCGTCTGTAACGGTCTTCAAAATTTCTTTTATATCCTCATCGGATTTCGCGGCAAGGTGCGGCAATTCAAGACTATCAAGCCCGATTTCAGCGCCGCGCACAGCCTTTAGTAAAGCTTCTTCAAAAGAATCTGCAATCGCCATGACTTCGCCGGTCGCTTTCATCTGTGTGCCAAGGTTTTTCTGTGCATAAACAAATTTATCAAAAGGCCATTTTGGAAACTTAACCGCCACATAATCAAGTGCAGGTTCAAAAGCCGCAAAGGTAAGACCTGTAACGTCATTTCTGATTTCATCAAGGGTATATCCTAAGGCAATCTTGGTTGCCACTTTTGCGATTGGATATCCCGTCGCTTTTGAAGCAAGAGCAGAAGAGCGTGAAACACGTGGATTCACCTCGATTACTGCATACTCAAAGCTATGGGGATGCAGTGCAAATTGAACATTACAGCCTCCCTCAACTTCCAATGCTTTTATAATATCAAGAGCTGACGAGCGTAACATTTGATACTCTTTATCCGAAAGAGTAACAGTCGGAGCAATAACAATACTGTCGCCTGTATGTATTCCTACCGGGTCAAAATTTTCCATAGAGCAGACGGTTATAGCGTTACCTGCACCGTCTTGCATAACTTCAAATTCAATTTCTTTCCATCCTGCGATAGATTTTTCTACAAGAATTTGACTTATTGGTGAAAGAGAGATTCCGTTTGCAGCAGTTTCACGCAACATATTCTCGTTATCTACAATACCGCCTCCGCTTCCGCCCAAGGTAAAAGCAGGACGTATTATAAGGGGGTATCCTATTTCGTTCGCAAAATTTACCGCCGCTTCGATATCATTGGCAATTATTGAAGGCACACAAGGCTGGCTGATGTTTTCCATTGTTTGTTTGAAAATTTGTCTGTCTTCAGCTTTGTCTATGGTTTCAGGTGACGAGCCGAGTAATCGTACATGCATCCTGTCTAAGTAACCGTCCTTTGCAAGTTGCATACATAATGTCAAACCTGTCTGTCCGCCAAGTCCGGAAAGAATGCTGTCGGGACGCTCTTTTTCAATGATACGTTTGATGGTGGTAATGGTCAAAGGCTCGATATAAATTTTATCCGCAATGTTTTTATCGGTCATAATGGTCGCAGGATTGGAATTGCAAAGAACGATTTCAATTCCATCCTCTTGAAGTACCCGACAAGCCTGTGTACCGGCATAATCAAATTCCGCCGCTTGCCCAATGACAATGGGGCCGGAACCTATAACCAAAACTTTTTTAATACTGTTATCCCTTGGCATAAGTATTCATCCTTTCTATGAAACGGTCAAACAAGAACGATGTATCAAGCGGCCCGCCGCAGGCTTCCGGGTGAAACTGCACAGAAAACGAGTTTCCATAGTCCAACCCTTCGCAAGTGCCGTCATTAATATTCAAGAAAGAACTATTTTCAGCCAAAACCGCATAGCCATGATTTTGACTTGTGATATATATCTGTCCTGTTGCAAGCTCTTTGACCGGTTGATTGACCCCACGATGACCGAATTTGAGTTTTTGTGTTTTATATCCGTTTGCAAGTGCGAGCAATTGATGTCCCAAGCAAATTCCAAAAATAGGAATGCCGCTTTTCATAAGCGTTTGTATATTTTCGATTATAATAGCATTTGCAGGATCTGCGGGGTCGCCGGGACCGTTGCTTAGCATAATACCATCAGGCTTTACTTTCATAATTTCTTCGGCGGATGTATCATGTGGAAATATCCAAACTTCGCACTCACGAGCCTTTAGCGCTTCGGTGATTCCTCGCTTTGCACCGAAATCCATTAATGCAACTTTGTGTAAGCCGCCCACGGCTTTTTTTACATTTCGAGATGAAACAGCCGCCACCGCATTATGTATACAATATTCTTTTGCTTCGTTTTGATCGGCGACGGTTGGCGGTGATAAAGTGATTTTCCCATTCATTACACCATTTTCACGAATAATTCGTGTAAGTGCACGTGTATCAATGCCGTAAAGTCCGATAATACCATGTTCCTTTAAAAAAGTGTCAAGATTCCCCTCGCTTCGAAAATTTGAGGGATCTTGACACGGATTTTTAACAATATAAGCTTTGGCGCCAACCGAAGAACTTTCAAAATCGGAGGGAATGACGCCATAGTTGCCGATAAGAGGAAATGTTTGAAGAACAATTTGCCCGTAATAACTTTGGTCAGTTAGAGTTTCCAAGTAACCGGTCATGCCGGTGGTGAAAACGATTTCTCCCGTAATTTCTCCTGTGTGTCCGAAAGATTTTCCTTCAAAGACTGTCCCGTTTTCCAGAATCAGATATGCTGTGTTTGCCATTGATTTATCCCTTTTATTCAAAAATATTTTTTCTTTCACGTTCAGAAGTGTTGTTTCCTGTAAAACAAGCGGTACAGAAGGGTAACGAACATTTAGCACACGCTTTTTTCAGTCCGTCCATACTGATATATCCCAAACTATCAGCTCCGATTTTCCGACAGATTTCATCCAAATTCATTTTGTTTGCGATTAAATTTTCTTCGTTGTCTATATCGGTGCCGTAGTGGCATGTATGCTTAAACGGCGGCGAGGATATTCTCATATGAACCTCTTTTGCCCCTGCGTTTTTCAAGCTTTTTACGATTTTTTCGCTGGTGGTTCCTCTTACAATGGAATCATCTACAAGAACAATTCGTTTGCCTTTGATGCTTGCGCTAAGCGGATTGAGCTTAAGTCGAACCGCACTATCCCGCTGGCTTTGAGTGGGGTAAATAAAGCTTCTTCCGATATATCGATTTTTTACAAACCCCGACACCAAGGGGATACCGCTTTTTGCGCTGTAGCCGTATGCCGCATCTAATCCCGAATCCGGCACGCCACATACAACATCGGCTTCTATCGGATGCTCTTCTGCTAAAACACATCCCATGTTATATCGTGCATCATACACAGGAAGATTGTCTATAACCGAGTCCGGTCTTGCGAAATATACATATTCGAAAATGCAAATGCCTTTGTCGTTTTCATTTTGATTTAGCTCGACTTTTTCGCTTGTTATTTGCCCGTTTTCAATGACAATAACTTCGCCCGGCATGACATCCCTTACAAACTGAAATCCGCAGGCGTCCAATGCGCAACTTTCTGACGATACGGCATATCCAGCTGCGTTTTTTCCGATACACAGCGGGCGAAATCCGTTTGGGTCGCGAACAGCAATCAATTTGTTTTTGCCGGTTGCTATAATAAGCGAGAAAGCCCCTTTAAGCTCTTTGGAAGCTTTTATTATGCCGGACAGCGAATTTTGTTCTTTCGTCACATAATAGGCAATAAGTGATGCGACAGCTTCGCTGTCGCTGGTCGCCTTGAAACGCAGACCAAAATCCACCAACTTTTCACGAAGTTCTTTTGCGTTGGTTACATTACCATTGTGGGCTGTTGCCAATCTTCCTGTAAGATATTCTGTCAAAAACGGACCTACATTTTCTTTTTTATTACCGCCGGTTGTAGAATATCTGGAATGTCCCACGGCAACAGTACTTGACGGCAGTTCTGCAAGCTTTGCACTTGTGAAAACCTCGTTAACAAGGCCGATATTTCTGTGGCATATGATACTGTTATCCTTTACCACCGCCATGCCGGCGCCTTCTTGTCCGCGATGTTGCAATGAAAGTAATCCGTTATATGTAATGCCGACCGCTTCTTCTACGGACAGACTAACGCCGAAAACGGCGCATTCTTCGTTCAGTTTATCATCAATTTTCATAGGTTTTTAATATTCCTTCTGCAATCGCTCTTTTGGTAGAACGCATGTCCATAGCTTGCTTTTCTATATATCTGTGCGCTTCTTTTTCACTCATATTCATGCTTGATATCAAAATGCATTTTGCGCGGTCGACAATTCGAATATCTTCAATTTTTTGTTTTAGCTTTGCGTTTTCATCCTGTGCTCGTCTAAGTCTGCTTTGTGATGATTTCGCCAATTTAAGTGCAGACCAAAGAACAGATTTGTTTATGGGTTTTGCAATTGTCATGATACCGTCATCTTCACAAGCGGCGGATACGGCATCATAATACTCGCTTTTTACCACCAACATAACTTGCGAAATGCCTTTTGAAGCGATGTGCCGTGAAAGCAATTCGCCGATTTCGTCACGAAGCGGAGCGTTTATAATAATTAAATCATAATCTTTTTCTATAAGATGTCTTCTTGCTTCGCCGGCCGTTTCTAGTGCGGCAATTTGATGAATACCCGCTTCATTTAACAGCCTTGTGAAAAAATCTATGCCTTTTTCTGTGCTTGAAATAATCAAAGCATTTTCCAACAAATCACCACCTTTCTTCTTTTAAATCTATATAGGATTTTTTAAAGTATATTAAAATAGTTTTCCTTATAAAATGCCGCTTTATCTTCGGTGGCGGCGAAATCGGAAATTTCTTTTCTTTTCACGGCGAGATATCTTGAAAGCAGATCTTCACTTACCACGCTTTTAACAAAATCACTTTTTTCTGCGAAATTTAATGCTTCTTCTAAATTGTTCGGCAAAGAGGCGAGATTTTTGATGATGCTTTCATCCGCCTTGTACAAATCGGCATCAACAGAAGCCTGCAACGTCATGCCGTTTTCCACCCCGTCAAGTCCGGCGGAAATTATAAGCGCAAATGCAAGGTATGGATTAATCGAAGGGTCAGGGGAGCGAAGCTCCATTCTTACCTTTTCTCCAACAGCGGCAGGAATTCTGATCAACTGCGAACGGTTTTGGTGCGACCAAGATATATATTTTGGTGCTTCAAATTCACCAAACCGTTCATATGAATTGATTGTCGGGTTTAAAAACGCTGTAATCTCAGATGCTTTATCAAGTACCCCTGCAATAAAACTTTCGGCGACATTTGAATGTCCTTCATTGATACTTTTAAAAATGTTTCTTCCATTTTGAGAAAGCGAGAGGTTGACATGCATGCCGCTTCCGGGTGCATCTAAAATAGGCTTTGGCATAAAAGAAGCAAACAATCCATTACGAGAGGCAATTGCTTTTACGGCCGACTTGAAGCTTTGAAGGTTATCAGCACACTCCAATGTATCACTGAACTTAAAATCAATCTCGTTTTGTCCCGGTCCCTGTTCATGATGGGATGTTTCAGGTTTAATACCCATTTCTTCAAGAGTTAGGCAAATTTCGCGGCGTATGTCCTCGCCGCGGTCGAGAGGAGCGATATCTAAGTATCCGCCTTTGTCAAAAGTTGAAAGGGTAGGCTCGCTGTCTTCATCAGTTTTGAAAAGATAAAACTCGCATTCGGCGCCGATTTTGCAAATATATCCCATATCTTCTGCACGGCGAATGACTTTTTTTAACAAGCTACGGCTATCATTTTCAAACACAGAACCATCCGGGTTTTTCAAGTCACAGTAAAATCGTGCAACCCGTCCGGAACCCGGACGCCATGGCAGTATTGTCAATGTAGCGGGGTCTGGAAAAAGCAACAAATCAGATTGTTTGATGTCACGAAAGCCGCGGATAGCATGGGCATCAAAGGACACTCCGTTTTCAAACGCACTTTGTAATTCATCCGCCATAAACGATATATTTTTGTGAAGTCCGAATATATCGCAAAAGCTTAGTCGGATGAATTTTACATCATTCTCTTTCACAAATTCTAAAACTTCGTTTGCTGTGGTATTCATTTTAGAAAATTCTCCTATTTTAAATAATATTGTAAATTTGTGGTTTTCTATTAATTAGCTGTATAAAGCTGCTTATACGGATTTTTCGCATTCGGTTTCAAAACATAAAATTTGTCTTGCATAAGTGAATTTATATCCATGCCGAAATGACTTACAAACTCAGAGATGTATGGTTCAATTTTTCTCATATCTTCTTCCGAAGCGGCTTTCACAGAAACTTGTGCAGGAAGGTTCTCGGGCTTTTTCTTTGTTCTGATATATATGTTTCCGCCATGCATACCGGTTCCGGTGAAATTACCAATGGGAACTTCCGCAGAATCTATTCCAAGCACTATAATCAATCCGCCGGCAAGATATTCACCCAAAAAACTACCGGCATTTCCTCCGATTACAATAACCGGTTTTTTGTCTACACTGTTTATTGCGCTATATTCTTTCATGTGAATACCGGCTCGATATCCTGCATTTCCCTTAACATAAATCTCGCCGCCTCGCATTGCGTATCCTAATGCATCTCCGGCGTTTCCGTGAATCACAATCCGACCGTCATTCATTGTGTCCCCAACGGCGTCTTGTGCATTGCCGTTCACAACAATGGTTCCGCCGTTCAAATAAGCACCAAGAGCGTTACCCGGAGTTCCGTTGATGGTAAGTGTTTTTTCCTTAAGTCCGCTGCAAATAAATCTTTGACCACAACAATCGTCTATGCAAACAGCTTCTTCTGTGTTTCTTATTTGCTCGTTAAGTTCTTTGAAATCAAGGTGCTTTGCTGAAATAACCATCATGTGCTGCCTCCTAACTTGGCTTCTCTAAATTCTTTGCTAAACGCCATTAATCCCGGCTTTTCACATATAAGTTTAAAATCAATTGTATCAAGAGGGGTGCGGTTACGAATCAAGCTTGTGTAAATTCCGGCTTTATCAACGTTTCCGATAAGAATATAGCCGTTCAACTTATTGTCACTATAAAAAAGCTTTTTATAGTTTTCGCCGTTTCTTTCTTCATAGACTTCGCCCGTATAATTTCCGGCAGTAATTATATGCAGGCCGCAGAAACCGATAGCATTCATGGGAATTGCCTTATCAAAACTTTTTTCACCGCCCGCCATATTGATTCCGGCGCATTCACCTTGGATATAGGCATTAGGTAGAATAGCCATTATTTTTTTCTGACCGCTTGATATATCAAGTGTCCGTGTACAGTCGCCGGCGGCATAAATGTCAGGCGCAGTGGTTTCAGATTTTTCGTTTATTATTATGCCACGCTCGATATCTGCGATACCGTTTAACAAAGTGGTGTTGGGGCGAACGCCCACGGCAAGAACGAGAATATCAAAATCAATCTTTTCTCCGTTTTCAAGAAACGCGGCATTGTTTTCAAACCTTTCAATATTATAGCCCAGTTTGAATTTAACTCCTTTATTTTCAAGGTGACTCTGAACCAGTTTTGCCCCCTCGTTATCCAATATGCTGGATAATATTTGCGGAGCAAGATCAAGTATTTTGATGCGGGTAAGCATTGTTACATGTGAAACTTTCCCCAAAATACCTTCTGCGCATTTAAGGCCAATCAAACCCGCCCCGACAATTAACACTCTTTTATCTTGACTTAATGTGTCATTCAGCTTTTTTGCATCATCAAGTGTCATAAACGTATATTTGTTTTTTACAGTTTCAAGTCCATTAAAAGGCGGAACAAATGCCGAAGACCCGGTTGCCGCAAGCAATTTGTCATAAGAAATTTTTCTGCCGTCTGACAAAACCAGCATCTTGGTTTCGGTTTCAATCTTGGTCGCTGTAACGCCGCAAATCAATGAGCAATTGTTATCTGTGTAAAAGCTGTCGCCGCGATATTTCATTTCGTTTTCTGTAACCTTGCCGCGAAGAAAATAGGAGATAAGAGGACGTGAATATGTATGATATGATTCGTCCGTAATAATGATTATCTCACCTTGTTTATCTATCTGGCGTATACCTTCGACGGCGCCGATACTCGCCGCAGAATTACCAATAATAACATATTTCAACATAATTACCCTCTTTCCTCAAAGACAATGGCTCCATTCGGACATCCCATAACACATGCCGGAGTACCCTTGGTTGTTTTTGCACAAAGCTCGCATTTTTGAACCGCGCCATCGTCCGAAGGAGAAATTGCGCCGAACGGACAGCTTAAAATGCAGGTATAACAGCTTACACACCGCTTGTTGTCAATTGTGATTACACCATCCTTTATACTTAACGCACCTGTGATACAGCTTTTAACGCACAAAGGCTCTTGACAATGTCGGCATGAAACCGCAAAGCTTATACCGTCACACTCTTCTATTCTGATTTTTGGATTGATTTTAATATCTTTCAGCGCTCTTGCCATATCTTTTTCATTTGTTCCCGCAAAGGCGCAATGATATTCACACAAATGGCATCCTAAGCACCACTTTTCGTTAACATATACTTTTTTCACAAGTCACACCTCTATTCTCCTGCGTGTTTAATACCTAAAATTTCGAGTTCCTTTGTTGTTAATCCTATGCCTCTAAGCATTGCCCTGTTTCCTTTTAAGCTTTCGATTGAGTTTATCCCCATGCCGCCCATCATTTCTTTAATTTCATGTTTCCATGCCGTAATTAGATTAACAAGACGTTCGTGGCCAAGATTGGGATTAAGCCTTTTTACAAGTTCAGGAACCTGTGTCGCAATTCCCCAGTTGCATTTGCCTGCGTGGCAGCTTCTACAGAGATGGCATCCAAGTGCAATAAGCGCCGCGGTCGCAATGTATACCGAGTCTGCGCCAAGTGCGATAGCTTTTACAACATCTGCGCTTGAGCGGATGCTTCCGCCGACAACAAGAGATATGTTGTCACGGATACCTTCATCTCTTAATCGTTGGTCAACACTGGCAAGTGCAAGCTCAATCGGTATGCCTACGTTATCACGTATTCTAGTGGGGGCCGCACCTGTACCGCCACGGAAACCGTCAATGGCGATAATATCTGCACCGCTTCTTGCGATACCACTTGCAATTGCGGCCACATTGTGAACAGCCGCGATTTTGACAATTATCGGTTTTTTATATTCCGTTGCTTCTTTAAGAGAAAAAACAAGCTGTCGCAAATCTTCAATTGAATAAATATCATGGTGAGGCGCGGGAGAAATAGCATCGCTTCCTTCCGGTATCATTCTTGTGCGGGAGATATCTCCAACTATTTTTGTTCCAGGTAAATGACCGCCGATACCCGGTTTTGCACCTTGTCCCATTTTTATTTCAATTGCAGCGCCGCTATTAAGATAATCAGTATGAACGCCAAAGCGTCCTGATGCAACCTGTACAATTGTATTTTCACCGAATTTGTAGAAATCATCATGCAAGCCTCCTTCACCAGTGTTATAGAGAATACCAAGTTCTTGTGAGGCCCTAGCAAGACTTTTATGCGCATTATAGCTTATTGAGCCATAGCTCATTGCCGAAAACATAATCGGTATAGACAAAGAAATCTGCGGAGGTAGGTTGTTTATAATCCGTCCGTTTTCGTCACGCTCAATATTTTGATGTTTGGCACCTAAAGACACTTTTGTTTCCATTGGCTCACGCAGAGGGTCAATAGATGGATTGGTGACTTGTGAAGCATTTAAGAGAATTTTATCGAAATAAACAGGGTGCTTTTCAGGGTTCCCCATGCTTGAAAGCAATACGCCGCCTGTATTAGCTTGACGATAAATCTCGTTTATCGTTTTGCCGCGCCATTTATTGTTTTCTTTATATGTATTGCCGCTTTTCGTTACCTTAAGCGCTCTTGTTGGGCAAAGTGATACGCATCTATGACAATTCACGCATTTTGTGTCATCACAGACCATTTTCTTTGCGTCTTTAAGATATTCGTGCGCTTTGTTTGCACACTGCCGTTCACATGCACGGCAGTTGATGCATTTATCGTAATTTCTTACAATTTCATAATCAGGATATATGTAATTTAACGCCATTACTCTTTACCTCCGTTCAAAGTGACGATAACCGGCTGACCGCCTTTTGGGGTCCATATTGTATCAAGATTCGGTTCTATAATGCGAATTGCCGATTCTTCACTTGCAATATACACTTTGTCATCTTTCTCGCCGACTACCATACTGCGCAATTTCAATCGGTCATTAAGTGCCATTAATCCGCCTTCAAAGCCGACAAGGATTGAAAAAGGTCCTGTTATAAGCTGGTTTGAGAACATAACCCGCAGGTATTTGTGAAGTTCTCTTTCCTTTGGCGACATGCGTTCGATAGTCTGCCAAAAGGGTGCGGCAACAACCGATGCTATTTCCTCAAAAGTAAGGCCTTTTCTTCGGCGGAGATAATCTATGATGTATGTAATAACTTCTGTGTCAGTTTGTAGGGTGCATTTATATCCATACATTTCAATAGCACGGCGGTTTGAATCATAAGAGGATATTTCGCCGTTATGCACCACCGAATGGTCAAGAAGAGCAAAGGGGTGGGCGCCGCCCCACCATCCCGGGGTGTTGGTTGGATAACGTCCATGTGCCGTAAAACAATAACCTTCGTATTCTTCCAGCTTGTAAAAACGTCCGACATCTTCGGGGAATCCAACCGCTTTAAATACCCCCATATTTTTTCCGCTTGAAAAAACATAAGCACCGTCTATTCTTGTATTAATGCGAAATACACATTTGGCAACAAATTCACGCTCGTCCAACTGACTGTCGGCGAGTTTGGTAGGCAAGGGCGTAACAAAATAACGCCAAATCAGCGGTTCGTCGGTTATCTCTTTAATTTTTCTGGTTGGTATTTTTGAAAGGTTAATAATATCAAAATGCCGTTCTAAAAATTCTTCACATGCTTTTTTTGAAGATGTTGAATCGTAAAAAACATGAAAAGCATAGTAATCCTTATATTCCGGATAAATCCCATAAGCCGCAAAGCCGCCGCCAAGCCCGTTTGAACGGTCATGCATAATCTTAATGGATTCTATTATTGCTTCACCATTCATGCGTTTTCCGGACTTATCTATAATTCCGGATACGGCGCACCCAGAGGGTATTCTTATTTCACCTTCGTAAAGCATAGTATTGTTCCCCATTCTTAAAAAAGGCGTTCATCAAATGCTGTCACTGACACCATTTGATGAACGCCTTTGTTCATAATATAAATATATTATATCAGACTTTTTAGAAAAAGTCAACAGGTATATCTTTCTTTATTCTTAGTTTTTCTTTTTTTCCACTACCTTCAATATCAGTATCATAGCAATACCGGCGATGGCGCAGCACGATGCGATTACAAATGCCGGGAACATAAGGTTTATGTCGTTTTGGGCAATGTTTTTGTAATATCCGGCGATTTGGGACGAAACAATTGCCCCGATACCAAAGCCCAACAGCACAAAGCCGTAATTTGTTGCCATATGTTTTGTCCCGAATATGTCTGCGGTTAATGATGGGAAAGCACTTAACAGACCGCCGTAGAAAAACCCTATTAACGCAATCAAGACAAAAATCCAATAGCCGCTTACGAAAGTGACAAAAAGTGAAAGAACGGCACTTCCTGAGAGAAGAATGATGATAGTATTCTTTCTTCCGATTTTATCAGAAACTATGCCCCAAATCAAGCGACCAAACGAGTTGAACATAGAAATTGCCAAAACTCCGATTGCCGCGCTGCTTGCTGTAAATCCTTTATCCACTGCAATTGGTTTTGCAAAGCCAATCATCATTAATCCGCCCATACAGGCAAGCATGAATGCCACAGTTACCAGATAAAATTTTGGCGACTTCAGCATTTCCATAGGAGTATAATTTTTTACTTCCTTAACCACGGCGGCTTTTGATGTTGGGGCATCTGTCATATGTCCTTCGGGCGGGTTTTTCAAAAAGAGGCTTCCCACTGTACAAACAATTAAAAAGATTGCGCTTAGAACCATAAAGGTTTTTGATTCTCCGATGCTTGTGCCGCCAAAGGTTTTTATTAACTGTTCAATGATGGGAGTGAACACTACTCCGCCAAAGCCAAGTGCAGATACGATAATTCCTGTGACGAGGCCTTTTTTGTGCGGATACCATTTTTGCGCGCAGGCGATGGTTGTGGAATATGTGAAGCCCATGCCTACGCCGCCCATTACTCCATAGGTAATCCAAAGCAACCACGGAGCACTTGCCGTTACGAACGAAGCGGAAAAGAATCCGACGCTTAGAATAATACCGCCGATAAGCACGACAATGCGGGTAGAATATTTTGCTGTAAGTTTTCCGCCAACGACGCTTCCGATAGTAAGTGTGGCAAGCAATAGTGAAAAGGTCAGCCCCGCACGGGCGTTATCGCCGCCGAATAGGCTGTTTGCGATGCCGGTTTGAAACACGCTCCAAAGATAGGCGATGCCGAGTGTAAGTTGAATTGCGATTGCCGCAATTACCGAATAGAGTCCTTGCTTTTTCATAGAATTTCCTCTCTGTTTGTGCAAAATAAAAAACCCGTTCAATCGTTTGTCGATTGAACGGGCAATATACTTTTGCAATTAAAATTACAATTTCATAGTACTTCTGCGGACAATCGGACGCATAGAAATAATCAACCCAAACTGAATTAGGCTATTAAGATTATTTGTTTTACGGTTTTGATTGTTCATTATGGAATCTCTAAAATTGTTGCCGATTTTTATCGGCTAGGACATTATACTATACTTTCATTTTGTTTGTCAAGAGAAAATTTTGTAGGAAGGGCAATATCTTGACTGTTTGATGGAAATGTGGTATTATTGGAATAGGTGAGAAGGTCACTCATTCCACCACCTAGCAGTGGGGTGGTACGCACGCAGTGTGTGCGGGGAAGTGATATGCGGCTTGGTAATGAAATAACTATAAACCTAAAAACGAGAAATGTTTTATGTCACATTGTTATCAAATATTTAATGTAAGTAACAGCATAGAAGCGGTTGAACTTTATTGCAAGGCATTAGGTGCGAAGAAAACAAATGAAGAAAAAAGCGCAGAGGGTTGGGTTGGCATTGATATGACCGTTTTTGGATTTGACATATTTGTTCAGTCATTTCCGAACTGGGTGGAAAATCCGCCTGAAAAACAAGGAAATTGTTGCATTAGCTTTTCGTTTGAACAAGATTTGCGAAAAGCATATGATGTATTGAAAGAAGAATCACGAAGTTGTGAGATTCATTCAGATTGGTTTTGGACTCCTTTAGCTGCGCTTGTAACGGACAAGTTTGGTATTGATTGGTTATTTGCTTTGGAAGTATGAAAAAGAATTAATATACTTTGAAGAGTGAACAACGGTAAAACCCCAAAACATTTTATTAAAATGCGTGGGTTTCTGCCGGTTGTTTGTATATGAAAAACAACAACAAAAACGGAGGAACCCCATGAAAAACACGACTCAAAACTCAACTACAATTGAAAGTCAAATAACGAATTTGCCAAAACATGTTCGTTTGAAATCTTTTGACGGAACAACAAGTAAACCTGCCGGGAAACAAGTCAGAGCGTGTGACGATTATTGGCGACTTATTGGGGAAAAAGGAATAGTTATAGAAGAAGGCGGACAGGATGACAGGGTTTTGGTACGTTTTGAAAAAGATATTGACCAATATCATGTGGCGAATCATAATCCGATAAAAAATACATTGTGGATATTGCGGTCGGATATTGAAGAGGTGTCAAACTTGCCGAGCTTTAAGTATCATCCTTATTTGATTGAAAATGAGGTGTTTACCAAATCAAAGCCAAATGAAAATAAAGTTTGCCAATGTTGCGGCAATCAGACTTTGCATTATTACAAGACCATGTATTGCGCCGAAGATATACACTGCCTTTGTCCGAATTGTATTGCCAGCGGCTTTGCGGCGAAAAAGTTTGACGGCGATTTCATACAGGACGCAGAAGCAATTGACGATGAGGCAGACAAGACAGACGAATTGTTCAGGCGCACTCCTGGGCTTACGACATGGCAGGGCGAAATGTGGCTTGTTCACTGCAATGATTATTGTGCTTTTATCGCTTATGTCGGTACAGCAGAATTAGAGGAGATGGGCATTGCCGACGAGGTGTTTGCCGACTATGCCGAAATGGACGAATACCGAGTTGAAGATGTTCGTTCGTATTTAGATAAGAACGGTGGCATGACG
>JGI994J12354_10001503_pt1 | contig 23500 bp, 22 predicted proteins | sample IntmicLarv3ML3BL_FD_12354 | JGI IMG/M metagenome (IMG submission 12354) | reverse complement strand
TCCGGCATAATAGGCCTCGGAATAGGTTTAGGGCTAATCCTCGCAAGCATATATATCCATTCTATAATTATCATTTCACTTGCAGTAATATTTATCATTACCGGCGAGGGATTGTTCGACCCGACATACACGGGACGACTGTCGCAATCGGTCGATGAAAGCAAACAGGGAAAACTACAGGGAGTAAACCAAAGCCTTCAATCTGCAAACAACATGCTCGTCCCGCTTGGCGCCGCCGCCATTTATTTCTACAATCCCTCGATGCTGTATGCAACGGCAGTAGTAATTGCACTGGCCGCAGTAATAATGTGCGCAAAATACATGACTGATACAGGAATTAATAATCAAATTCCGGCAAAGAAATAACGCAGGCTCGGGTGGGGCATTAATTTCGAAAGTATCTTTGAAGAACGATTTTTATACTGTATGAAATACATCCTTAAAAGAATATTCCTAACCTGATAGAAATAGAATGATGACTTAATTGCTCTTCAAACTCTTTCGAAAAGTATTTATCGGTATGTTTTTTCAAACGCTCCAATTTCTGCAAATCATAGCCGACAGCCAATTGCAGTTTCGTTTTATTCTTTAGCGGGTATTGAATTCCGATAGAAGGATTCATGAAAAATCCGCCGTTAGCATTATCAGACGAGGCAAAAGAGTATCCGACAGCAAATTCCATATATGGGGTAAATTTCCGTTCTCTGCCAATCCGGAAATTTACATCTCCGTACAAAGGAATAAGCATTTTCTCATAAAAGGATAGTCCTGTTCCTGCTCCGACAGACCATCTTTCGGTCAGACTGTAATAACCCAATACCTGCCATGTAAGAGGAGTAGATGACGGTGTACTCATGGATAATCCTGTTCCGATAGTCGTTGCGAAAGATATTTTACTTTTGTCGTTGGTTTGTGCTTTCGCGTTACTAACCGTAATGCACAGAAGTATAATAAAGATAAATTGTTTCATATCATTGAATGTTAATTGTTATTTCTTTTACTATGTTTAATGCGGATGTCAAAGAAGATATATCAGGATAAATCTCCCCGTCGCTGCCATCCGGACTACTATGCCCGATAAGGTTTGCCGTATGTCGCTTTTGTCCTGAATCAAGGTCTATCGTTGCCGAATAAACAACCGCAGGTTGTCCGCTGCCATCTTTACCGCCGGAATAATTATCGTCGCTCTCTTTTGCATTTTTAGGGTAATTATAATTCCAGTCTGTTGAATGGTTCAGTTCGATTTTTATAACAAATCGTTTCAAATTGCCTAAAGGATGCATTTTTACGTCGAAACTCCCCTGTGGTGTCGCGCCTGAGATACCGTCAATCGAAGGCTTAGCCTTTGTCGCCTGAGATACTCCGTCCGGATACCGAACCTCACGGGCGTAGCACCATACAGGTAATGCTTCTTTTCGTTTGTTACCTCCATTTGATTGCCATGATGCGGTTGCTATTTTGTGGCTTGCGTAAATGGTTGTAAGGTAATTACCGGTCAAATCCTCTACCCATATCGCAATTTGAGGAGGATTTTTCTTGTTAATTCCCATAAATACAGGGAAGTCGTGTAGCCATTCATCGCCTTTTGTTACCAAGACTTTAATATCGTCTTCCTTATAGGTTACTAAATCCTTTTCGCACGAAGTAAGTACTCCCAATGCTATAATTCCTACTACTACTAAATTTTTTGCTTTCATTACTTTATTAATTATGTAATTAAATGTGTCTGACTGGTCACATTGTGGATAAAAAAATATCATTTGTTTATCGGTTAACATAAACAGTAATTCCTTTCACAATATCTAAAGCGGAGGTCAGCTTTGAAGTGTCAGAATAAATCTTACCCTCGGAACCGTCGGGACTGCTATGTCCGATAAGCTTTGCCTGAAATTCCCGTTGCCCGTTAGTCAAGTCAACTATGACCTGATAAACGGTTGCAGGTTGCCCGCTTCCCATTTTTCCTCCGGAATAGTTTGTGTCTCCAACTTTAGCGTCTTTATGATAATACTCATTGAAATCCACCGAGTGATTAAACTCACATTTAACAACGAATTGCTTGATGTCCTCACTCATTTGAAGGTTTGCTGAAAAGCTGCCTTTGGGCGTTGCTCCGGTTACCGCATCCGATAGCGGTTCATTTTTTGTCGGAAGGTAAAGCCCGTCGGCATATTGCTTACCTTGTGCATAACTCCAACAGGGGAGCGATTCTTTACGCCTGTTTTCTCCGGCGGCTATCCATGACTGTTTCGCCAGCTTCTCGGTAACATAGATTGTTGAAAGGAAATTTCCCTCCAAATCTTCTGTCCAGATAGCTATTTGTGGCGCATTTTTCTTTTTGATAAACAGGAAAATTGGGAAATCATGTAACCACTCGCTCCCTTGTTTTATGGAAACCATAATATTGCCGTTGCCAAATTCCGAATGAACAGTTTTCTGTCCGCTACAACCAAATATTGCTGTTGCTAAAATCATACTTATAATCGTTTTTTTCATTGTTGACTATTTTATCATTATATCTATAAGTAAATCAATTCCTTTTGCTATCTGCTCCCAACCTTTGTCGCATTGGATGTCAATACCGTTATACATCTTACAGTTTTCCGATAACATGGCTAAATATGCCATTCCTGCTTCCATGAGAGCGGATATGGCTTGTAGTTGTTCCTTATCTACTTTCGCAAACCCAGACATCATTTCCATAAAATATACTCCGTTTTTTTCTCTTTGGTCGCGAATTTCCACAACAAAGTCTTTCTCGGTAGACAGCTCCCATCTTCGAAGCCTTTTTAATGCAATATTTACTCTGAATTCGGCTATTTCTCTACGGTAGAAAGACTTTAGATAAGCCTTTATATCCGAAGTGTCCGGCAGCTCATTAGTAACGTTTGCCCAGAAATCATGCTTTTTTACATAAGCATAGATAAGCCCATCTAAGGATTCAAAGTATCTGTAAATAAGATTTTTAGAAAATCCCACTCTTTTAGCAACCTGATTAATACCGAGATTTTCAAATCCTGTTTCTTCTATCATTTCTCCAACCGCTTTAATCAGTTTTTCTTCTGACAATTGTCTATCTCTTTCTTTTACCATCTTCTATTAATTATTATTGTGACCAGTCAGACACAAAGATAAGTAACTATTCGGTCACAAACAAATTATTTCACGATTATTTTTGAAATCAGATGATTTTTGTTTGACTGATTCCGGTTTTTATAAGACTTTCATTTCGAAAAAAATCATTTTTTCATCTTCCCATAAAATATTTTACCTTTACAGTTGTCTTCACAAGTAGAGAGTTTAATAAAGTAAAAACGAAGATGAAAAAAATGAATTATTAAAAAATTATGATGGCAAAAGATTTTGAAATAGGATTTATCGGAGGAAATCTGTTTTATAAAGAAAAAATAAAACTGTTTCAGGCAGAATGGTCAAAAATGACTGACAGCAAGAAACTTGAACTAATGAACAAACAAGTGGAATGCATGGGAGATGAGCGTTTTTCAGTAGAAACGATAGATGCTTTTTGCGAGGAATGGTGGGAGAAATCGTCAGAAGAAAAGCAAACATTTGTTGACGAATGGGAACAAACTGTTGAGACAGGATGTAAAAAAAACATCCATACCTGTCCTTTTGGAGTATTCAGTGAGAAAAAGCCCGACACAATTAAAAGTATGATTTACTAACATTAAAAAAAATAAAAGATATGAAAAAGTTAAGATTTATTATGCCATTTTGGGTTCTTGTTATTGTTGCCGCGTTCAGCGCAGTAGTAATGTTGTTGTGGAACTGGTTAATGCCAACGATTTTCGGTATAACGGTCATTAATTTCTGGCAAGCCTTAGGCTTGTTTGCCCTCGCACGTATCCTTTTCGGCGGTTTTAGATTTTTCGATAAAGCAAGAATGATGCATGCACGAATGCACGATGAAGAATGCGGAAATCCGATTCGTAAAAAATGGAAGACAATGAGCGCCGAACAACGCAGAGAGTTCATTGAAAAAAGACGAAAATTCGGATTTAGACATCCACACCCATTTTTTAATATGGAGGAACATGATGAAGAACACGAAACCGAAGCTAAGTGAACAGGCGGGAAATAACAGAAACAGCCTTGCTTGTAGAAAAACTGATATAATTAAACTGGTATGTCAAGTAATAACAGAAACAGTCTTGTCGAAAAACTTGTAAAAGAAAACCAGCCGCGACTAAAATCGTTTATCCGCAAAAGCGTTTCAAATGAAGAAGATGCCGAAGACATCCTACAGGACGTGTTTTATCAGTTAGTCAAAGCCATTGAAGAAACCGTCAATCCGATTGAGCAGGTTACCGCTTGGCTGTACAAGGTCACCCGGAATATCATTATCAACAAAAGCAAAAAGAAAAAGGAGGAAGAACTTCCTGTTTATCAATACGATGAAGACGAAGGAGGAGATGTACTGAAAGAATTCTCCGAAGTCCTGTTCAACGACGATAACCCGACACCCGAAACAGAATACCTACGTTCATTAGTCTGGCAAGAACTCGAAACAGCGCTATCCGAACTACCCGCCGAGCAGCGGGAAATATTCGAGTTGACCGAACTTGAGGGCCTTTCCGTAAAAGAAATAGCCGAAAACACAGGCGTGCCTGTCAACACACTCCTTTCCCGAAAACACTACGCAATCAAGCATCTTCGCAAACGCCTGAATGTCCTTTACAACGAAGTGCTCTTCTACTAATACTTACGATTATTATGATTGGGGTTGTCTCAATGGTATGAAATGGACGTGCGAGGAGGTACGACGAAGCAATATGCTGATTTTTATGAGATTGCTTTACTTTCGTTCGCAATGACGAGGTTAAAAAGCGCTTTTGAGACAGGTTCAGACTATGTATCGGGAATTGCAAAATTTAAAAGTGAACTTTTATTTTGAATTCCTCTCAACTTGCATTACTTTTGCATCAAACTATAACGATTAATAACCATGATAGAAGTAAGCCCATTCATTCAATTTGACGGCAAATGCGAAGCCGCGTTCACATTCTACAAATCAGTTTTCGGCGGCGATTTTGAATTCCTTTACCGCTACAAAGACATCCCCGCCGAAACCCCACTTCCGGAATCGGACAAAGAAAAAATAATGCACATATCATTACCCCTAATGAAAAGCATAAACCTTTTAGGAACAGACATCCTAAACACAACAACCACAACACAGAAAACAGTAAACCGCATAACAATCGGAATCCGCACAAACAACGAAGAAGAAACCATACGACTTTTCAACGCCCTTGCCGAAGGCGGCAAAGTCATCCAACACCTGCAAAAAGAATTCTTCGCAGACCTGTTCGGCTCCGTAACCGACAAATTCGGAATCAACTGGTCATTCAACTGCAATATAGGCAGGGAATGAAAAAGTGGCTATAAATCAATAAAATATTTATTTTTGCTATCCTTAGCTTAGGGAAAGGATAGCCTTTCAACGAAAGATTGGCAAGGTGAACGGGCTGATTCATTCGTATTGATTTACATAATAAGTGAGACAACATTAGTATTCATCCTCACTTTTTGCAACAAATAATGATAAATGTCTCATTATTGTACAAACTCGTATTATCTTTTCCGATTTTTGTATTTTTTTACTTCATCAGGCTCGCAAAACAACAATATTAATTACCTGATTCCCTTTTTTCATCTGTTTATGCAATAAGTTTTCTTTAAACGAATAATAATTTTGTGGCATTGATAAAACAAATAAATTCTTTATGAACATAAATAAATTTTTCGCACTTCTTTTTGCGCTATGTCTTATTTCATGTTCCAACGAAAATGAAATAATAACAAGCGAAGAGGGAAACAATAGAATTAATTTTTCAGCAGGGGTATTAGACGGTATTAGTACGAGGGCTTCAACAAACAGTGAATTTAAGACTACTTTCGATGATAATGATGTAATCGGGATTTTTATTTACTTACAAAACGAAGGAGAAGAATTGTCTGTAGAAGAAACGAATTTATATATAAAAAATATAAAACTTACTTACAAAAATGGAATCTGGGAATTAGAGTATCCTATATATTACCCTGACAGTAAAAAACTTCTCAACATTTATGCATATTATCCGTACAAAGAAGATGCTAATGTACATGCTTTGGAATATAATGCAGATAAGGAAATGGTTGAATTACTGATGGCATCATCGATTGGCACGAGAAAAAGCGATAGTGTAATAAAACTTCAATTCAAACATATGCAATCTCTGGTGCATATTACAATGACAAAAGATAATAATGTGCCGAATTTTGACAATAACCTGAATGTCTACTTTAATGGAGTGATAGGAGGCAAATACAGTATTGCCACACAAATGCTTACAGAACCAACAATGGGAATCATAAAAATGGATCTTTCAGGTAAGGCTGATGAAAATGTAAGATCATACATAGCATATGTACCCGAACAGGAAGTCTCTCCCGGTATATTATTCTCTATCTTTCAGATGACTTCGGGTAAGGAAATTTTGTCAAGCAAGGACATTCAAGCGCCCGAAACATTCACACGAGGTCAGATAAAGTTATTTAGCATACGAATAAAGCAAGAGATATCTAAGAATATTGTATATCAGCCATTTGACCTGTATCCCGCTTATGGTATTCCTATCGGGATGGTGATAGAGACATCCAATGGAGGAAAAAATGGCAAAGTCATATCGTTGAAGAACATTATCGGCGTACAATGGGCAGTAGACAGCAGTGCTGTGAACATTAAGACATATGCGACAGATATTAATGATGGTATTACCAATAAAATGAAAATACAAAGCCTCGAAAACTGGGAAAATAATTTTCCTGCATTTAAAGCTTGTAATGATTACGGAGAAAGATGGTATTTACCTTCCATTGGTGATATGCGATGGTTTATGACTAATGGCAGTTCATGGAATGGCGATTTTCTTAGCAGAATAAATAATAATCTGAAATATCATCAAGATAACAATAGTGAACTGGATATTGAACTGATAATTTTAAAACAGTCCTATTTCTCTTCGACGGAAGCGGATGGCGACCATACTAAAGCAATGAAATTATACATTGATAATGGCGTGTCTATTGCTGAACCTAAAGAATGGAGTTATTATGTCAGGCCGTTCTACGAATTTTAATTTTCATACAACATAAAGAATATTACTATGGCGAAGTCATATTATATATTAACAATACTCTTGACGATCTTCTTTGTTTCTTGCAGAGATGAAGAAGATGATATTTTTCAGTATACAAATGGTGGAAAATATACATTCCTGCTTGATGAGCAAGAACCTGATTATTCTTCACATTGGTCAACCGGAGATATTATTGGTGTAACGGCTTATGTTTCCGGTGGAAATAAGTTGTATATGAATAGCGCTAACAGGCAATATAAATCAAACGGCAACGGATCTTTTGAGCCTGCAACAAAAGAAGATATGATACCCCATCCTCTTGCAGACAATCATGTTGATTTCATTGCGTATTATCCGTATAAAGACGATGCAGATACAACTTATGCCATTTATTTGAGTGATCAGTCGAATCAAAATAAATTGGAAGTACTTTACAGTAATAATGCAAAAAAAACAACAAATTCTTCGAGTAATGTCATGTTTAATTTTGAACATGTTTTATCAAAAATAGTTGTCAATACAACACATTCCTCGGGAAATCTTGAAGACAAAGACCTTCATGATATGACTATTATAATAGATAATATCAGCGATGAGGGTACACTCCATCTTTTTGACGGTCGTATTGAACATTCGGACCAAAAGTCTTCCATAAAAATGAAAACGGAAGCAAACGGAAGATCAAGCGAAGCTATTGTATTACCGGGTTCTGCAGCGGGTATTAGTTTTACTATCGAACTCACAAACGGAAATACCTACAGTGTTGATTTTCACCCTGAACAACAATTCGTCTCAGGACATATCCAAACTTACAATATCACAATCACCCAGACAGGCTTAAATTTAAGTCAGATAGAGATTGAGGATTGGGTATTGGTTGACAATTATCCGCAAGAAGAAATCGCAGACGAAATAATATACAAAACAGGCGATTTTTATCCAAATCCAAACAATCCAAAGACAGCCATCGGTATCGTTTATTGGCTCAAACCGGGAACCGGCGGAAAAGAAGGAAAAATAGTATCGCTTGACACTGCCGAAAGAAATTGGGGAGATTCGGGTTACAAAAATTTAAATACAATAATCTCGACGGGTTCGGCAAACTGGGAACTGGTATTAGCAAAAGACCCTACACTTAACATGTTTCCCGCATTCAAATGGTGCAAGGACAAAGGAGATGGATGGTACCTTCCGTCCAGATATGAATTACACGTTATGAATGAATTATGGAGCGCAAATCATGAATTGATAAATAGTAACATCGAATTGGTATATGGAGAACCTTTTACATTAAACGATGTATATCTGGCATCGTCAGAAAACCGGAGCAAGCCGGATGAAAACGCAGAATTATATTATTTCTCAAATAAAGGATGGGGGCCTATTGATAAAAACGAAGTCGGAAGAATAAGGGCTGTCAAAGAGTTTTAATCGAAGAAACATAGAAAGCGCTATTTTTTTTCATAAATTCCGTGGGAGTACAGCCATACTTTCCTTTGAATGAACGGTAAAAGTTTGCGCGATTTGAGAAACCTGACTTAAAGACTATCTCATCTATGGTAAATTTTGATTTCATCAAAAGGTTTTCTGCAACTGCAAGTTTGCCTTCGCGGATTATTTCGAGAAGGCTTATATCGGAGACTTCTTTGATTTTTCGGTAAAGGCTTCGCGTGCTTAACCCTAATTCAACAGCAATAAAATCAGGGGATAAGCTTTCGTTTTCTATGTTTTGGTTAATTATGGAGTATATCTTTTTCATAAATTTGCGGTGTTCGATATGTTGAAGTTTTCCCATATTCAGTTCATAAGCGCTGAGAGGTGATGCAAAATAGTCTTTCAAATCTTCTTTTCTTCCCAGCAATCTTCTGATAATTGATTTAAGGTAATCAACATCGAATGGTTTGGTGATGTATATTTCAGCTCCGGCGTCAATGGCCTCCATTTGTTTTTCGGATTCGTGTGTGGCAGAAAGTATAATGAGAGGGATATGCGAAGTGCTTTTGTTGGATTTTATTGATTTTGTCAGTTCGACACCATTTATTTCGCTCATATTCAGGTCAGAAATTATTATATCCGTCTTGCTGACCGACAATATATCCAAAACAGATGCAGGCTCATTTATCGGCATCACATTAAATTCATCATTCAACACATCGCAAATAAACCATAACATTTCAGGGTCATTGTCTATTATCGTCACCGTTTGCCGGTCTTCCTTGAAGATATAACGGTTCTCTATCGCTATATTTGTAATTGATTGTTCGTGCGTCTGTGTGGATACAAGTTTTTGGCTATTTACACGTAATGTTTTTTCAGGGATTTCCAATTCTGCTTTTTCCGGATTTTCGGTCACAAGTATCTTTGGTAATCGAATCGTGAAAGTCGTAGTTTCATCAGGAACGCTTTCCACTTCAATAGCACCGTTAAGCAAGTTCACCATTCCTGATGTTAAGGCAAGACCTAAGCCGTTTTGCCGCCATGCTCCTCGGTCGTCCAAGTTATTTAATACAGTGTATCGGTTAAATATATTGGGGATATCGTCATTGTTTATTCCTTTACCGCGATTTGAAACTTTAATTATCAGGTAATCGCTTACAGTCGATATATCAACTTTTATCCCTATACCCTTTGAGTATTTTACTGCATTTGATACCAAATTCGATAGTATGGTAGTCAGGAATTTTTCGTCAGTATTCCAATAAATACCTGCGTAATAATGCTTTTCGATGTCGATAACAACTCCCGATGCATCAATTTTGAAAAAATCGACGACTGAATCGGCAACCACGGAAACATTCAACCGCTTTACATCAGGCTGTTTATGCCCTGATTCGATTTGTTTAAAATCCATCAAATCGCTTATTAACGAGTTCATTCGTTTGGCGTTGTTATTGATTACGTTAGCATACTTCAGGACTGACGAATTGACGTTTTCCTGCTTCAGTATACGGTTGCATGGTCCGTAGATTAATGTTAACGGGGTACAGAACTCATGGGCAATATCGGTAAAGAAATCGAGTTTGGCTTCGTAAATCTCTTCTTTTCGAAGTTGCTCCGCTTTGACTTGCTCTTCTTCTCTTCGTTTTTGCCGACGTTTCGATACAAATACAAATGTAAAACATAAACCTGACAAAACTATTAAAGAGTAGGTGCCATACGCATAAACAGACCTGTACCAAGGCGGTAAAATCATGATGGTAAGCTCTTGCGAATAACTCTCTTTGTTAAGCATTTTATTGTAATATTTTATATGCAAATTATGATTCCCGACCCTCATATTCGTAAATGACACAGTGCCCGAATTTTCGTTATCAACCCATTGACCTTTACCGATTTTGTAGTAATAGTTGTAATTATTTCCATTAACATAATCCAAAGCGTTGTATGTTATTGAGAAGACGTTTTCATTTGATTTGAAAACCAATTTACCGGCTTTTTCAAAATCTTTGATATTCTGTTCGATGCCAAATAGATTAAGTTTTTCAAGAAATAACATCGGCATGTAGTCCATTGCCTCGTCATAAAAATTGTAACGAACTGTTGTAAAACCGTTTATCCCTCCAAAGAAAATAACACTATTCTGTTCGTCCTTAAATGATGCGCCTTCACAATATTCAGTAACTGTCAAACCGTTTTCGGCATCGAAATGCCGGAATGTATGACTACTTATATTATAGAGGGTTATGCCGTTATTGGAACTAAACCAATAATCATTCCATAATCCCTGTCCGCTGATAATATCTTTTGAGATGATTGTGTTTAGTTGATTTACTTTGTTTTCTGTCAGATTATAAATCCCGAAGTCGGTTGATACAATATATGTTGAGTTTTCAATCGCCTTGATATGATTTATAGAATTAGGTTTTTCGAAAAGAACTTGTAGCTTGTCGTCAACAATCTCAAAAACTCCAAAACTTTTATTAATGAACAAAACACGATTATTTTCGAAATTTATTGCAGTAAAACGATTAGATGCCTCATCACGATTGTTTACCGAAAACAATTGTATATCAGACAATTCGGGAAGCTCGTCTTTAAAATCAAGCGACACTTTCGCTATTCCCTTTTCATAACAGGTAATCCACAACACGGAATCTTGCTCATAAACACTGTGAATATTAGTCAACTCACCGGTTATCTTCTTTATATTCTTATGTTTATATGAATAAAAAGCTAATCCTGATTCACAACCTATCCAAATGCCATATTTAGATTTTTGCAGCGAACGGACTGTATTGCCGGGTAATCCCTTTTCTGTTGTTAGAAGTCGTGTTTCGTTTATTTCATCTTCGACATTAAAGTCCGCAACGGTTATTATGCCGTTTCCTTCGGTGCCAAGCCAAAGTGTTTGATTATCGTCCAAATAAATAGCTGTTATTGCCTTGGATATTGCTGGCGAAAAATCAGATAACAGATTGGATGTTATCGAGTAACGGTCGTGCGACAAAGTATAAAGCCCGTCACCTGATGTTCCTATCCACACCAAATTTTGAAACTTGTCTCTCAGCAGGCAGTTTATCCCTTTTTTTAATGAGATTTTTATAGCATTACCATCTTTAATTCTATAAAACCCCGATTCCGTTCCGAAATGAAATTCATTATCGAAAACTACACCTGCCGTTATTGTTCCCTTGTCTTGAAGAGCATTCTTCAAATCCGTGATAAACGTTGTTTTGTCGAAAGCAAATTCACTTAACCGGTATTCTTCGTTAAGGAAATAAAATTGATTTTCACTTTCAAAGAAATGTAAAATTGTCGAACCGGTTTTTATACTTTCCTGTTCATTCAGCCTTATTATATCGCCGACATAAACAATCTCAAAAATTCTTACAACGCCTGAACCTGACACAAGACAGAGATTGTTGTCACGTGCTTTGAAGAAGCGAATATCTGCAGATAATAAGTCAGGAACTATTATGTTGTCGAACTCGCTATTCCGTGCGGTTTTATAATACACGAAACCGTTACCCTGAATTATAAAAACGCTTCCTTTGGTGTCGGACGTTACAAATGACGTGTTATTGAACATGCCATAATCTGAAATAGAATCATTTCCGGGATTGTATATCTTCAAACCATAAAGCGTTTCGGCAATTATCTCACCTATTGCCGTTCCTGCTATTTTGTTTACTCCGATTAACCCGGCGATCGGCTTCGATTCTTTTCCGTCAAACCGGCTTACTCCGGTGTTTGTACCTACCCAAATCAACCCTTGAGAATCCTGAAAAATCGATTGAATCACACTTCCGCTAATATCACCACCTGATTTCCGCAAGTTAAATGCATGCGAATTCAGGGCAAGCAAACAAAAAAGTGTTAAACATAATGATTTATTCATGGTAATATTTCATAAAATACCGTGTACAAATATATGCATTTTATGACAATAATGTCTCAATTTGTGCCAAAATATATTTTATTTATATTCATTCTTTTTAAATACTTGACTGTATAATACATTTGCACCACAAAAAATTATCAGTGTGAACAGGAATTTTTATATTTTAATAAGTTTGATATTTTTTGCCTGTAACGGCGAAAAGAATAATGACCCGGAATCATCAAACGCTCCGGAATATATTATCCTTGAATCCGACAATGTAAATCTTTCATCATTTTCAAAAGATAAAGACGGATATATTACACTTTTTGACGGTAAAACAACCGCAGGTTGGCGGAAATACGGTAAAGATTATTTACCCTCCGGCTGGATGATTGAGGATGATTGCCTGACATTAAGCCATACAGGAAACGAAGGTGGAGATATTATTTTCGATTACAAGTTTAAAAACTTCGAATTGGAGCTTGAGTGGAAAGTCCCAAAAGCAGGTAATTCAGGTATTTTTTATCTTGCAAGAGAAGTTAAAGCAAAAGACATAATAAAAGACGAATATAATTTACAGTCCATGTTTGTTGCAGCGCCCGAATACCAAATTTTGGATAACGACAATCATCCCGATGCAAAACTCGGCAGGAACGGAAATCGTAAATCCGGCTCGTTATATGATATGATTGCAGCCGAACCGCAAACAGCCAATCCTTACGGAGAATGGAATCATGCTCGAATTAAAGTCGAAAAAGGTAATGTTACACATTGGTTGAACGGGGTTAAAGTTGTCGAATATTCGTTTGTAGGGCAACCGTGGATTGATTTGCTGCAATCGGGAAAATTCGGACAGACAAAATGGCCTTTGGCTTTTGAGTTAATGAAAGATTGTGGAGGAAAAAAACACGAAGGCTATATCGGTCTGCAAGACATTGGAGATGATATATCTTTCAGAAATATAAGAATAAAAATAATTAAATAAACACAACTACCATGAAAAACGTACTATTAATTTTATGCCTATTATTCTCGGCAAATGTATTTTCGCAATATTCAATAACCGGTAAAATCGTTGACAAGGAGTCAGGAGAGGCTCTTGAATTGTGTCAAGTAATTATCTATCAAAACGATAAATATATTAAAGGAACAGTTGCAGACGAATCGGGGACATTTAAGTTGGAAAATATGCCTGCCGGCGATTATCAGATTATGTATAAAATAATCAGTTACGAAGAGTTGAAAAAAGACGTTAAGGTATTACGTAATACGGACTTAGGCACAATAGCTCTCTCTTCCGAGAACTATGAGCTTGGCGAAGTCGTGGTTGTAAGGCAAAAACAGCAGGTGGTATATAAAATCGATAAAAAAGTTATTTCGGCAAGTAACGATATTATAGCAAGTATGGGAGGCAATGCAACCGATATTCTTTCAAAAATCGCCTCCTTTCGCGTTGACGCTGACGGAAATGTTTCGTTTCGTGGCAGTTCCGGCTTTGTTATTCAAATTAATGGTAAACCAAGCTTGTTTAGCGCTTCACAGGTACTGCAACAAATACCGGCAAGTCAAATTGAAGACATTGAGATTATCACAACACCCTCGGCACGTAATCAGGCTGAAGGCGAAACCGGAATAATCAATATTATCACAAAAAAACAGTTCGGAGAGGGTATATCGGGAGCAGTCAATGCTTCGGGAAGCACGTACGGAACGCATACCGGCGATTTTACAATAAACAAACAGTCGGGCGAACATCGCTTTAAGCTTGGAGGTATGTTTGGTCATCGATATCGGAAAAGTGATTTCGAACAGGAGAAAACAACCGTTTTTAACGAAACGACTACAACATCTCAATCAGGCGGACCTCGTAAAGGTGAAGGCTACTACTATGTTATGCAAACCGGCTGGCAGTTAACGAAAAAGCAAACCGAGTTCTCTATAGACCTTTCGGGAGGTCGTGAAGGCTCAAAAAATAATGGAGACCTGCAGTACCTCGAAACGGTTAAATATCAAAATTCAGCCCCAACAGAAAATCGATATAACAGCAAAGACAACTACCATATATATGAAACGATTTTTTCCGGAAATACCGGATTCAATCACAAGTTCGAGAAGGAAGGACATACTTTGAACGGATATTTTTTCTTTAGATACGGTGGTGATGCATTGGAAAGATTCGAAAGCAATCTTTACGATGGAACAGGCAAGAGGGCGCAAGGTCATATTGCCGATGAATACGAACATCGATGGACGATAGACGGACGACTTGATTATGTTCTGCCTTACAGCAAAACGGGGCGAATTGAAACCGGCTACCAATACTATTCTTACCTCGAAGACGGTGATTACAAAATGGATTATTGGGACCCCGTAAAGTCTGAATTTTATAATCGTGAAGATATTTATAATACATTCTATTTTCAGCGAGGTATTAATACGATTTACCTGTTGGGAAATCAAAAAGCAGGAAAATTTGAATTCCAAGCCGGTGTACGTGCAGAGCATACACATCAGGTATTGCGCAGTTCGAAAGATTGGGCAAACCGTACACAAAACCGCTTAGAGTTTTTCCCGTCAGTACATTTAGGATTCAACCCGAACGAATTAACCGTTTTTACCTTTGCATTCAGCAGGCGCACAAACCGCCCCCAACTGTTTTTTATGGAACCTTATATAACATACAGGGATTATTATACAGCCGAAATTGGTAACCCAGACATAAGGCCTGAGTATATTAATGCGTTCGAACTTTCTTTCAAGAGAAACCTCGGCGAACATACCCTGTATTTATCACTGTTCCACCGCAGTAAAACCGATAAGATAGAGCGCTTGCGCGTACCTTACGAAGCAGGTATAACCCTCGATTCGATGGCAAATGTCGGAAACGACTATTCTTCAGGTGCAGAACTCGGTCTGAATATAAAGTTTCATAAAAACTGGAACACCACTTTAAACGGAAATCTTTATCGCTATGAGGTACAGAACAAACTGGATCTTGGCGGAAGAAACGAGACAAGTATAAATTACGGAGCAATGCTGAATAATAACATCCAGATTACAAAAACCACCGTAATTCAGATAGACGGCAGCTTCGTCGGCCCGACAGTACGCACACAGGGTCGTCAGGAAGGTTTCTTCTATTCGGACTTAGGAATCAGACAAATGTTCTTCGACGGCAAACTGACAGCCGGACTATCATTCCGCAACTTCATGAGCACGGCTAAGTACAAAAGCAATATAGACACCGAAAACCTGAAATCATTTACGACTATCATGCCACAATACCCTTTAATAACATTGAATATAGGCTACGTATTTAATAATTTCAAGCAACGGGTGCGCGGTCGTGAAGGAAGCGACTTCTTTGAAGGAACAAATTATTGATGTTTATTTGATATACTTCTCGACAAATGCTTTTGTCCGGGCTACGTATTCTTCCGTAAAGTCCCAATATGCATTGGCATGTTCTACTCCGGGCACGACCCATAGGTCTTTTTCACCTTTGTGAGTTTCATGTAATTTGTAAACCATCCATGTCGGCACATAAGTATCGGCATCTCCGTGAATGAAGAACATTGGTTTTGTACATTTCTTTAATTGCTCAAGAGAAGACGCTTCTTTGAAAGCCCATCCTTTCTGCCATTGACAATATAAAGATGTAGCATGAAGCAAAGGGAATGGAGGGAGGCCATAATCCCGTTTCATGACATGAACATATTCGTCCCATACGCTTGTGAAGCCGCAGTCTTCGACAAAACATTTAACATTATCGGGTAAAGATTCACCCGACACCATCATCGTAGTCGCGGCTCCCATGGAGATACCATGCACAATGATGTTTGTCGTGGCGCCATATATTTCTTTGACTATATCCATCCAACCTATTACATCTTTTCGGTCGAACCAACCCATCTGAACATGGTCGTTCAAAGTCTTCCCCTGCCCTCTCAAGTCAGGCAGCAAGATATTATAACCCATTTCGTGACTGTACAGATGCCCAATCATCAACATTCGAATAGAATTGTCGGTATATCCATGTACGATTAGCGCCGTATTAGGAGAAGGTTGCGACGCGCGTACATACAATGCATGCAGCTCTTTTCCGTCGGGAGCGATAATGAATGTATCCCGCAAAGCGTTATGCTGCCGCAAACTGTCGACCCATGTTTTCAGGTAATCCTTTTTCTCAAAAAGGAAAGCGTACGAATCTTCTTCATCAGTCGGAGAGACCTGCGTTTTCAATGCGGTATTGAAGAAAAAAACGCTTGCAACAACTAACACCAATAAAAGCAGCGTAACAACAGATATTGAAACTATTTTTATCTTTCTCATTTCTCGGAAGCAATAGTATCCCTGATATTCTTTTGTACTGCAACTGCTGAAAATAAACTTAGAATATAAGATATCCCATAGAATCCTTTTTCACTCAACCACAATTCGGCATTCCACAATCCGATAATCAACAGCATAATGGCCGCTATTACACCAAACCAACTGATGCCATAAAAAACATTTGTCACGGGAACTCCTTCTTGCTTGTCACGTACAGTCTTTTGCAAAGTGATTACGGAAAACAATCCCAATAAAAGGATTGCAAAGTAGTATCCTTTTTCATTCAATTGCATTTCTGCATTGTAAAGGCCTACCAAAAAAACAACGATACCCGTTAACAAACAAGCCCATGAAGCTCCGACAAAAGCATTGGAAGGAGCTTTTTTTTCCGGAGCCGGAATGTTTCTTTCTCTCTTTGGGTCATAAAGTTCTTCATCCATTGTAATAATTATTTAGAGTTAATTTGAGACAAAGTTAGTGCAAGTCGAGCGCAATACAAAGCAAACTTGTTTGATTTTATTGCCGAGGCGCAGCCTAACTTCGATTTTTGAGACAAAGATAGTCGTTTTTACATAAATTCAAAAATTATTATTTAGTTTTGGTTGTTTTATATTTTTTAATAATTTTGCAGTGATAACAAAATCATAAACCTAACTCTCAATTATCAACCCGGAAAACATGGAAACAAAAATTTTAAATAATCCCGATATAATACCATCGGAAGAAGTGCTGAAAAATGCTCTTGGAAACAATGTACATAAAGTATACGCTTCCTATATCGGTACGATAACGGATTCCGACTACGGACTGACTTATGAATGGAAATACTACAACGACGGTAAATCATGGCTTTGTAAAATCAGTCATAAAAAGAAAACGGTACATTGGCTATCCGTTTGGGAAGGATGTTTCAAAATAGCGTTCTATTTTACGGAAAAACATTTGGAAGGAATTGCCGCACTTGATATTTCGGAAAAAATCAAAGAAGATTTTTACAAAATGAAACCTTGCGGGCGTTTATTGCCGATGGTTTTTACCATCCAACAGAAAGAACAATTGGATGATTTACTGAAAGTCGTGGTTTTTAAAAAGAGCCTGAAATAATTTTTTTTGATAAAAAGTTGCTGACATGCTGTTGTCATTCAAATATAATATCTTTGCATTGTCAAATTTAAAAAACATTATATTATGAAACTTACATCTTATCTTATTTTCAATGGTCAGGCCGAAGATGCCGCTAACTTTTATGCCAATGTATTGGGTGGAAAAATCGAAAATCTCTATCGCTACGACACTATGCCTCCTCAACCGGGGATGCCTGACATTCCTGAAGATTTCAAGCAAAAAATATTGCACTGTTGTATTGAATTTCCCGGAGGGTCGATGAGTGTTGCCGATACTTTACCGGGTTACGAAACAAATTTTGGTAAAGGTGGTCATATGCTAACCCTCATGTGCGACTCAATAGCTCAAACAGAGGAAGTTTACGCCAAAATATGCGTTGATGCACAAAAAATTCAATGCGAACTTTCTGAAGCATTCTTCGCAAAACGTTATGCCGAAGTTATTGACCGCTACGGTATACTTTGGGCTGTGATGTACGAAGAAGCGTAAAAAGTTAAAAGTTAAAAGTTTGATAAATCGTTTCGACCGCATATCAGCGCTATTGGTACAACTGCAATCTCGACCTTTAGTTAAGGCATCCGAGATGGCTGAACGTTTTGAGGTAAGCCTTCGTACTATTTATCGTGATATGCGCACCTTATCTGAAGCAGGAGTTCCTTTATGCGGCAATTCGGGTATAGGGTATTCTTTGGTTGAAGGCTACAGACTGCCTTCGCTGATGTTCACCAAAGAAGAAGCAATGGCATTCCTTACTGCCGAAAAGATTATAGAAAAGCTCACCGACTCCCAAAATAGCAATTTTTTCCACATGGGAATGGATAAAATACGTGCAGCCTTGCGGGCAGTCGATAAAAATTATCTCCATAACATTGATGATTCTATTGCCGTATACAAAAGCCGGAATGCACGCGAAAGCTTACCCAACTTGCTGCAAACAATACTAAGCAGTATTAATGACAAGTTAATTATTGAGGTTAATTACACGAATGCGGATGAGAATAAGAGCCTGAGAGATTTAGAGGCTGTCGGCATATCTTACACGCACCCGAATTGGTATCTTTCGGCTTGGTGCCACTTAAGAGAAGAATACCGCGTATTCAGGCTCGACCGCATTAAAAACATAAAAATAACCACTCGTAAACATACAAAAGTTCATCCGCCTTTGGAATCGGTTCTTGATTATACAGATTTTTATCAATGCCTGCAAAAGGTTATTTTACTAACAAGCAAAGATGTTGCTCGATACAATGCGGACAGATGCTGTTTTATGGGATTGACCGAAGAAAAAGTGCTTGCTGACGGACAAATAGAACAAACTTACATGGCTTATTCTCTCGAACCTTTAGCAAGGTGGGTTTTGGCAAATGCCGATACGACAATCGTAGTCAGCCCTGTTGAAATAAAAGATATCATGAAAAAAATAATCAAGAACTTAGACCTGTAAAATGAAGTGCTTTTTCACAAAACAATGTGTATAAAAACCCATTTCCATAAAAATGCGTAAAAATCCGAATTAATAATGTATATTTGCAACGAAGACATTCATTATTTACCGATTGGATTAGAACTTTATTTATAATAATATGGAAAGAGAAAAAGCATTTGAACTACTTATGAAGTATAATAAAGAAAAATTTCACATTCAACACTCGATCACGGTTGAAGAAGTAATGAAATGGTTTGCCAAAGAATTGGGATATGATGCTGATTATTGGGGAATAATCGGTCTGTTACATGATATTGATTACGAAATTTATCCCGAAGAACATTGTATTAAAGCTGTTGAAATTTTGGAGTCGGAAAATTATGATAAAGACATAATTCGTTCAATTTGCTCTCACGGATACAACATCGTTGTTGATATAAAACCCGAACATGAAATGGAGAAAGTGCTTTATGCCGTAGATGAGTTGACCGGCTTGATAGGTGCTTGTGCAAAAGTCCGCCCTTCAAAAAGCGTTTCCGACATGGAATTGAGAAGCGTCAAGAAAAATTTCAAAACCAAAGCTTTCGCTGCAGGATGCTCTCGCGAAACGATCACATTCGGAGCCGAAATGTTAGGATGGGATTTGGATAAATTAATGAGTATGACGTTAGAAGCAATGCAGTTTTCAGAAAAACACATATCGGAACAAATGTCTAATCTGCCGAATTAAAAAATAAAAATGAAAACACGATTTCTAATTTGTTTACTACTATTCAGTGGATTACAAAACATCTATTCTCAGACTGAACTTTGTATTATCGGAGAAGTTCATGAGGAATGTTCATACATGAACAGAGACAGTGTTTATAACATTTTGCTAAATATCAAGCCGGATGTGATTCTTATTGAGATGGATTCATCTATTTTTACAAGCGATTTTCGTTTCATTGAAGACCCTGAGGCTATTGGAGGTAATCAGAATTTAGGTTCATATAAATATCATTCTCTGCACAAAGTAGATTTACGACCGTTCGATATGCAGGGCAGAAACGAATGGTACAGGGAAACAAAGTATTTTGATAATCAAAGAAAAATGTTTACTGAAGCATTAAGTTTGTACGAAAATAATGAATTAAGTAAAAAAGACAAAGAAGATGTCGAACTGATACAACTTGTGATGAATTACAACGGTATGAAATTCAGTTCAGTAAAGGATTTGAATGTAAATATGACAGTCAAATTTTTATCGGTACGCGAAAAAATAATCTACCCGAAAATGGTTTCAATTGTCGAGAATACCGAAAAACTTCATCATTGGATTCCTTTTGCGCGATTATGGGAAGCACATTGGTACGATCGTAACGCTATAATGGCCGAAAATATAAAAAAAATTGCACGCGAATACAAAGACAAACGTATAGTTGTACTTGTCGGATTGGAGCATAAATCCGGACTTTTAGATTTACTCGAAGGCTCAAAAGATTTTACTATTCGTGAATTCTGGACTTATTGAAAATGGATACAGAAAAAGTTAATTTTGACAGTTTGACAGCTGAGCAAATAGGCAAACTGTTCCCAATAAGGATTGTCCCATACAACCCTGATTGGAAAATATTTTTTGAACAGGAAAAGGAATTGATTACAGGAATATTGGGCAAAACCGTGGTACTTAGTATCGAGCATATCGGAAGTACATCGATTGTAGGGCTTGCCGCAAAACCTACCATTGATATTATGGTTGAAGTTTCGAAATTAAACTATGAATTGAAGCAATTTATAACCCAAAAACTTGAAACGATTGGTTACGGAAATATGTATAATGCCGAAAAAGATAATAAAATGACTTTTGGCAAGGGATATGACAAAAATTACGAAAGTACGCAAACCTATCATGTACATATTCGCGAAAAAGGCGAGACGCTGCAAGACGAAATCTACTTTCGGGATTACTTGCGTCAAAACATCGAAACATGCGATGAGTATGCAAGATTAAAGTATGGTTTAGCCGAAAAATATCAATTCAATCGCGAAGAATACACGCAGGCAAAGTCCGGGTTTATCACAAAAATAACAGAAAAAAAGGATGTATTGAAATGATTTTCTTCTTAATTTAATTAATTAACGAAGCCAAGACATAAATTTATTTTAGAGACTGTTTAAATTTTGCTTGTTACATTTTTATGTTTCTTGATAATCAATATATCGAAATATAAAAAACAAATATTCGAAAAATATTTTTTCGAGTGTAAATTGCTTAGTTTAAAAATTTTTAAGTAATTTTGAAGCGAAGATATTTAACTAAATAATAAAATAATCCGATTGAAATGTGCAAGAAATTTGAATTTGATGCGGAAATCAAGAAAGTACCGGACATTGACGGAGCTTATGTTGAGATTCCATTCGATGTAAAATCGACTTTTGGTAAAGGTCGAGTTCCTGTTAATGCTACTTTCGACGGTGTACCTTATCAAGGCAGTTTAGTAAAAATGAAAACGCCATGCCACATTCTTGGGATTTTAAAAGATATCAGAAAACAAATCGGAAAACAAGCCGGTGATATTGTTCATGTGACCATTGAAGAACGATTATAAAAAAATAATATTTTAAGACAGTTGGTTTTTAAATTATTATAAGGATTTCTTCAGTGCTTTATATTTTTCAAAAAGTAATATTAACCTTAAATATAAATACAAAGAGTATGGAAAAACAAAAAATTTCACGTCGCAGTTTTGTTCAGCAGTCGGTATTGGCGACCGTCGCTCTTCCGGTTGCAGGAAGTGCATTACTACAAGGATGCACAATCGATAAGACGCTTACACCGAACAAAAGAGAGTTCAATGCCCGGTATGATAATGAGCATCTTAACCGTATCGCTTTTCCTATTGGCGGGATGGGCGCAGGAATGTTTTGCATCGAAGGAACGGGAGCCATCTCCCACATGTCGGTGCGACATAATCCCGATATTTTTAGCGAACCTACAATGTATGCCGCTATTCACTTAAAAGACGTTGAAAATGGAACAAAAGTGATAGAAGGACAGTCACCCGAATGGAAGCGGTTCGGACAACGCAACGCAGGGAATGGTATGGGTGATGCCTCATGGGGGTTGCCCCGTTTTGAAAATACGACTTTTAACGCACGTTTTCCTTTTGCGGATATTGAACTTCAAGACAATCAGTTGCCGATTGACGTTTCGATAAAAGCCTGGAGTCCTTTTATTCCTACAGACGAAGACAATTCAAGTTTGCCTGTCGGAGCAATAGAATATACGTTCCACAATAAAGGGTCAAAACCTTTGGATGCAGTGTTTTCCTACACAAGCAGAAATTTTATGACTGCACGCGGCGGAGGCGGTAATGCCGGTGGTGGCACGCAGCAAGGGTCTCGCGGATTTGCAACGGTAAAACCGTTAGCCAACGGATTTGTACTGACGCAGACAGCATCCGAAACAAATGCTTCAACAAAAGGCGACTTTGCGATTTTTACCGACAATCCTCAGACCGTAGTTGATCATTGTTTATTCAGGGGCGGCTGGTTTGATGCTATGACAATCAATTGGAATGATCTTTGTGCAGGAATTATGAAAGAAACGGCTCCGGTTGAATCAAACTCTCCGGGCGCATCACTGTCAGTACCTTTAAAATTGAATCCGGGTGAAAAGAAAACCCTAAACCTGTATATGGCTTGGTATGTTCCTTATTCAAATTTAAGGAATGGAGGCGACGCAAGAAACGAAGAAGACAAGCCCAATGTTTCAGGTTCTTTTGAAGGATTGGAATTTGGACGTATCGAGTCAGGCGACGGTACGCATCAACCATGGTATAGCAGTAAGTTTGACAGTATAGAAGATGTGACCGGTTTCTGGCTGAAAAATTATAACAACCTGAAAGCAAAAACACAACTTTTCACGGACGCTTTTTATGCAAGTACGCTTCCGAAAGAAGTAACAGAAGCAATCGCAGCAAATTTAAGTATCCTAAAATCACCGACTGTATTACGTCAACACGACGGACGTTTATGGGGATGGGAAGGCTGTAATGACACATCGGGATGCTGTAACGGTTCATGTACGCATGTATGGAATTACGCTCAAGCCATACCTCATTTGTTTCCCAAAATGGAAAGAAGTTTGAGGGAGACCGAATTTATGGT